>ERZ889217.169-NODE-169-length-42688-cov-10.150259_pt1 | contig 42688 bp, 43 predicted proteins | sample MGYA00521098_ERZ889217 | MGnify/ENA primary metagenome ERZ889217 (study PRJEB32303, sample SAMEA104408613) | aquatic metagenome | biome: Brackish water; feature: Pelagic; material: water | place: Baltic Sea | collected 2014-06-10T22:04:00 | depth 2,362 m ... | reverse complement strand
AGATTCTAAAGAGGTCATGGACGCCCTCGATTTATCAGCATTGGCCAATCGACATGTTACAACCTTGTCTGGTGGCGAAGCCCAAAGGGTCTCTATTGCAACTGCTATCGCGCAAAAAACTCCGGTATTGCTATTAGATGAGCCCCTAGCAGCGCAAGATATTTATAGCCGCAAAAGAATTATTGAACTAATGCAAAAGCTGGCTGAGGCTGGGACCACGGTTGTAGTTGTAGTCCACAGCAATGAATCAGAGTTAACGTGGGCCGATAAAGTTATCGAAGGACTTTAACAATTCGCTCAACTGCATCCTGGGTTATCTCTTTACTCGTCGCGAAATTAATTCGGATAAAGCCGCTTCCAGATGGGCCGTAGAAATTTCCAGGCGCTATGGCTATTTTCCCCTCAGATATGAATTTACTGGCGATCTCTCCCTGCAGCTCGAATTTGCGCAAATCTAACCAGCCAAAGTAGCTGGCCTCTGGCATGCGGTATTCGATGGCGATTCCTGATTTGCTTATCAATTCTTTGAGAAACTTACGCGAACTATCTAACTCATCGATCACTGCGTCAAGCCATGAAGTCCCATCCTGATACGCCGCAGCTGAAGCAATAGCGCCAAAGAGTGATGCACGCGAGTGGACTGCTAGTGGGAGTCTGCCCAAGGTTGCTAGGTTTTGATCGCTCTGGGCAATTATCTGGGCGCACTTTAGACCCGCTATGTTAAATGCTTTGGTAGCAGATAGAAATGCAAAACCAACTTCGCGCGCACTCTCTGATGCCGATAAAAAGGGTGTGAAAGTATTTTCTTTGTACACGAGGGGGGCGTGGATTTCATCAGACATAATTCGAACACCATATTGCTTGGCTAAGTCAGCTAACTCTGCAAGTTCGCTCTTGGTAAATAATGCTCCAACTGGATTATGTGGGTTGCAGAGAATGTGAACTTTTACGCCAGATGCATATGCCTTCGCTATTGCAGGAAAATCTAAGGTGTAGCGCAATTCATTTTCTGCAAGAGGTGCATCTACAACCTCACAATGGAGCTCTTTGATCCAGTTATAAAAATTATAGTAAACAGGTGTATTTATCAGGATTTTATCGCCGGGCTTCAGGATAAGGCGACAGATTTCAATTACACCAACTCCGACATCCGGGGCAATTTTGATGATAGATGGATCGATCTGCCAATCCCATCGCTGGTTTGCAAAAAATGAAAGTGCCTGGGCGAGTTCGGGAACATTGCCTAAATAACCTGTATCTGAGTTTTTCACAAGGGACATTAACGCCACCTGCACAGGCTCGGCTAATTCGTAATCCATGACAGCAAATGGCATCGGCAAAATATCTGCAGGAAATGCCCGCCACTTTTCACTCTTTCGCTTCTGTAGCGCCGAGAAAGGAGGGACCGAAATCTTAATTTTTTCCACGTAGAGAGCCTAAGGAATTTAAAGGTCTTTTACCAATTATTCAAAAGTATGCTGAAATACACCTATGAAAAGTACTAAGCGCTTAGTCGGGCATCCAGTTTCGCTCTCAGTTTTAGACTTCGGGCTATTTACTGTCCATGCTAATGGCCGGATCATTGGTATTCCTGGATTCTTGATTACGACTAGCGCCGGTGAACATGTACTTATCGATACGGGCTTTCCTGAAAAATATGCCGATGATATTGAGGCGGCATCGAATGAGGATGATTTGGGAGCATTTGGAAAAATTCTTTCACTCTCGCACGAGAATCAACCGAAGGCTCAGTTGGCTTTGCTTGGGCTATCTAAAGCGGATTTGAATTTTGTAATTATTACACATACGCATATTGATCATGTTGGAAATATTGGAAATTTTCCGGGTGTGCCACTAGTAATTGGCGCTGACGAGCGCGCACTTGCAAAACCAATTTATTGGCGGGGCAAAGCGCCTTTAGAGTGGCCAGATAATGAGTGTGTCTTGGTAACGGAGGATTTTGATTTGGGTCCAGGGCTTCGAGTTCTACTTGTGCCAGGGCATACGCCGGGTGAGCTTTCAATCATGGTTGACTTACCTCAAACAGGTCCAGTGCTCTTGACTAGTGATGCTATCTCTCGTGAATCTGAAGTTGCAGAGGGATGTCTCGATTCGGTAAATCCCGATCAGGCTTTAGCAAGTGCCCATCGGATTTTGAAGCTTGCAGAAGATCGCGATGCTTTTGTTATTTATGGTCATGGACCGGAGCAGTGGGGGCAGTTAAAGAAAGCTCCTGAGTATTACAACTAGCGAACGTCGCGACCTTGATTGAGGATGATGACGTTTCCACTGGATACATCTCCGGCTGGTGAGATTAAGAAGCCAACCCAAGCTGCAATTTCAGATGGCTTCATAGCCCTGCCTCGTGGCATCTGAGCAAGGGCTTTATCTAAAATCTCTTCTGTTAGAACGTTAAATAACGGCGATTCAGTCATGGCTGGCGCAATTGAATTTACAGAAATGCCTTCGGTTGCATATCTGCGGGCTAGGTCTTTAGTTAAATTATCAAGAGCTGCTTTGCTTGCACGATAATGTGGCGGATCAAATACGTCGAAGTTATAGGCGCCATTTGATGAAATATTTACAATTTTCTTAATTCCTGGTCGAGGCAACATCAATTTGACTGCCTCTTGCGAGCAGAAGAAAGCAGCAGAGAAATTAATGCTCATCTGCAATTCGAACTCTTGCTGCGGGATGTTTGGAAACTCGGACATGAAACAGTTACCCACATTGTTAACAAGGGCATCGAGACCACCAAAGGTTGCTGCAATCTCTTTGAAAACCTCTGTTATGGCTGTGGCATCAGTCAAATCGATGGTCATAGAAGTGAAATCTGTTCCGTACTTTGACGACATCTCATCTAGCTGTGATTGCTCAATATCCAAGCCAACGACATGTAGGTCATCGTTAATTAGCTGTGAGACTATTGCGCTTCCTATGCCGCCACATGGTCCGGTGACGACTGCAATCTTCTTATTCATAATCCTCCGAGCATACCTAGAAAACCTTTCTTCTTATATCCCTGTTGTAATCTATTTCCATAATTCCGGCAGAGCTAACCTGGTTTACCTACTTGTATGCAGTAGTTGGCTTACCCTTTGGGTTGGGCTATTTGGTAAATATGGTGCGAAAGTAAGTTTTCTGCTTTTATAAGAGATTCTGTGCTGCTAATGCGCGATTGATTAAGCTACCTCTACTACCATTTGGTTATGAATCGCATTCTCGCTACCACTCGCTACGCTGTCTTTGTTCCCGCACTTGCATCAATTCTTGGCGCACTACTCTTAATGCTGCAAGGTTCGATTGAAATGGTTCGAACCATAATCGATGTCGCTCTTAACGGAACCAAATTAAAATTAACTATCGTCGAGATATTAACTGCTGTTGATGGGATTCTTCTCGGAACTGTTCTCTTGGTTATCGGCTACGGTCTCTATGAGTTATTTATTGATGAAGATCTAGAAGTCCCACTTTGGCTACAAGTACATGATCTAGATGATTTAAAGTCAAAGCTCATCGGCGTCGTCGTAGCCATAATTTCAGTTATATTTGTCGGAGTCTTTGTTGATACTAATCGTGCGGCGGATGTGATCGCATATGGCGTTGGTTCTGGCGCCTTAGTAACAGGCCTTGCTATCTTCGCTTTTGCCACCCGCAAAAACCCTTCACAGACGGCGCAAAAAATAAAGAATCCCACTTAGGGCCAAATATTCCAGGGCTTGTATTTTTCAGATTCTAAATATTTATTAGCCGCTTATTAAATATCAAACAGTACATGCACGCCGCTATTGTCATAGCATTGGGGTATGGCGCGAGTAGCAAAAGTTAAGAATGGTTTTGCACCGAAGATTTGTGCGCGCTGTGGCCTTGAATTCGAATGGCGCAAAAAGTGGGCCATGAACTGGACCGACGTTAAATTCTGCAGCGATAGATGTCGTGAGAATAAATGAAACGCATTATTTATATCCCTTTCGATCATCTGCACCGCAACTTTGGTGCGTTAAAAGAAGCTGATCCCAACTCCGATGTAATTGCTATGGTTGAAAGTGCTCGGATGACAACAGGGCGAAATTGGCATAAAGAACGGCTCTTCTTCCTGATCTCTAGCGCCCGCCACTTTGCGCAGGTGCTAAGAGATGAGGGCTTTGAAGTTGAATATGCAAAGGCCCCAACAACGATCGATGGCCTAAATCTAATTTCCAAAAAATATAAAGATTTGCCGATCACCTGCGCAGAGCCAAGTTCTTTTAGGCAGTATGAGGCCCTTAAGAAGCACGGCCTAGTTTTCATCGAGAACGATTTCTTCTTAACGCCAAGGCCACTATTTCAATATTGGGCCAATGAACAGAAGACATTTGTGATGGAGAACTTCTATCGGAAGCAACGTATCCGATTAGGTATTTTGGTTGAGGGCAAAGATCCAACGGGTGGCGCCTGGAACTTTGATAAAGAGAACCGATTGCCACCACCTAAGACCTATGTTGGAGCGCCATACCTCGAGCACAAGCGAGATGAGACCGATAATCAAGTTGCAGTTGAACTCTCTTATACGCCCACATCGACCTGGGGTACTACTCGCAAGGGCGCACAAGATCAGCTAAGGAATTTTATCGATAACCACTTTGCGCAATTCGGCCCACTAGAAGATGCGATGACTACTGATAATTGGGCGCTGCACCACTCCCTGCTCTCGCCATATCTAAATAATGGCCTACTGCATGCTAGTGAGGTTATCGATGCTGCAATGAAGGCATTTAATACTGGCAAAATTCCTATCGAATCTGCCGAAGGCTTTATCCGTCAGATTATTGGCTGGCGCGAGTATGTAAATGGAATGTACTGGTTTCTAGGGCCTGACTATCGAAATAATAATCACCTTAACGCACAGCGAAAACTCCTGCCGCTTTTTTCTGATCCCAATGCCACAGAGATGAACTGCATAAGGCAGAGCGTTAGCGATATCAAAGATCGGGCGTGGGTCCATCACATTCCCCGCTTAATGCTTCTTTCAAATCTCGCTCTGATAACTGGCACCAATCCACAAGAATTTCTAGATTGGATGCGCGAAGTATTTATCGATGCATCTGAGTGGGTGATGGTTCCAAATGTAATTGGCATGGGGGTTCATTCTGATGGTGGAAGGATGATGACAAAGCCATATGCCGCAGGTGGCGCCTACATTTCGCGAATGTCTAACTACTGCAAACCTTGTAAATACAACCCAAAACTTCGCACCGGTGAGAGCGCCTGTCCATTCACAACTTTGTACTGGGATTTTCTCGACCGCCACAAGGAAGAATTCGCAAATAACCATCGAATGAACCAACAAATATTTGGCCTCAAGCGACTTGCTGACTTGCCAGAGTTAAAGGAACGCGCACGTGAGGTACTCGATGGATTTGAGCGCGGAGAAATTTAGAAAGCACTCTATACTCACAGAAAAGAGATTGGAGCGTGCTAAATGTTATTTAGCAAAGTTGGCGGTCTTAATAAGTTTGACTTAAACCTGATTCAATTCTTGAACAAGATCAGCATGCCTGCGCTTCGAATCTCATTAGGAATTGTTTTCTTCTGGTTCGGCGCCTTGAAGATATTTGGCGAAAGCCCAGCTAACGAAGTGATAACAAAGACAATCTATTGGTTTAATCCCGATATTTTTATCCCAGTTTTAGGAGTATGGGAGAGTGTGATTGGAATCTGTCTGCTCGTTCCCTCATTTATCCGCGTGGGTCTCTTCCTACTTGCGCTACAAATGCCCGGCACATTTCTACCGTTAATACTTCTGCCTGAAGTTTGTTTTCAGTCCGTGCCTTTTAACCTCACCCTAGAGGGCCAATACATAGTTAAGAACCTGGTACTTATCGGGGCCGCGATGGCCGTTGGCGGCAGACTCAATCCGATAGCAGATAAAAAGTAACTCTCTATAAGTGCAGCTAGCTCTTTCTCACTCGGGCGGGGCGCAACCGAACCAACAGAACCGAGCCGATAATTGAGATCACAACGGCAAGTAGAACACCGACGAACTGTCCGAGGTCGATAGCTCCTTGTGAGTAAGCGATGCTGCCTAAAACGAAGGAGAACTCACCAACTTGGCCGACGCCAACCCCCAGTTGAAATGGGTTAGCATTTAATTTACCAATTTTAGCCAAGAGAACAACGGGCAAGCTCTTGGCAAATATAACCAGCACAATTATCAAAAGCGCAAATGGAAGTGCGGATGATAATTGTGATACCTCAATCAGACTGCCAATTATTACAAAGAATAGAACGGCAAATAGATCTCGAAATGGAAGTATCGCCTTTCGCACTTCATCGGTATCGCGGTTCTGGTTTATCGCTAGTCCTGCTACGAATCCGGCCAGTGCCATTGGGATTCCAAAGACAACAGTGCCGAGGGCGGCAAGTGAGAGACCAATCGAAACAGAGAAGATTAGGAATAGATCTTTCTCCCAGCGAACAAATTTCAAGATTATTGGCATCACTTTTGCTGCCAAATATGCAACTGCTATAAACCCAAGGATCCCCCCTAAGGCAATCGGAAGAGATCTGTCACTGGTTCCAAAGAGCGCAATAATAATCGCAGCTAAAGTAACACCAGTAACATCCTGTATGACCGCCCACCCAAGGAGGGCCTCTTCAGTCTGAGTGTCAGTATTTCTTCGACGACTTCTGGTGATATTTACTATTACAACACTCGAAGACATTGCAATCGAGAGTGATAAAAGTAGCGCACCAAATAGTGGAATATCTAAGAGAAGAAATACCGGGGTGCCAATTAGAATTCCTATGGCAACTTGTGCTGGTACTCCCCAGATCAAGGCTTTCTGTTCGCGCTTAATTCTGCGCAGATCTATTTCAATTCCCACTTCAAATAAGAGAAGCACAACGCCGATATCTGCAAGCAGTGAGAGCTGGTCGTAACTATCTATAAATCCCGACTTAAATGGCGAGACTATAAGTCCTGTAGCCAGGTATCCAACAACTGCGGGTAGACCAATTTTTCGGGCGCCAAATCCCATAACTGCAGCACTTAGTAAAACGATACCGACACCTAGAACTAGCGGTGCGCTATCTACAACAATGCTTGCCATGACATCAGTCTAGGCAGTTATCTCAAGTTGGGACGGGCTATAAATTTCTAAAGAGGAAGATTCGATGCATTTTCTGCAATGTATTGAGCCAAGATCGGCTTTGCCAGTTCCCACGATATGCCATAAATATCAGAAAATGCTTTACTCCAACTCTGGCCATCAGCTAAACGTTGGAAATGTATGGACTAAATCATCAAAGATCTGGAAGTAGGATGAAAGTTTTGGCTGCCCAATCTGGTTGAACATAAGAGCTAGCACTAAGTTAAAGATTCTCAAAAAACCTTAAGAGAGAACATCCTTAGTAGTGAAGCGGCTATATGCCAGTGCGCCCAGAATTTGTGTGACAGTTGAGACCACCAGTGTTGCAGCCATCGCACCCACCGGAATAAGGGTAAGTGTTGAGATAAATAACCCAATTGCAGATAGCCCAAGCAGAGAGATCGTTACATAAATAGCAACCAAGAAGATTCTACAGTAGCGACCAATACAAAATTGCTAAATCGTTCTAGACCCGATTAATTCTCCGGCAGCGCCTACCAATAGGGCGACATCTAGCAGGGCAATTAGCATCAGTAATTTAAAGAGAACTGCTCGCGGCATAAATATGCTAAAACTCGCTGCCATGGTGCCGATTACAAGAATTGCGGTGTTTGATTTAGCGCTATCAAGAATTATGGTCGCAGCGATTAGAAAAGCTGCCGTAATAAACCTAGATGGGATTCTTCCCAATCTAATTGGCAGGCTTGTGATTCCACTTTCTTTATCCTCTTTAAAATCCTTTAAAACATTTGCGAAGTGAGCTGACATTCCAAGTAGCGCCCCAGCCCACATGATCCAGAGCGGTGGCGTGCGATCAGTAGATATAACCAGAGCTGCCGGAAGTAGTGCAAAGGCAAGAGCGTATGGAACTGGCGAAAGCGCAGTTGGTTTTAGATAGAAGTTATATGAAAGTCCAAGGCCGATGCCTAGCATTGAAACAGCGCCGCCCTTTAGGCCAAGTGGACCTAAGAGATTTACGAGAAGAGCAATGGGGAGAACAATAAGGATTGCACGCTTTAACTCGGCGGGTTTTAGCGCTCCTGTGACGAGAGGTTTGCTCATTCGGTTATGTCGCAGGTCATCACGGAAATCGAATAAATCATTGCTCCACCCAACAATAAATTGACCGAGCGCGATTCCAAAGGCAATTACAAGAGCTGGCCCCTCCCACCAAATTGTGGTGGCAAGCAAGAAAGTTACGGTAGTTACTAATAGCGTTGGACCAAGGTGTGAGGCGATCGCGTAGCTTCGGAGTTTGACCATAACTAAGAGTAGTTCATTAATGACATTGGGTATTTAGAAGATTAAATCGGTAACCCAAGTTGCTTGCGAAAATTTAGCGAATCCCAGGCATCAAACCCGGAAATCAATTGGCCATTTTTTATTTCATCGATGCTTACGCCATCGACGGCAACCTTCTTATTTGAAGGTGGCATGCCTTCAAGTGGGCCGCTCTGCGTTCCTGTGAGATGCCATCTCGTTACGACCTTATTTCCTTCCACGATTACATCATCGATTCTAAAATTTATATCGGGAAATGCCCTCTGCCACTCGCGCCATTTTTTTCTAAAGCTTTCGCGCCCGGTCCCAAATTGTGGGTCGTTTCCAACTGTATTTACAGAGATAAATTTATCGATTGCGCTCTCATCTCCTTGATTCCAGATCTCGCTGAAGAAATCTATTGCGATCTGGCGGATCTTCTCAATCTCACCTCTGTCATCTGCTTGTGATTTGCTCGCCATAGACACAATTATGGGGCCACTTTCTACCTGGGGTGATTTTGTAATAATTCGTTACCAATTCGTTATCACCTCACCTTGATTTCGAGCCCGCAGAGTGGTGGAGTAAGGGCACTGGAGCGGGCAGGCACCCTGCTGCCCACTCCATCTAACTACTAGAAGCCGGGGAAACCCGATCAAGGAGACTAATAAATATGAAGAAGATGAGCCTACGTCGCCTCAGTGCGATTGCAGCAGTATCGCTTTCAGCAACAGTCTTGTCAGTTATGCCAGCTCAAGCTGCCACAACTATCAAGGTTATTACACCTAACTACACAGACGATATGCCTGCATATTACGCAGACCTAAATGCGCGATTCATGGCAGCAAACCCAGATATAAAGGTAGAGCACACAAACCTTTCATGGGATGACATTCTTGTTAAGGGTCGTACCTTGGTGGCTACAGATTCAACACCAGATATCTTGAACCTAAACACATTCTCTGACTATGCAGCTCAGGGTCTCCTTTACAAGGCAGAAGATCTCTTTGATGCTAAGACACTTGCAGACTTCGTGCCTGCATTTATCGATAACTCAAAGTATGACGGAACTGCATATGCTGTTCCAGATTTAGCTTCAGCTCGTATGTTCTTCTACAACAAGCAAATGCTTTACACATCAGGTGTTAAGAAGGTTCCATCAACATGGAAGCAAGTTACAGCTGCTGCTAAGAAGATCAAGGCAAAGTACCCAAGTGTTTACCCAATCGCGCTTCCTTTGGGATCTGAAGAAGCTCAAGCAGAATTTGCTATCTGGGCTGGCGGAAACAATGGACGTTACTTCGATAATAAGACAAAGAAGTGGGTTATCAACTCAAAGGCAAACGTACAGACAATGAAGTACTTGACCTCTTTGGTCAAGAAGGGTCTGACACAACCAAGCCCAGCTTCAACAAACCGTACCGATGCTTTCAAGCTATTTAGCCAAGGCAAAGTTGCAATGATCAATGCTTCAGTGTTCTTCCCTTCAACACTTAAGGATTACAAGAGCAAGGTTGATTACGGCATTGCTCCATTCCCACACTCACCAAGAGGTAAGTCAATTACTCTTGGAGTTCAGGATTACTTCATGGCATTTAAGAAGCCAGGAAACGAAGCAGCAGTTAAGGCATGGATGAACTTCCTATTCCAGCCAGCAAACTATGCAGGATTCCTAAAGGCTGCTGGTGGATTTATTCCAGCAACTAAATCAGCTTCAACGGCTGTGGACTCTTCATTGCTTCCATTCATCGAGCAACTTCCAAATGCAATCTTCTACCCAGGAGATCTTGGAGCTTGGCCAAAGGTTGCAGGAACACTTGCTACCCAACTAGGAACTGGTGTTATTTATTCACCAAAGTCAGTTCTAAATAAGATCCAGAAGGTAGCTGTTGCTGCAGGAACTAAGTAATTAGTTTGTAGCAAATAAGCAATAAATAGGTAGTAAACGAGATAGGGTCTTGGTAGGTTAAAACCGCCAGGACCCTATTTTTTAAGTAATTAGACTTCAGGTCGTAAGGAGAAATTGATTTGACCGCATTAGATGTTGGGGCCAAAGGTGCGAAGGTTGCTGGTGTTGCTAAGAAACGTCGTCCAAAGAACTCGATTTTAAATGCACTCCCCTGGATTGGCCCAGCACTTGCACTAATAATTGCTGTTGTAGTTTGGCCGGCGATTGAGTTAATCAAAATCTCGCTCACAAAGATAACTTCCGCTGGCGCGCTAGAAGGCTTTAATGGCCTAGAAAATTACAGAATGCTCTTTGAAAATCCAGATCTCGGTGCCATCGTTATGCGCACGCTCGTCTGGGTTGGTTCAGTTGTTTCTATAACTGTAATTTTATCTATGCCCCTTGCACAATTAATTAATCAGAATTTTCCGGGTCGCAAATTTGTACGCTGGGCGATGATTGTTCCTTGGGCAGCATCAGTAGTTATGACATCAATTGTCTGGAAGTGGATGCTTGAACTTACATCAGGTGAATTTAATTTAACCCTGCGCCAACTTGGATTGCAAGATCAACCTGTTGACTGGCTGCGAGATCCAAGATATTCCTTCTTTGTTCTAATCTGGGTCGCGGTATTTGTTTCGATTCCATTTACGACCTTTGTGCTTTTGGCCGGGTTGCAATCAATCCCAAATGACATTATTGAGGCGGCGCAAGTAGATGGCGCAACTTCTTGGCAGATTTATCGTGGTATCAAATTTCCTCTCCTGCGCAATGCTCTGCTGATTGCCACAATCATTAACTTAATCAACGTCTTCAACTCTTTCCCAATTATCTGGGCGCTTACCCGAGGCGGGCCTGGTTACAACACTGATACGACAATTACATTTGCCTACAAGATGGCATTTGTGGAGTACAACATGGGCCCTTCAACCGCCCTTGGAGTAATCAACTTCGCCTTTATTATGTTAATCGTCCTTATTTATCTGCGCGTAACCAAAGCGACTCGAGGTCAACTCTGATGCAAAAACTTGAGGAGAAAGTCGCTAAAAAGGCGAAGAGAAATTTCTCGATGACACCGAAGAAGGCTGCTACGATGATAAGCGCCTACTCGATTGGGCTTTTCTTTATCTATCCATATATAAATATGATCTTGACTTCGCTAAAACCACATGGCGAGCTCTATTCAACGCCGACAAAGCGGCTACCAGTTGATTGGCAGTTCAATAACTACCTTGATGTTTGGTCAAAGGCGCCAATTGCTGATTTCCTCAAAGCAAGTATCGTCGTCTCAATCTTTGCAACGCTGCTAGTTCTCTTGGTCTCGGTTCCAGCTGCTTACTATATTGCACGAAATCGTTTCAAAGGACGTGCCGCGTTCCTACTTCTAGTCCTTGCTACTCAGATGTTCTCACCAACAGCGCTGATTATCGGTATCTTCCGTGAAGTTAAGTTCTTTGGACTTTTAGATACTTGGCTTGCGCTAATTATTGTCAATGCTGGTTTTAACCTAGCCTTTGCGGTCTGGCTGCTCTCTGGCTTCTTTGCTAGCGTTCCAGTTGAAATTGAAGAGGCAGCAATGGTTGATGGTTGCACCAAATTCTCAGCGCTACGGCGAATAGTTCTACCAGTAACTCTCCCTGGGCTTGTAACTGCGGTTATCTTCACCTTTGTTGCTACTTGGAATGAGTTCACGGTTGCCCTTACCATCATGAGCTCGCCACAACGCCAACCAATCTCAACAGGTATCACAACCTTCGTTGGGCAGTATGACGTAGCTTGGGAGTATCTATTTACGACAACTGCAATCGCAATCGTTCCCGTGGTAATCCTCTTCATAAGTATTGAGAAGTACTTGGTTGGTGGATTAACTGCAGGTAGCGTTAAGTAACTCTAAAATGCGCGCAAATGCCTTCTGCTTCCCCTATAGCTTCTTCCGCCAAGGCGCCCTCACAGTTCTACAAGAGTTAAAGAGCTCTGGCTTTAGCGGCATTAATCTCGCTCTCAATTACCATGGCTCACGCGATTTCTTGCTTCGCCAAGGACCACAGCTTGAATACTTGGCAGATGGCTTCCACTACTACCTGCCTGATGAGGCTAAATATCCCGCAAACTCAATTCGACCAACTACTTCAGATCATTTACTAGATAACAAGATGTTAGAGAACGTCACAAGCACCGCAGCTAAATTGGATATGGAGGTCAACGCCTGGGCAGTGTTCATGCACAATTCAGGAATAGGTAAAGTTGAACCAGAGGCAACTGTTTTAAATGCGCTAGATAATCGCTTCTTATCTGAGCTCTGCCCGGCAAATATCCGAGTCCAAAATTATGTCTATGGATTAGTCAGTGACTTAAGTTCGCGTGGGATTAAATCAATTGCAATGGAGTCGATGCATTGGCATGGTGCAAGACATGGCGAGCACCATGAGCGCTTCTTTATGGAGCTAAGTCCTACGACTGAATTTTTATTCTCGCTCTGCTTCTGCGCTGCTTGTGCCTCAAATTTTGACAGAGCCGGCGGCAATGGAGCGGGCCTTAAATTGAAGGTTGCCAGCGCCCTAGCCCCATTCTTAACCGACAGCGATCCTTGGCTTGGAAAAGAGCTAACCAAAGAGCTCTTAGCTGAAATCTTAGGAGCCGAAATCCTGCACTATTTAAAGGTGCGCGAGGGCGAGCTTGCTCGGATATATCAAAAGATCTTTGAGATTGCATCGGCTAACCAGGTCGAAGTTTCATACGTTGATCAATCAACTCTGCTCGATATGCAATCTACAAGCCCGCTTGACCTAAGTTGGCTTGTAGGAATAGATCCAGATTTAATAAAAGATAGCCTCACCGCATTTGAACCTTTAATTTATCGAAAGAGCGCAAATGAGGTCGGAACCATTTATAGCCACTATAAAGAGCGGCTATCGATGAGGCTAAAGCCAATCTTGCGTCCAACATTTCCAGATAACTTAGATGCGGCGACTTTAGATGCGAAGGTGAGAACACTTAGTGATCTTGGGGCTAGCGATATTGATTTCTATCTTTTAGATACTTGGCGGCCACGTGATTTAAAGTGGGTTGCCCAAGTGCTTACTAAATTAGCTAATTAGATCTAATTGCACGACCTGGCAGGGCAGATGTTCGCTTTGCACCATCTAGGGTCTTAATTCCATTTATCCAGACGCTCTCAAAGCCTGCAGCAGGAAGCCTTGGCTCTTCATATGTGGCGCGATCTTTAACCGTTGTTGCATCAAATAAGGTCAGATCTGCCACAAAGCCTGCACGGATTAAGCCGCGATCCTTAAGCGATAGGCGCTTTGCTGGTCGCCCAGTCATTCGATTTATCGCACCTTCTAGCGTCAAAATTTTCTCCTCGCGCGCATAAACTCCAAGATATCTGGCAAAGGTTCCATAACCTCTTGGATGCGGACGGTTGCCGGTCAAGATGCCATCGGTACCAACTAAATGTTTTGGATGTTGCATAATCGCGCGCACATTTGGTTCATAACCTGAGTGCAGAATGCAGGAAATTTTAAAATCTTCATCGACTATCAAATTCAGATAGAACTCAACGGGATCTAGACCTTGGCTGGCTGCAGCTTCAATTAATCTCACGCCAACATATTTTTCATTGTGTTTCTGAATGACGCCAGCAATAACGATGCTTGGCCAATTCACTACTCCACCTTGATTGCCATCTGATCCTGAAACATTCAAATTATTTATAATCTTTAAGCGATTTTGGGGATCGATAATTCGCTCCTGCATCGCGGCTTTACTGCCCGCTTGGCACCAAGATGGAAGTAGGGCATGGAGATAAGTAGAGCCAGCTAAATATGGATAAGAGTCAAGAGTGATATCGATTCCATCTGCTTGGGCCTTGGCTAATTTTTCAAATAACAAATCGGTCTTATCGTGGAAGACCGGAGCGCTCATGTGGCAGTGAGTTAGATTAAGTGCACACTTTGAAGCGCGGGCAATCTCAATGCACTCGTCAACGGCATCAAGAAAATTAGCGCCATAATTTCTATGATGTGGTGAATAAAATCCGCCATACTTTGCAACTACCGCAGCTAGCTTTGCAATCTCGCTATCACTTGCATACATGGCCGGGACATAAGTTAGGCCAGCTGACATTCCAACTGCGCCCTGTCGCATTCCTTCCTCTACCAATGCGATTTGATGCTGCAGTGCTTCTGGCGAGGCTTCGCCAGGTTCATTGCCACAGGCAAGCATCCGGACATTTCCGTGGGGAATTAAATATGCAACATTTACTGCCGCACCACGATCTACAATCTTTAAATAATCTGCGACCGATCTAAATTTCCAATCAATTCCAGCAGGATCAGCGTTCCAGCCAAAGAGTTGATCGCGAAGCACCGCAAGGGTGCTCTCATCTGATGGCACATAGCTAAGGCCATCTTGGCCGACAACTTCGAGAGTTACGCCTTGAGTTACCTTCGCTAAATGTTCGTGATCTGAGATAACTGCTAGATCTGAATGGGCATGCATATCAATAAAGCCTGGGCTAAGAGTTAAATCCGTCGCATCAACAATCTTGCCACGCTCATTACCTTTGATAATTCGCCCAACTTCTGCAACTCTTCCTTCAACTACTAGTACATCTTCTCTGGTGCCAGCTTTTCCTGATCCATCAATAACGCTGGCCCCACGAACTGTAAAAGTATTATCCTCCAACTTTAATCAGTGCCTTCTACAACTGGATACATCGGAGCAAAGCCCGCTAATAATCCACCGTCGACTACGAATTCAGTTCCAGTCATCCATGGCGCCTGATCTGATGCAAGATAGAGAACCGCTGCTGCAATATCTGATGGCTTGCCGACGCGGCCCATCGGATACCAGCTCTTAAGATTTTCAAAGACGCTTGGATTTCGATCGATCCGCTCTTGCCAGACCTCAGTAGCAATTGTCCCCGGAACAATCGTGTTACAACGAATTCCGTGCCCACCATATCTGACTGCAACTGTGCGAGTAAGTGCATGCAGAGCTGCCTTTGATGCAGTGTACGAATCACTTCCAATCATCATCTTTGAATTTACAGTTCCGATGTTGATGATTGCACCAAATTTACGCTCAATCATTCCTGGAAGTATCGCCCTGATGCAGATAAATGGCGCCGTGATATTTATATCTAAAGTCTTATTCCACATTTCAAGTGAACTCGCGATTAGATCTGCAGAGTCATGGAAGGCTGCATTATTTACAAAGACCTCAATCTTTCCAAAGTCTCTCTCAATCTCTTTGATTGTGTTAATAATCTGATCCTCAACTTGAAGATCAACCTGATAGCCAGTTATATCGGCGCCGTTGGCTCGAAGCGAGTTTACGGTCTCATCTAAATTGGCCTTGTTGATCTCTAGAATCGCGATCTTCATCTTTGCAGCAGCAGCTGCAGTAGCCATCTCGCGACCAATACTGCGACCACCGCCGGTTATGACGATTGTGCGCCCTGCTAGCTCTGCTGCAAATTGATAAGTCATTTTAAAGTGCCACCACAAAATCAATCTCAACGAGAATATTGATTAGATCAGAGCCGACTGTTGTACGAACTGGGAATGGCGCAGATAGAAATTCACGATATACCTTGTCGTATTCCGCAAAGTCAGCAACGCAATTTTGTAGGTGGGCTGTTGTCTTAACTACTTGGCTAAAGTCAGCGCCAACTTCATCAAGAATTGCCTTTAGGTTAATTAGAGTCTGGCGAGTCTGTGGACCAACGCCACCTTCAACAATCTTTCCGGTTGCTGGGTCAACTGGCCCCATGCCGCAGGTGTAGAGAAATCCATTTGCAATTACGCCATGTGAGTATGAACCACCTGGGGCTGGTGCACCTTTAGCTGTTACGTGCTTGATTGTCTGGCTAGTCATGATGACCTTTCTGGTTGGTTGTTTTCGATCTAAGATTTAAAAGAAGGTATGAACCAAATCTATTACATCATATTGATCATTTACCAATGGCAGCAAGCGCCACTTATCAAAATTTGTGCATGGGTGAGAGATACCACAACCGATTACATTGCCCACCGAAACTGAGCCTGGAGTGATCTTCATAAAGGCATGCTGGTCATTTAGCTTCTCGATCTCCCCCTTAAATTTAACTGGCTTTTCAACTAATTTGGCGATCGGAATTGGATTATCAAGATCGTTTCCAGCATCGCGCTTTCCAAAATTTAAAATAGCTAGGTCGGGCTCAGGGATACTTAGGACTCGCGCCCAGAGTTCTAGCGCTGGGATGAACTGTTCGCTCTGAGGAGCTTTCATAAATGGGTAGAGCTCGTTGTAGTGGATGTGATCATGGCTTACATATCCACCACTTCGCAGAATTCTGTGGGCATCGCCCTCGTATTTCGCAAACTCTTCTGCAACATAGTCAAAGAAAGAGCTGCCACCGGCAGAGATAATAATTTTATCCTCTCGTACAAATGGCGCGGTAATTGTGGCAGCCGCAACGATATGTCTTAGAAACTTTCGAAGTAGCTCAATTCCTTCACCTTCGCGGTCACCACCAGGAACTGCGCCTTCAAAGCCCGATACGCCTCGAACATAGATGCGATTATCCTTCGCAATTTCATCTAAAATCTCTTTCAATAGATCTAAATCGCGAATTCCGGCTCTGCCACCTACTGCGCCGATCTCCATAAAAACATTTAGCTTGGCTTTTGCAACTCCTTCGATTGCGCTCTGCGCAATCTTTAGGCCCGCAAGTGAGTCGATATAGAAAATAATCTCGCCCTGGCCACTTCCATTGATTTCGGCAATCTTTACAATAGAGGTTGGCTCCATAACTTCATTTCCAATAATCAAACGGCTAAATCCGAAATCCAGCATTACTGAGGCTTGGCTAAAATTTGCAATAGTAAGTCCCCAAGCACCCGCATCCATTTGGCGCTTAGCAATTTGAGGTGACATTGGAGTCTTTACGTGTGGGGCTAATTCGAAACCTAAAGAGCTGCAGTAATCAGCCATCCTCTGGATATTGTGCGAGAGCGCACTCTCTCGCAAGACCATAATTGGAAGTTGAAAATCAGAGTTAAATAAATTGGGTTTGGTGGCGATGAAATCTTTGATGCTCATTCCTTGAGCGCAAATCGGCAATCCTTTATGAAATACTGAGATTTGATCCGATGCTAAATCAGTTATTCTGCGATTTGCCATAGCCACGTGCCCACGCTACCAAGTTGCAAGGTGCTGCGCTAGGAAACTATTCACTTTCATGCGAAAATATGACGTGAATCAAATTGGCACGATAATGCAATCCGAGATAGCAGAGATCCCTGCAGTATTGGCCAAATTAGCCGATTCACCAGAACAATTCTCTGCCCTTTCAAATCTACTTAAGGCCAATGAAATTAGATCGGTTCTGGTGCTGGCTCGAGGCACATCCGATAATGCCGCCCACTTTCTAAAGTATTTGATTGAGACCAATCTCGGCCTACCAGTTGGGCTTACTTCACCATCCTCAGTGACAATCTATAAATCTAAATTGCACTTTGCAAATACTCTTGTGGTGGCAATAAGCCAGAGCGGCCAATCCACAGATCTAGTCGAATATGCCGATTGCGCTAAGCGAGCTGGAGCAAAAATCATCTCAATTACAAATGATCTTAACTCTCCGCTGGCGAAGCTAGCTGACTTTAGTTTGGATCTAATGGCAGGCAGAGAAATCGCGGTTGCTGCAACTAAATCCTATGCTGCCCAACTCTTTAGCTGCCTACTTTTGGTAAATGCCTGGAGCCAGAAATTCCCTGACTATAAATCTGTTGTAGCCGCGAGCGAAAAGTTGATGGCATCCCTAGCTTCTGTTCGAAGCGCAGTTGCAAAATGTGATCGCAACAATGAGATTGTTGTTTTGGGTCGAGGTTTCTCTTACCCAAATGCACGTGAGGCGGCGCTTAAGATTCAAGAGACGAGCAAAATATCAGTCCAAGGACTCTCAATTGCCGACTACATGCATGGTCCAATTTCGGCGCTCACAAGTAAGACTCAAGTATTTATTATGGCTCCAAAGAATTGGCCTATGGATTCAAATACTTTAGCTTCGCTCACAAATGACTTAACGAAGATTCGCGCCAAATCTACTCAGATATTCTGGTTTGGAACTAGCGAGCTTGCTAAGCCTGGTGAAACAGTAATTGTGGGCGCCGATTGTGAGAATGAAATATATGCAAGTGTTGTTGACTCTATTATTCTCCAGACCTTTGCTCTTGAGTTCGCACGAAAGAATGGTCTTGATCCTGACAGTCCTGAAGGACTGAGCAAGGTAACGCTAACGCTCTAACCATGGCGAACTTAATATTTTTTGATGGCGGTGGCTCTGGAATTCGAGCCAAGTCCCAGATCACAAATAGTGAGAGCATCGCTAAGAATTTCCCGGGTTTTACACCTGGCGAACTTCCGCTCGTAGATTATCTCGCCAATTTGATAATTGATTTTGCTAAGAGTATTGATAGCGATATTGATCGAGCTGTATTGGCTGTTGCTACCTTGCCGGCAGATGACCAGCAATATGGCGATATCGCTAAGTTAGTTCTGGCAAAGACTAATATTAAAGAGCTCTGGATTTGTAGTGACTCAGTAAGTGCATGCGCCGCCGCAGTCGAGGCTGATGGCGTAGTAATTGCAGCAGGAACCGGAATTACCGCCCTTGCGGTTGGCAAGAATCGCACAATGGCGCACTCGCTAGCTGGCGATGGTTTTCTTATTGGTGATGAAGCAAGCGCCTACTGGATTGGGCGTATGGCGCTAAATTCTGCCCTACGTGCCCGAGATCGGCGAGGTGGAGATAGCGAGCTCCTGGCTGTTGCCTGCAAACATTTTGACGCCGAGCCATATCAACTGGCTCATGTAGTCCACCAGCTAGATAGATCTGTTAATGCCATCGCAAATTTTGCAAAGCTCGTTAATGAGCTAGCGGTTGCTGGAAATGAAGCCGCTTATGAAATATTGGATGCGGCGGCAAGTGAGATAGTTCTAATCGCTACAACTGCAAAGCGCGAATGTGAAGGAGGCTCTGGTTTTCAAGTTGCTCTTATAGGTGGCGTACTTGCACCTGAGAATCTGGTAACAAAGTTAGTTGGTCAGAAACTTGCAGAATGCGGCCTTAGCATTCATATTTCAGGCAAAAGTTCACTAGATGGCGCTGGAATTCTTGCTAACCTTCCAGAGCCCGGAGTATTTAAAGACCTGATAAGGATTTTTACTAAGCCATGAGCGCCAAATATGTAGATCTCCAAGTTAATGGTCATGGCGGTATTGATCTCTTATCTGCTACGAGCGCTGATGAGATCCGCACAGTCTCGAAATCACTCTATAAGAATGGGGTCGTTGGTTATCTTCCAACAATTATTACCTCAAAGTTAAGTGACGCAGTCCGAGCAATTAAGTTAATCGAAGAGGTAAGACTTGCTCCCATGCCAGGTGAGGCAAAGATACTTGGAACGCATTTGGAGGGGCCATTTATCTCTAAAGATAAGTGCGGGGTGCATCCGATTGAACATATTATCGCCCCAGATTTAAACCACCTAAAGGCTCTACTAAACGCCGGTCTGATAAAGATTGTAACTATTGCTCCAGAATTAACTGGCGCTATCGAGTTGATTCAATTTTTGGTAGCAAAAAATATCGTGGTCTCTCTTGGGCACTCAAACGCCGATCGCCAGGCTGCAATCGCTGGTTTTGATGCCGGTGCAAAAACTGTCACTCATCTCTTTAACGCGATGCCAAAGCCACCACTAGATGGTCTAGCCCAAGTTGCAATCGAGCGCGAAGATGTGACGGTTCAGATAATTATTGATCAAGTACATGTGCCAAATGATTTAGTGAAGCAGGTTCTGGAGAAAGTTAGCTCGCGCTTTATCGTTACAAATGATCCAATAGCCGCAGCTGGCTTAGGTTCTGGAACATTTCCTTTTGGTGGCATGACGGTAAATGTGAAAGATGGGCAGGCTCGGCGTACTGATGGAACCCTCGCTGGTGGAATCGGAACCCTTCCCCAAGCACTTCTGATTATGGAAGAACTAGGAGTTTTGAAAGCAGATGCCCTGGCAAGTGTTACTACTAGGGCGTGTGAGCTAATCGGAGTTAATTATCAAGAGCTAATTGAGAGCTAACCTCTCGGATTAATCAAAATCTTTGGACCAACGCTCAAGCCAGCCGGTCTATTTCCTAAGAAAATCTCACCAACGGCTGACATACCAACGGTGCCACCGAGAATCTTCTTAACGTCGATCTTTCCTTCCGCAATGTAGCGAATTGACTCTTTAAATCCAGGTGATCCCGAGAGAATTCCAACAACGGTCACATCTTTAAATACCAACTTACGTGAGTCAATTGGCGCGGCATGGTCATCGACGCCGATTAAAACTATGCGACCTCCTGGTTCCACAATATCAACGAGCTTTGCTGGAATAGTTGAATCAAATGTTGCATCGATGACTGAGTGATATCCACCTGGGATATTTTTTAACTCACTGCCCGCGCTAGTTACTCCAATTTCGAGTGCAAGTTCAATCGTCTTCTTATCGATTCCAACCATATGAACATCTGCGCCCATTGCCAGACAGAATTGCGCGGTCAATAATCCGACGGTTCCAGTCCCCCAGATCAATATCTCTTTGCCAGGTGCGGGCTTAGCAGCATCTGCTACTCGCCAGGCATTCGCCGCTGGCTCTACTAAAGCAGCCAATTCAAAATCAAAGTCTTCGGGAATCATGTGAAGAAATTTGGCTGGTACTAATAACTTCTCAGCCATTGCGCCATCGAAACCATTTCGAATTCCAAGTTCAAATCGATCAGCGCAGGTATGTTGGCGTCCATCTTGGCATCTACTGCAATTGCCACAGCCCATCATCACATCGCTGGTAACTTTCTTACCAAGTAGTGATTTATCTACCCCTTCACCGACTTCAATTACAGTTCCAGACCATTCATGACCAAGTCGCATTGGTAGCTTTGCTTGCCCATCATGAAGGTATGGCATTACGCCATTAAAAAATTCGACATCGGTACCGCAGACACCTACGCGCTCGATTTTTGCAACAATTTCACCTGGGCCAGCCACTGGGTCTGGGACCTCTTGGATTTCAAATACCTTAGGGGCGGTGACGACAAAGGCTTTCATAATCCGCCGATTCTATTTGAAATCAACTGCCGAACGGAAGAGCTTCTAATTTCAGCCAGATCTTTAGCAATCGTTCCATAGAAACTTGCATCTAGCTTCTGCGCGAAATCAGGCAACCTTAAGGTAAGTGAGACTGCTGCTATTGGATCAGAGTTCTGGGCTAATGGAGTTAGCTTGTAGGCAAGTGGATCATCAATTTGCGAGTTGGTGGCTAGAAAGTGAATCCAGATAGCTACTGCGGCGCACATGATCGGGGCGCCAAACCCTAATTTTGCTAAATCATTCATCGGATCAAATATGCGCTGCTGCATCTTCTGTGAACCATCCATCGCAATCTGGTGGGCACGATGTCGCAGAGTAGGATTAGAAATTCGCTTTCGAATTGTGCTGGCATAAGAGATTAAGTCAATCTCGCCATTCTCTACAATTGACTTGGCCATCTCTTGCGTCTGCATCGTAGAGATAAACTTTGTAATATCGGGCTTAACAATCGCATCAGCTACAAAGTCAATTCCAGAGACTTCACCGATATAGGCCAGGGTTGAGTGCACGCCATTAAATAGTCGGATCTTTGCAAGTTCATGAGGTTTTATCTTCGGTACAAATTCAACACCAGATTCTGCGAGGATATCTGCAATCGGATCTTCTTCAATTACCCACTGATTAAATGGCTCCGTCGTAATTGTTAGGTTATTTGAAGCCGGAACTATCCGATCAATCATTGAATTTGGTGAGCGGATATTAGATTTAACCCATTCGAGCAGTTCGCTATCTCCACTTGCCGCAATAACTTCGTGCACTAGGTTCATTAAAAATTGGCTATTGCTCGAGACGTTATCGCAGGAAATTATTGCGATTCCAGGCGCTTTCGCATCAAATCTCGCTCTCAATAGAACTGCTAACCGTTGTGGCACGCTGTTGGGCCCATCATCTTTATATGCTTTCTCGGTAACAGTAAGAGTTATGGCTCGCAACTCGGGGCTTCTGGCAATCTCAATTATTCGTGAAAGATCACGTGGATAGAAGAGTGATTCTTTTATAGAACTCACTTGTGTACTCTGCTCACTTTCGCCATCTCGAGCTATCACCTCATAGCTATTTCCAGCCTTAGCCATCGCATCTGCCACATCGGGCTTGCGCATTGAGACACTTGCAATATTTGATCTAATAAATACCGCTTGATGTGCCCGATGAAAAGCACCTAGTCCAAGATGTAGAAATTGAATTTGACTATCCATTAGAGGTTGAAGAATTCTTTAGAGAGGTTATAGGCCAGATCTGCTGCCAGTTCAATAGCTTCATTTTCAGTTATCCGCCCTCTAATAACTTCGCGAGCCAGATAACTTGAATCAAATCTCCGCGCAACATCATGGCGGACCGGAATCGAACAGAACGCCCTGGTGTCATCAATGAAACCAACTGTGTTGTAGTACCCCGCGGTCTCAGTAATTGCCTCGCGCCAACGTTCAAGTCCATTTAGGGAATCTAAGAACCACCATGGTGGCCCAAGCCTGATACTTGAATATGCTCCGGCCAGAGGCGCAAGCTCGCGGCTATAAGTTGATTCATCTAAGGTGAATATCACTAATCTGAAATTCGGATGGCTGCCCAGTTCATTTAATAGAGGTTGTAGCTCTTTGACATATGTCGTCTGGATTGGAATATCAAAGCCTTTATCTGGGCCATATTTAGCTAAGATCTGCGCGTCATAATTTCGAAGTGATCCGGGATGCAATTGCATAACAAGTCCATCTTGCGAAGCCATAACTGCATGTTCATAGAGCATTACAGCGCGAAAATCTTCAATTGCCTTGGGCGAGGCAGCTGCGCTAAGTACATCTGCGAAAAGCGCTTCACAATCCTTTGGTGAGAGTTTTAGCGTTCGCGCGCTTAGTACCCCGTGATCAGTTGCAGTTGCCCCACAAGATTTGAAATGATCTCTGGCTTTTCGTAGCGCTGTAAGAAGATTGGCAAAGGATTTAATTTCAACGCCATGGCTCTGCTCTAACTTTGCTAAATTTGATTTCCAATCAGCCCAGCTCGGATCTGAGACATCATCGGGTCTAAAAGTTGGAATAATGCGGCCGCCAAGATCTAGCTTTGCAAGCTCGATATGTGAGGTAAGTGGATCCGATGTTGTATCTGTCGTAGCTAAAACTTCGATATTGAACTTCTTAAATAGCGCCTGAGGTTTGAAATCTGGCTTAGCCAGGTGCTCTGCGATGAGCTCATAAATTTTCTTTGCATTCTGTGAGTTTAGAATCTCGCTAATTCCAAATAGCGTAGCCAAAATTTCTTGAAACCAGATTCGAGATGGTGTTGATCTAAATAGCCGCCAATTATCTGCCAATAATTGAAAGTTGGCCTCCGGTGAGTTCACCACAAGATCGTCATAAGAGATACCTTGGCTGCGTAGCATCCTAAGAATGTAATGATCTGGAGTTATAAGCAGCGAGACTGGATCTGTAAAATTCTTATTCTCTAAGATCATATTTGCTTCAACGTGGCCATGTGGCGAGATAATTGGGAATTTACTCATCTCGGCATAAATACTCCTTGCCAGAGATAAGTTATCGCCGCTACCCAAATATCTATCTACATATGAATTAACCATTTTTAATCATCTCTTCTAACCAATCAAATGCTGATTCTTGCATCTCAATATTGAAGCTGTGGCCTACGGGATAGAAGTCAGATTTATAGGTAGCGCCGCTGGCTTTAAATGTAGATGCAAGGAGGGCATCGGCCTCGGCCATACCCTCGCTAGTAAATAGCTGATCCTTCGCGCAATACTGAATATAGAGCGCAGTCTTATTGATTACACAGAGCCCAGGCCAATCACTCTTTTCAGCCAAGCCCTGCGGAAAGAACATCCAAGAATGTGGCGCAATATGTGATGGCACCATGGATTTGTAGGTTGCCATCGCGCCAATCGAAACAACTGTTGAAAGCTCTGGGGATGTTGCATGTAGATAAATTGCTCGGCACCCACCGCCCGAGAGACCAACAGCCGAAATTGAATCAGAAACTTCAGGAATTATTTTTGCTACTGCTAGCGCAACTCGATCATCAAAATTTAGCAGGCCGGCGAGCGTTGAATTAAAGAGACTCAAATACTTTGAAAGCACCATTGATTCATGCATAACTGCAAGGCTCTCATAATCTTTTCTGCCAAGAATTTCAGTTAGTTTATGTGGCATCTCTTCAAACTTAAATCGACGAGATCCCCATAAGAAGGCATCGTAGGCAAGGACTGCAAACCCACGCTTGGCGAGTTCATTGGCTGCGCCTCGATCTCCATAATGATCACGCTTGACCCATGCGGCGCTCTCTGGGAGATCTGGCAAGCCATCGACCAACTTCTCTTTCCCAAATTCTTTTACATCATCGTGGCTATGTAGAAAAAGTACGCCAGGAAGTGGCCCCACTGCACCATCAGGTTTTAATAGAAGTGCCTCGGTCCGTGGACCGTATCCAGTGCTCCAACTTATTTCAGTTATGGCAACGCCATCATGCACCCAGCTCTTGCCCCGCTTTATATCCAGCTTCTCTGGAAAACTTGGAAGCCTGCCAAAAATTTCAATCAGGGTTGTGGTATCAATATTTGGAATAGCCGGTGGTGAAAAATCGAGCACTCTTTCTAGGTCGGCAAAACTTCCTAAATCAGTGAACATCTTGGGGCAATCTAACCAATAATCTTTCCTGAAGGGAAGGGTCAAAATCTTATTTTTCAACTAAACTTCAAACATGAAACCAATTGTGCAAGTATCACTAGATCTAACCGATATTAAAGAGGCGCTAGAGATGGCACATACTGCCGTTCGCGCCGGAGTGGATTGGCTAGAGGCCGGAACTCCACTGATTCTGGCAGAAGGCTTGCACGGCGTTAAAGCACTGCGCAAAGAATTTCCAAATCATCCAATCATCGCTGATCTAAAGACGATGGATGGTGGTTATCTTGAAGCAGAGATGATGGCGAAGGCTGGTGCAACACACGTTGTGGTGATGGCTAGAGCCCATCCTGAAACTATTAAATGTGTGGTTCAAGCAGGAAAAGATTATGGCGTAAGTGTTATGGGCGATAACTTGGGTTGTCCTGACATGATTGAAGGTGCCAGACAACTTGAAGAACTTGGTTGTGACATGGTTATTCACCACATCGGTTATGACGAGCGCCGCGGGATTGCTGCTGCTGGAAAACCTTGGCCAAATCCACTAGATCAATTGCGCGAAGTTGTAGATGCTGTAAGCGTTCCGGTTCAAGCAGTTGGCGGGCTCTCACTTGAACAAGCGATTGCTTGTCCTTCATATGGCGCACCACTTGTAGTTATTGGCGCACCACTTGCAATCGATGCCGATTCCTTTAGCCAAGGCGCCGGAGATGTTGAAGAGGTATTGCGCAAAATTTGTGAAGCAGTTCATGGCTTTGGTGACGTTAAAGTAAAGGGAGAGAAATAATTGAAGTCAGCAGCTGTAGTTAATTTTTCATCAGAGCCACATAGTGTCGAAGTCCGTGAGGTAGAGCGACCAGCTTGCGGCGATGACGATGTAATCGTTCAAGTCGAGGCAGCTAGCGTCTGCGGCTCAGATCTGCATCAATGGGAGGGCACAAACTCTTGGCCCGTGAATTATCCAGTGGTTTTAGGGCATGAATTTGGCGGGCACGTTGTAGAGCTTGGCAAGAATGTGGCTGATGCCAGAAAGTGGCTTGAAGGCGATCGCGTAGTAAGTGAGACTGCCGCAGTTGTAGATATGTCTGGCGCAATGTCACGGCAAGGTTTATATAACTTAGATCCAAGTCGAAAAGGCTTTGGATATGGCGTAAATGGTGCGATGACCCGATATGTAAAGGTTGCTGCTCGCTTGCTTCACAAGATTCCAGATAACGTAACTTTTGATCATGCATCAATGACTGAGCCTTGTTCGGTTGCATATTCATCAACAATTGCGCCAGGGCATATTAGACCTGGAGATCGAATCGTAATTTTAGGACCTGGCCCAATCGGGATTTTATCTGGCGCGATGGCAAAGCTTGCTGGCGCAGATGTTGCAATAGTTGGGCTAGAGCGAGATAAGGTGCGGCTAGAAGTTGCAAAAAAATATGGCTGCGAAGTTATCATCGGTGATGTTAAAGATTGGGCTATGGCGGTTGATGGACTTGGCGCAGATGGTGTTGTAGATGCTGCCGGAGTTTCAGCCACACTTAAAATTGCACTAGATGTAATCCGGCCAAATGGCTGGATCTCTAAAGTTGGTTGGGGGCCACAGCCAGTGAACTTCTCCTTAGATCAACTAGTTCAGAAGAATGTCCGTTTAGAGGGTTCATTTAGCCATAACTGGCCGATGTGGGAGCGCGTACTTGGATTGCTCGGAAGTAAAAAATTAGATCTAACCCCAGTGCTTGGTGGAACTTTTCCAGTAGAGCAATGGGAAACTGCATTTAAGAAGATGCACTCTGGTGAATTTATTAAATCAGTTATCAAGCCGGCCTAAGATGCGGTTAAAAGATAAAGCAATAATTATCACAGGTGGCACTTCTGGGATTGGCGCCGCCATAGCAACTGCTGCTATCCGTGAAGGTGCCAAGGTTCTAGTACATGGAATAAATGAAGCAGAGGGTAAGACCACTGTGGAACGTCTCGGTGGAAACGCCGTTCCATGTATTGCAGATTTGATGCAAGATGGCGCACCTGAAGTAATTGTAAAGAGCGCACTTTTGGCCTTTGGAAAGATTGATGGTCTAGTTAATAACGCGGCGCTCTTTGGTGGCACTAATATTTCTGAGCAAGAGCTTGATCATTTCCGGGCCATGATTCAAGTAAATTTAACCGCTCCCTTATTCCTCATTAAGGCCGCCTTTGAGGAGCTAAAGAAGAGTGGCGGATCGGTTCTGAATATTGGTTCTATCAACGCATATACCGGTGAATCAAAACTTCTGGCATACAGCATCAGCAAAGGTGGAATGCAGACCATGACACGAAATCTTGCAAATGCCAATGGCGTCCATGGAATTCGAATCAATCAGATTAATCCCGGATGGGTTCTAACTGAACGTGAAGAGCGGGAGAAGATCGCCTCTGGAGCGAAACCTGGTTGGCCAGAGACTTTATCCCGAACTGATATTCCATTTGGCGCAATGACGACTCCGGAGCAGATGGCCGAGGCCGCAATTTACTGGCTAGGCGATGAGTCAAGACCATTTACTGGCTCAGTAGTTGAATTAGAACAGTTCACGATTATTGGAAGAAATCCGGAGAAGCTATAGATGAGCCAGATACCAAAGATTGCTGCATTTCCTAAAGGGTGGATCCGAGATTTAGTCGAGCCCAATAAATTGAGTATCTACGAGTGGATAGATATGTCACAGGCCATGGGTATTGAGGGTCTTGAGATGTATAACAATTTTGCGGACTTTAAAGATGAAGCCAATTGGCCAAAGATTAGAAAGTATGTGGAAGCAACCGGGATGGTTATCCCAATGATGTGCTGCTCTCCCGACTTCACAATTCCAGATCCAGTACTTCGCCAGCGCGAGATTGATCACGAGATTCATAGCATCCGGATGTCAGCAGAGCTTGGCGCTAAATATTGCCGCGTGCTCTCTGGCCAACGTCGTAAAGATATTACCCGCGAAGAGGGTATGGGCTATGTGGTTGATGCAATTGAGAAGTGCCTGGTTGAGGCTGAGAAGTTAGACATGATTTTAGTAATTGAGAATCACTACAAGGATGATTTCTGGACTGAGCCAGAGTTCGCCCAGATGTCAGATGTCTTTGTGGATTTAGTTTCCAGAATTGACTCTCCTAGATTTGGTGTGCAATTTGATCCATCTAATGCAATTGCAGCAGGTGAAGAGCCACTTGAACTACTCGAGCGGGTAAAACACCGCGTACTCACCGTGGGGGCGAGTGATCGCCATTTAGCTGGTGGAACAATTGAAGAGCTGCGAAGGCAAGAGGGCGGCACCGCTGGATATGTCTCTTTCTTTAAGCACGGTGTAATCGGTAAGGGCTTAAATGATTATGATGCAATTTTTACAATACTAAGGGGCGTGGGTTTTACTGGCTGGGTCAGCATCGAGGATGGCGTTGATGGAATGCAGAATATGATCGATAGCGCGGAATTTTTAAAGGAAAAAATTACTAAACACTGGGGGAAGTAATAAATGGCCCATAATCTCGAAGAGCTCCGTAAGATTTTCACATCGGCACTTGCATCAGATTGTCTAGATAAGTTGGGCTACACCCATCAAGTTCTAGATGAGGATATAAATATGATCTCGGGCTCTGGGATCATGTTGGGTTATGCCTTCCCGGTTCGCCTAGAGATTGTTAATGACTTTCCAGAAGTTCCATATATCGGACTTCTAAAGGCGCTAGATGCTGTGGGCAAGGATCAAGTTTATGTAACTCCGACAAATCGCACCGGACTTGCTGCCCTCTGGGGCGAGCTCTTATCTACTGCATCTGCTTTCAAAGGCGTAGCTGGCGCCCTAACCGATGGACCAACGCGCGATCTATCTCGGACCGATTCAATGGGATTTAAGGTCTTTGCAACTGGCACGCTGCCAATAGATATAAATGGCCGCTATGAAGTAGTAGAACATAACGTGCCTTGTGAAATTGATGGTGTTGCTATCAATCCTGGTGATCTAATTGTTGGCGATAGCGATGGCGTGACAATCGTGCCGGTAGCGGCAATCGATAGAGTTGTTGAGGCAGTTATTGAGAAGAACTCAGGTGAGAGCCTATTTCGAAAGGCAGTTAAAGAGGGAGCGTCCCCTAGCGCCGCCTTCGAAAAATTCGGCGTACTTTAATTTTTGGCTTAACCCTTTAGCGAACCAGATAGCAGGCCGCGCAAGAAGTAGCGTCCAAGGAACATATAGACAAGTAGCGTTGGGATCGAGACGATCAACGATGCTGTCATGTTATTTCCGTAGTAGACCTGGTTTCCAGAACCGGTAATAAAGTTAAGTGCAGTTGTAGCCACAGATAACTTCGGCGAACCACCGGTCAAGAAGATCGCGAATAAGAAGTCATTCCAGGCTGATGTGAACTGCCAAATTAGCACCACAACAAATCCTGGAATAGATAGCGGCAGAATAATTGAGCGATAGATGGTAACCATGCTCGCGCCATCAACTCTAGCTGCCTCGATTAACTCATTAGGAATGCCTTGATAATAGTTACGGAAGATCAAGGTACAGATTGGAATTCCGTAAATAACATGTGCAAAGACCAGCACATAAATTGTGCCACCAATACCCGCCCACCTATTGAACTGGGTAAGTGGAATCATGATTGCTTGATATGGAATGAACATTCCGAATAAGAAAGTTGTAAAGATTACTGTTGAACCTTTAAAGCGCCACTTAGAAAATACAAATCCATTTATCGATCCAATAATCGCTGAAATAATTGAGGATTGAAGCACGAACCAGAGTGTTCTAAACATCGGTTCACGCAAAATATCCCAAGTTGGACCCCAGGCGCCAAAATCAAGAGAAGTTGGCGGAATAAATGCTGTGGCCTGATCAACTCCAGTAATTCCTTTAACAGAGTTAATTACCATGATGTAGATCGGAAGCGCGGCAATAACAAAGAGCAGGCTAAGTGCTATATAACGGAAGACCAGCCAGAACTGCCCTTTACCATCTAGCTTCTTCTTATTACGCGAGATGTCCTTAGATTGCGTAGCGCGGGATGCGAGATCTGAACTCACTTGTTCGCCTCCTCTGTCTTATTTACATAGATTAGATATGGAATAACTACGATTGCGATCATTACGAGAATAATTACTGCGATTGCAGCGCCCTTTGCATAGTTCTGGAAGTCAAAGATTACCTGCCACATATAGATAGCGAGAACCTTAGTTACATAACCCTTACCTGCGATACCGTAAATTAGATCAAAGACCTTCATCGAGATATGTCCGAGAATAATTAAGACAGTTAGAAATGTTGGGCTCAATTGTGGGAATAAAATATGACGGTAGATTTTAAATTCTGATGCGCCATCGACTCGAGCGGCTTCACGTAAATCATCTGGAATGCCCCGAAATCCTGCTAAGAAGAGAGCCATGACATAGCCCGACATCTGCCAGATGGCAGGAAGTGCCATGGCATACATCGAACCTTTCTCAGATGTGTACCAACTATTTTCAAGAGCTGAGAGTCCAGCTTTATGAAAAATTAAATTTATGCCAGTTGCCTTTTCACCTTCAGCTGAATCCAAAAGCCAGCGCCAAGATGTACCCATAGCGATAAATGAGATTGCCATTGGATAGAGATATATCGAACGAAATAGCCCCTCGCCCTTGATTCCCTTTTCTAGGAGCAGGGCCATGATTAGACCAGAGAGCAGAGTTCCGATCATAAATACAAGTGTGAACTTAACCAGGTTTGAAAAGGCGTGGGTAAATTCTGGATCATCTAGAAGGCCGGTGAAGTTTGCAAGGCCAGCAAAACTATTATCTACACTCCACGCACTTGTTCGATTGCTCAGTGAGAACTTAACGGTCCAACCGATCATTCCATAGACGAAGATCGACATTGCGATAATCGATGGAAGAACGAAGAAGAAACCGCCCCAATGACTTTGAATACGTTTCTTGCTCTTTAAAGCCACTTAAACACTCACCTCTCAAAACTAAAACCGATCAAAATCTATAAATTTCAAATTACGAGTTCGGTGTAATTCACGAACTCTAACCAAATAACTGCGCCTTGCGGTGAATTTATTGTGATTAATTCCTCTTAAATTGCAAATTCTGGTGGGACCTTTCGGTCCCACCAGAATCTCTCTGCAATTTAGGAATAGCTTATTGACTATGCCTTGTCTTGCTTGTAAGCAGCCTTTAGGCCCTTGATAAAGCCCTTCTTATCCTTAGCTCCGCCTACGTAGAACTTACCTACAGCAGAGTTAAGTGCAGCCATTCCAGCGTTTCCGTAGTTAACGCCGTGAACAGTTGAACCAACTAGTGTGTCAGTCTTCCATGACTTCATAGCTGCCTTTAGGTAGCTGTCATAAAGCTTAGGATCTGAATCCTTACGGACTGCAATTGAACCCTTCTTAGGGTTGAACGCATCTTGTCCTGCAAGAGATCCACAAACCTTTAGCCATGCGATACCGGCATCACGGTTTGGAGCACCCTTTGGAAGTGTGAATGAGTCTGATAGCCACTGGTAAGTACCAGCTGTACCAGGACCTGGAGCCCATGTGTAATCCTTACCGAGCTTTAGGCCTTCTGACTGCCATTGTGATGAAGCCCAGTCTCCCATGATGAAGAATCCGGCCTTACCTGAAGTTACAAGCTTTCCTGCATCTGGCCAGTCAAGTGACTTGCTGTCATTGCCGTAGGAAAGGACTGTTTTGAACTTCTTGATAGCTGTCTTAACATCTTTGCTACCCCACTTTGTCTTTCCGTTCCATAGACCATTGAACTTATCTGCTCCCATTGAAGCAAGAAGTACATAGTCAAATAGGTGAGCAATCGCCCAGTCGCCTTGTCCTGCTAGTGCGATTCCATCAATTCCAACCTTTTCGAACTTCTTAAGGTCAGCGATCATTGCATCTAGAGATTCAGGTGCCTTAGTGATTCCAGCCTTCTTAGCAGCTGCTGGGTTCCACCATAGAACGTTTGCACGGTGAATGTTTACTGGTACTGAGTAGATCTTTCCCTTTGTTGTAAGGGTCTTGATCAAGCCAGCTGGGAATATCTCGTCCCAACCTTCTGACTTGTAAAGTGATGTTAGATCTTCAAGCTGTCCAGCTCTTACATAAGATGAAAGTTCTGCGCCAGCATGTGCCTGGAAAGTATCAGGTGGGTTACCTGCAGCCATACGTGAAACTAGAACACCCTTAGCGTTAACACCAGCTGCACCAGCAACTGAAGCGTTTACGAACGTTGTATCTGGATTCTGATTAACGAATTCAGTTGTCATTCCTTCTAGACCTGCTGCTTCTCCGCCTGATGCCCACCAGGTGAAGATTTCGAGGTTTCCTGCGGCAGGAGCTGCTGGCGCTGTAGTTGCAACAAGTGCAACTGCAGCTAGCACTGCTGCTAGCTTTGATTTCTTTAACATTTATATCCATTCTCTACGTAGATAAAATGTGCAGATCGGCTGCACTTGCCAAATTCTGGTCGGGGGGCCCTGATAGGTCAAGGCAGATTTGCCCTATTTTGATAACAGTTCTGTTACCCAAATTACTCTCAAACCCCACGCTTTGCTTCGAAAAATAGGCTAAATCTCATCTCGATTAATGAGATGTCTTGGGGCGTAACCAAATGTATCGACAAATTCTTGGCTTGAAAGGGGGGCGGTGTGGCCAGGCAGTGGGCTTCGAATCTCAGTGGTTGGATGGAACTTAGCCATCAACTCAGCCGTTGGCGCCTTTGCCATTATCTCTGGCGCTGCAAAGTTATAGACAGATGCGCCGGTGATATCCGAATTTAGAACTATCTCAATTGCAGTTACGGCATCGCGCAGATCTAAATAGGTCCATAAAATTTTAGCGACGATTCCTTTGGGAAATCTTGGATCGGGTGGCAAGTTATCTTCATCGTTAAATCTACGTGCAAGTTCAAGAGTTTTCTCTGGGGTATTTGTCCAAGGAAAGCGCATGCCAACAAAAGCAGTCTTACATCTGCGCGACCACATTAGCGCTGAACGTTCATTAACCTCTTTAGATAGCGCATAACTCTCTTCGAAGATAAAGGGATGTGCTTCATCGACTGGCGCATAAAGAGGTGAGCTCCATTCATCTGAGTAAGCAAAGCCATATGCCGAGAGGCTAGATGCATATACAACGGTCTTAACTTTGGCCTGTGCTGCTGCCGTAAAGACGGCGAAGGTGCTTACTGTATTATTTTGAAAGACGTTAAATTGTCTAGCATCAGTTGGATTTGGAATTGCTCCCAGATGAACAACGCCAGCCGCGCCACTAATCACCTTGTCACAAAAATCAAGATCAGTTAAATCTCCAACGACAAGCTCTGAGCCCGCTGCAAAATCTCCAGCTTTTCGATCAACGCTGATAACTTCATGGCCAGCAGCTACAAGATGTGTAGCAGTGGCCTTTCCGAGTAAGCCAGTGGCTCCGGTGACAACAATCTTCATCTTGGACTATGCAAATCTTCCAGATAGGCCGCCATCGATAATCCAGTCAGCGCCATTTACGAAAGATGCATCATCAGTTAATAGAAAGGTAATTACTTTCGCGATCTCAATTGGTTGTGCCATGCGTCCCAAAGGCTGGACTGCGAGCGCCTCTGCGCGCTTTTCAGGATTCATTACAAAGTAATCTTCAACCATCGGAGTCAAGGTAAAGCCGGGCAGAACTGAGTTCACTCGAATGCCGTGCCTACCTTCATCTAGCGCTAGGTTTCTAGTCAGCCCTAAAATTCCAGACTTTGCCGCGGCATATGGGAAGTAATTTGGGTATGACATTCGGGCATGGATTGATGAAATATTTACAATCGCGCCCTTCTTAGCCTTGCGCATTGCAGGTAAACAAAGTTTTGCGGTGACCCAGACACTCTTGAAATCTACATTCATGAAATCTTCCCATTGGGCTTCGGTCATCTCAACTGGGTCGTAATAAGCATTTCGTCCCGCGTTATTTACTAAGCCTTGAACGTCGCCAAACTCTTTGGTAATTGCGCTGTGCACCGCCTCCATCTGTGCGACGCTTCCAACATTGCCTTCAATAAAGAAAGCCTGATGTCCGCCAGCTCGTAGCTCGCTCTCATAAGCCTTACCTTTTTCCACATTTAGATCGCAGAACGAGACCTTTGCTCCAGCATCGGCAGCGTCTTGTACAACTGCGCGCCCGATCCCATCAGCGCCACCAGTAACAAATATATGTTGACCTTTTAGTTTCATTGACTCTCCTTTGCAGCTGCAATTGCTGCTTTAAATTCGGCTACACGATTTGCAATATTTTTTACGCCGCCGGATGTTAGTGGTCCACCTATTCCAAAACCCGAAACTCCGGCCTGCACCCAGTCAGCAATAGAAGCGACTGAAATGCCTCCGGTTGCCAGCCAGGTATTTCCAGGAAAGGGATCTCTAATCGATTTTAAAAAGCTTGTTCCAAGGGATGAGGCTGGGAAGAACTTCAACATATCGGCGCCATATCTGATCGCATCTGCAACCTCAGTTGGCGATGCGACACCAGGAATTGAGATTAGCCCAGCCTGCTTAGTGCTCTCGATGACCTCTTGGGATACGTGTGGTGAGATCACAAATTTTGCGCCGGCATCTTTGCCCGATAAAACATGTGATCTGCTCATCGCAGTTCCCAGGCCAACATATACATGCTTCTTAGTTGAGTCTGATGTGAACTCTTCGATTAGCTCAAAGACTGCAGGAGTAGTTGTCGTGAATTCAATTACTTCGATGCCTGCAGCAATTAGCGCAGTGGCATTTTCGCGAGCCTGATCTGCTGTGGCGCTACGAATAATGGCAACCAGCCCTGAGTCAAAAGCGGCGTTACTCGCCATTTTTTCCATCAAATTCTCCATTCGGTAATAGGCCATTGGATCCTGCGACCATCCCTGCCCAGTCTCCCATTGTAGATGCGACCATTGCGCCGCATTTGCTCCCCTGGGCGATTGCTTGCCTAATATCTAGCCCTGCAAGCAAGCCAGAAATTGTTCCAGAGATAAAGGCGTCTCCAGATCCAACTGGATCTACGACCTTTACTTTCTGTGGCGTAAAATTAAATTGCTCGCCCTCATGCAAGATTCGCATCTCATCAGGACCTGCCGTCATAATTACAGTCTTTACTCCACGCGCAGCGACCGACTTAAGATTCTCCTCTGGATCCTTTGAGCCAAATACCAACTCATATTCATCAACCCCACCAGTAACTAGATCAACATCCTTGACCATTTCACTTAGCGTTCTTCGTGCTTGCTCTGGTGACCAGAGTTTTCTCCTGATATTTAAATCAAAGCTAATGCCAACCTTGTTCTTGCGCGCAACATCTAGTGCGAAATCCACGGCCCGCTTCGAGGTGTCTGAGAGCGCAACAGTTATGCCTGTTACATGCAACCAGCGAGATCCTCCTAAAATCTCAACATCAATATCTGAAGGTTCAAAGGTAGATGCTGCGCTACAGCGACGGAGATAGGTATTTTCAAGTGGATTAGTTGCGCCATGATTTCGAACCAGCGCTCCGGTGTAATTATCAACTCTTAAAAAATGTTTGCTGGCTACTCCTGCCGCCTCGAACTGACTTGCCACAGCGTCCCCTAATTGGTCGCGCCCAAGTTTTGTCTGGAAATAGACGTTTAGGCCAAGTCTTGTAGCTGCTACGGCAACATTGCCCTCGGCGCCAGCAGCGGTCATTGCATAAGTTGAGGCTGTTGCAACGCTATCGGTATCAGTAGTCATAAAAAGCGCCATCGCTTCACCAAAGGTGAATATGTCATAGCCATTACGCTCTTCCATCTGCCACCCTCTCAATTAAATCTAAACATTCATCAATCTCACGTTTTACTTGATCACTTAGCGCAACAGTTGGATGGCGACAGTAATCAGAGGCGATAATTCCACGGCGAGCAAGGATATGTTTCTCTGCAGCGATTAATAGTTCTAAATTTGAGATCCAACTAGAAATCCATGGGATGAAGGTATTTAGGCGGCGTCCGAATTCTTTGCGGTCACCAGAAATTAGCGCAGCCTCGCTCCATTTATAAAGATCAGTTACACCACAACCGGGCTGAATTCCCTTAGCTCCTGCTAGGTCGCCAGACTCCCAGAAAATTCCACCCCAGCCAATCAGGCTCGCAACTTTGCCTTCTGTAATCTCATAGACCCGCTTAATAGATTCTTCTGGCGGATTTGATTCACATTTTACAATTCTAAGATTTGGGTACTGATCAGCAAGTGTTAGTAGCTCGGCTACATCTTGCATTCCACCAGCTTGTGGCAGGTGTTGAATTACCACTGGAATTTTTACCGCGCCAAGAATTTGTGCCAGATGAAAGCGGATTTGCTCTGCACTTGGATTAAAAAAAGATGGTGGAAGAATATTTATTAAATCAACGCCCATGGCTTCATAATCTTGGGCTCGTTTCACTGCGAGCTCTGATGCATGATCGGCGACAGAGGCGATAACTTTTAAGCCTGAACCAGCTCTAACTTTGAGTAAAATTTCCAATAGTTTGTAGCGCTCAGGGTCACTCAACTTTATATTTTCACTGGCTACTCCGAAAAATAGAACAGATTTAACGCCCTGCGAGATGATCCAGTTAACTAGCGATTCAAAACTCTCATAATCAACCTCACCACTATTCGTAAATGGAACACTTAATACTGGGCAGACTCCGGAGATCAAATCTGAAGTTACATCCGACATTAGTAAGTGGCCCGACCACCTGAAACGTCGAAGGTAAATCCTGTCGTAAATGAACATGCTTGTGATGCGGCAAATGCAATTATTTCAGCGACCTCATTCGGCTCACCTAAACGGCCAACTGGAATCTTTGAGACCATATAAGCCTGAACATCTGGGGCAACGGTTTCGTTAATTGGTGTTCGAATTACTGCGGGTGCAACAGCATTAATTGTGATTCCAAATGTTGCACACTCTTTTGCAACGCCCTTTACAAATCCGATCACGGCTGCCTTTGATGCGTTGTATGCCGACATTCCAGGGTTTCCCTCTTTGCCAGCAATCGACGCCAAGTGAACAATTCGGCCATATTTATGTTCCTTCATTGATGGCATCAACTCTTGGGTAAGCCAGATCGTTCCATATAAATTTATTTCAATTGTCTTCTGGAATGCTGCCCATTCAACTTCTTCAACTGGCTTGCCAGTTGGCCCTGAGATGCCGGCCGAGTTTGCGAGCGCATGTACTTGGCCGTGCTCTGCCAGAATTTCAGCGACAACCTTCTTTACTCCGGATTGTGAGGAGACATCTAAGACCTTGTAGCCGGCAGAGCCTCCTGCCTGCTCGATCTGTGCGACTGTTATTTTAAGTCCATCCTCATTGAGATCTAGGCAGATGACCTTTCCACCGCGCTGGGCGATGAGCTCTGCCGCAGCCTTTCCGATACCGCTTGCTGCCCCTGTCACCAATACAACTTGTCCTGCAAAATTTGTTAGGTTTGAAGCAGCCATCAGATCCCTGGTCTCCATCTCGCTATTTAAAATATTTAAATAATTTCAATAACCGATAGTAGTCCAATCACCTCATCGTTTATAGTGCCCATATGAGCCAAGATATAAATCTTAGAATTTGGGATGAACGCCGCTGTCATGTTGGCGAGGGTCCGGTAGCAATCGGTAGGGATAACTCAGATGTTCTCTGGGTCGACATCATGGGAAAGCTTGTTCATCGACGAAATCTCAAGACCGGCATAACTAGTTCATATGAAACCACCGAGCATGTCTCCTTTGTTATTCCTGCGGCAGATGGATCTGAACTCCTAGGAACTGCAAATGGTCCGATACGTCGGAGCCCTGATGGTTCTATAAGTAAATTACCCACGAGATTAGATACAGATGGCGGCGAGCCACCGTTTCCTAATCGCTGGAATGATGCGAAGGTTGCACCAGATGGGCACCTCTTCTTAGGAAATATGCCTTACGAGTGGGCTGAGAATCAGAGCGCCTGTGGTCTTTACCGTCTCGATAAGAGCGGCGACAAGCTAACAAAAGTTCAAGATGGAATTTGGCTGAGCAATGGACTTGCCTGGTCGAAGGATGGAAAGACGATGTATTACATCGACACCCTTGCAAAGTCGATTGATACCTTTGATTACGCAGATGGTGAGATTTCAAATCGCAGAGTTCGCTGGCAAATTGCAGATGACTCACAAGGTTTACCAGATGGAATGTGTATTGATGCTGAGGATGGAATCTGGGTGGCGTTCTGGAATGGTTCATGTCTTCGCCGCTTTGATAAGGATTTCAATATAACTGATGTTATCCAGATGCCAGTGCCGATGGTGACTAGCGCAGCATTTGTTGGACCAAACTTTGAAGAGATGGTTATTACATCTGCCCACGATGGCGTTGCTGATTCCGGCGCTGATTGGGGTAAAACTTTTATCTGCCGGCCAAAAGTTCCAGGCGTAGCTCCAACGCTATTTCCTAATTAATTACCTAATCCAACTATTAAATCCCGATATCTAGCAGAAGGAATGAAATGACAGAATCAAGTACCTGGCCATCATCTAGAGATGCAAGTGGTCCAATGAAGAAATCTATTTCACTTCTCGCAAAGCAGAACATCACCAGCGCAGATGCCGATGGCCTGCCAGAATCTGCAAAGCGCTTTGCTGATGGATCAAGATGGAAGATTGAGATTCCATCAGTTGAGGGGCCTGCTGCCTTCAAAGTAGTTCTAGAAGAGGCTAAGCGACATAAGTTGCCAGTAGCACGGATCTCACAGGGCTCTGGAATCATGATGCTAACTGATGCTGAAATTAAAGAGATGGTTGCAATCGGAGCCAGTGAAAATATTGAGGTCTGTTTATTCGTTGGCCCCCGCGCCTCTTGGGATATTGGAAAGCAAGTTCTCTCATCTGCTGGTGGGGTAGCAAATCCAACACTTCGCGGCGGCGATCAACTTCGCTACGCAGTTGAAGATGTACTTCATGGCGCAGATCTTGGCCTGCGCTCGATCTTGGTTGGCGATATGGGGCTATTAAACGTTCTCGGTGAAGCTAAGCGAAATGGCGATCTACCAAGTGATTTCATTTTAAAGACCTCGGTTGCAATGCCATGCAACAACCCAGCAACGGCTCAGCTCATGGTTGAAATGGGCGCATCAACTTTGAATCTTGCAACTGATCTCTCGCTCCAACAAATCGCAGCAATCCGATCACAGGTAGATGTTCCAGTTGATGTCTATGTTGAAGGTCCCGATGATTTTGGTGGTCCAGTTCGCCATTATGAAGTACCAGATCTGGTTCGAGTAGCGGCCCCGATCTATCTGAAGTTCACAGTTCGAAACTCCCCTGGACTCTATCCATCAGGAACTCACATCCAAGGAGTAGTTGAGTCCACGGCTCGCGAGCGAGTTCGACGCGCTGCAATTGGGTATTCAATGCTTACGCGCTATGGCTTTGAAAAATAACCGATGCCTAACTTACTGATACTTGGCTCAACTGGAACTCTAGGCGGAGCAATCCTTGATAAATATCGCGCTGAAAAGTGGGATGTCACTTGCGCAGTCCGTAAAACCGTTAATAGCGGCGATATCCAACTTCCACTCTCAAAATCTAACTTAACTGATAGATCTTTTGATGCAATTGTCTTTGGCCAAGGCGCAAATGTGAATGGCTCTGCAATGCAGACAGGTACCAAGGAGCTCAATGAGCTCTTTGAAGCCAATGTGACTGTTATCGCTGAGAGCATCTCGACCTTGATGGAAAATAACGCGATAACGCAAGGTGCTCGAGTAGTTATCTTGAGCTCGCTCTGGGAGCAATTTACGCGCCAAGAGAAATTTGCTTACTCTGTGACTAAGGCAGCAGTTGGTGGTCTAGTTCGCTCACTTGCAGTTGATCTTGGTCGCCAGAAAAAAATTCTTGTAAATGGAATTCTGCCTGGCATCATCAACAGTCCAATGGTTGCCAGAACGCTCTCTCCTGAGCAAGTTGCAAATGTTGTAGGGCAGACCCCTGGTGGTGAGCTTGCTACTCCAGTTGATGTTGCAAATAGCGTCTACATGTTTGGTTCAGCGTTAAATACCGGCATATCTGGGCAGAGTATCTTTGTTGATCGCGGATTTTCTATCTCTCGCACAATTTAATTTTTGCCATGAAAAAAGAGCTACTCGATGAGACCAGCGTTGTTGAGTATTTAACGAAGCGCTCTATTATCAGCGGCCGCGCCCAAGTTGAGATCTTAACTGGCGGTGTCTCAAATGTAGTTCTGGCAGTTAAGGATAGTAAGCGCGATTTAGTATTAAAGCAGGCGCTACCTCAACTAAAAGTTGCGGCGGTATGGAAGGCTGATCAGCGTCGAGCAATAATTGAAGCAAATGGCATGAAATTGCTGCATTCAATCACGCCAGATAACGTTCCAGAGTTAATTGATTTAGATCCAGAAGAGTTCACTCTAACCATGACCCGCCTGCCTCGAGAGTGCACCGTTTGGAAATCTGATCTATTAGATGGCGTTATTAAAGTAAGTATCGGCAGCGATCTTGGTCGAATACTTGCCACCTGGCACAACTTTGGGGCTGATTCTAAATCAGCCAGGGATTCCTACCTTGAAGATTCACTCTTTGATCAATTGCGTGTAACACCTTTCTATCGCGCAGTGGCAAAGGTAAATCCAGCACTTGATGCAAGGATCCAAGAATTGATTCGAGAGATTACCGAGATTAAATTAACTCTGGTCCATGGCGACTTCTCTCCGAAAAACATAATGATTACCGGGGAAGATAAACCGATAGTTCTTGATTTTGAGGTCATGCATACCGGCAACCCGGTCTTTGATCTAGCTTTTGTTAGCGCACACCTGCTCTGTAAATTCCTGCGAACCCAGGATTTAACTCAGAGAGCCGCTCTTCGCCAATGCGCAATCGCATTTCGAGATTCATATGCCAAGACTTCTGAGATCGAGATCGCAGCCGCGCTTCCACATCACGTTGCAGTTATTGCACTTGCCAGAGTCGAAGGTGTGTCCCCGGTTAACTACCTAGATGGCGCTGGCAAAATTAGAGTTCAAGAGCTAACTAAAGCAGCGCTAACTAATCCAAGTATGACTTTCGAAGGGCTATTTGTATGAGTATAAAAGATTTAGTTGGCTATCAAGTTCTGGATTCAAGAGGGCGGCCAACCGTTGCGGTTACTTTGACTATGTCAGATGGCTCTATCCACACCACACGTGTTCCATCTGGCGCATCGACAGGCGCGCATGAAGCAAAAGAGCTACGCGATACCGATACAAAATTTTCGGAAAAATTCTATGGTGGTAAATCCGTTTACCAAGCCGTTGAAAATATCAATAACGTAATTGCACCGCGTTTGCGAGGCCACCGACCAATTCCTCTTGCGACAGATGGCATCTTGGTTGAACTCGATCACACACCTGACCACCATATTTTGGGTGCAAATGCCCTGCTTGCGGTCTCACTTGCAGTAGCAAAGGCAGCTGCCCATACCGCCGGACTCTCGCTTGCAAGATACTTTCAATCCGAAGGAAAACTTCTCATCCCAATGCCAATGGTAAATATTCTCTCTGGTGGCGCCCATGCAAATCGAACAATGGATATTCAAGATGTCTTGGTTCTTCCAAATGGTGCAACCTCATTTGCCGAAGCGCTCTCCTGGATTGTTGCCATTCGAGAACTCGCGGCAAGCAAGGGTGCTAAGTCTGGCGCGATCACGCACTTAATTGCTGATGAAGGTGGCCTTGGTATCGCATTCCCGACTATAGATAACGCACTTGAATTCGTTACTAATTGCATTACCGAGGTGGGGCTTAAGCCAGAAAAGGATGTCAGCATTGCAATTGATGTTGCATCAACTCAATTCTTCGACGGCGAGAAATACAAGTTGGCAGCCCTGGGTATGGAATTTAGCCGCGAAGCTTTTGTAGCCTTTATTTTAAAGATGGTTAGCGATCACCCAGTTCTCTCTATCGAAGATCCCTTTGCTGAAGATGATTGGCGATCCTGGTCAGAATTTATGGCAAGCGCACCCAAGAAATTACAGGTTCTTGGCGATGATTTATTTACTACCAATCTTGCCCGCCTGCAGCGAGGTATCGATGAGAAAAGCGCGAATGCGATTCTTATAAAGGCAAATCAAAATGGTCTTGTTACATCGACCCAGAAAGTTCTAAATACTGCCCAAGCAAATAACTTTAAGACCGTTGTATCAGCACGAAGTGGTGAGACCGAAGATTCTTGGCTCGCTGATCTTGCAACTGGCTGGCGCGCATCCCAGATTAAAGTTGGGTCTACCCATGGCGCAGATCGCACCGCAAAGTGGAACCGCCTACTTGAACTCGAGGCAACTGAAGATTGCGAATTCGCTAAACCCTTTTAGCACTTCGTTGATTCTCTCTAGTTAATGAGAGTGGCGTGGAACTGCGCTACCTGATGAACCATTTAGGAAATCTAGATCGGCGCCAAGGTGGGCCTGTTGCACGGTCTCGTAATAAAGCTTTGACCAACCGCGTGTGTGCTTAGGTGCTGGCGCTACCCATGCCGCCTTGCGCTTAGCCATCTCCTCCTCTGATACGAG
>ERZ889217.168-NODE-168-length-42774-cov-18.538098_pt1 | contig 42774 bp, 43 predicted proteins | sample MGYA00521098_ERZ889217 | MGnify/ENA primary metagenome ERZ889217 (study PRJEB32303, sample SAMEA104408613) | aquatic metagenome | biome: Brackish water; feature: Pelagic; material: water | place: Baltic Sea | collected 2014-06-10T22:04:00 | depth 2,362 m ... | reverse complement strand
CCTAACCTGGAAGAAACTTTCTTTGAAATGACAGGTGAGAAATAATGTGGAATGTAGCTTTTGCAGAACTGCGCAAACTCCGTCGCCCTACTTTGTTTTTTGGAACTATGGGAGCAGTTGTCTTCTTCAGTGCCCTATTTTCATCCTTACTATTTCTCCTCATTGATTCCCCACAAGGTAACTCTGATCGTGGTCGCACTGTTGGACGCGAAGTTCTCGGTCTTGCAACGGGCGGGGTTCAAGGTTTTAGCAATGTCGGAGGATTCTTAGGAATAATTGCCCTCTGTGTATTTGCCGCACAAACCGCGCAGGAATACACCTATGGAACGCTACGTAATTTATTAGTCCGCCAACCCGGCCGCCTTCGCATATTGCTAGGCAAATTTATTGCGATGAAATTATTTGCCGTGATCATGATTGCTTTATCTGCAATTGTCAGTATTGGGGCATCTCTCATTTTGGCACCAGGGGCTAAAGTTTCAACTGATCTATGGTTTAGTGCTGATGGTCGCCATGCAATCTTTACAACTTTTATTAACGTCACAATTTCAGTTATAGGCTTTGGAACCATTGGAATGGTACTTGGTTTACTGTTTCGCTCACCTATTAGTGCTATCTCATTAGGAGTCTTATGGCTGCTAATAGTTGAAAACCTATTGATTGCAGTTAAGAATTCATGGGAAAAATGGCTACCGGGTGCACAGTTGGGTGCGATTGCTTCGGGTGGGGCTCCAACTGGGCGTTCGGCAGGAATCGATTATTCACATGCACTTTTAGTTGGTGGAATCTATGTAGTTATCGGGGCAACGATTGCATCATTCCTATTCGTTCGCCGTGATGTAGCTAATTAGCGACACCAGCTCTCAAACTAACGATTTTCTAAGGATCACCATTTATTCTTAAGGCCTTCCCCCGGAGGTTTTAACTTGAAAAAATACCGAGCGATTTCCCTCGCTCTTGCTCTTGGTCTGACGCTCACAACAGCGCCGGCTCTGGCAAAGACCCCCAAACCAACATTGGCTGAAATTGCAGCTGCGAAAAAAGTTGAAGCTGCGAAGAAGAAAGCTGCTGAAGTTCAAGCTGCAAAATTAGTTGCAGCTAATCAAAGTCTTAGATCTTTAACTGCAAAAGCAAATGCAGCAACTGCTCTTTATGTGAAAGCCCAAAAAGAGTTAGTAGTTGCAGTTGCGGCAGCCAGTGTTGCTGCGCAATATGCCGCAGAAACAGCAGCAGCGGTCTCAGAAGCACATCGAATTATTGGACGCCTGGCAACAAATGCTTACATCATGGGTGGAAGCATGAGCGATATCGAACCATTGCTTAGCTCAAACGGACCACAAGATTTAATAGATCAATTAAGTACGTTAAGTAATTTGGGAGTCAAAAACTCAATTGCACTTGATCGCTTTAAAGCTGCAGAAGTGATTGCACGAGCAGCGAAAAAAGCCGCAGATGATGCAAAGGTTGTGCAGCAACAAGCAACCGAAAAGGTTTCCGCTGCCAAGAAAGTTGCAGACGATGCAAAGGCTGAGCAGGCAAAAGAAGTTGCGAAACTTCAAAAGGTGCAGGATGCATTAATGAAGGAATTGTCAAGTGCGAGAAAAGTTAGAACAACTCTAGAACAGCAGAGGCAATTAGCTCTACTTGAAGAATCTCAGGCTAATCAAGCGACACAAACTGCTGGACAAAAGAGTGTGTGGCCAGATATTGGGTTCAAGGGGCGTTCGACAGTTAGAACTACACAAGCACAGCGAGATAAAGCTGTCACATTTGCCAAGACGCAAGTTCTTGCACGAAAGCCATATGTATGGGGATCAGAGGGGCCAAATACATTTGACTGTTCTGGTTTAGTTTATGCAGCATATAAATCTGCAGGCCTAGGGTGGCCAAATTGGGATCGCCTCAACTCAGCACTGTATTCGGGCTACACCAAACATGTCTCCCTCAATGATTTAGTGCCAGGTGACCTCCTGTTCTATTCCTACAAGGGAACAATTTCAACGATTCATCACATCTCCATTTACGCTGGAAACGGCATGATGTGGGAGGCTAACTCCAAGGACAAGGGCCTCTTATTCTCTAATATCTACAGCGTTAAGGGCTTAATGCCATTTGGTGGTCGGGTCTAGTCTTAAGGCATGAGTTCACAGCTGCCAGCAATTCGCAGTGCAGTCCGGCCTTTCCTGGAAAAAATGGAGGCCGGTGATCGGATTGTCGTCGCTGTTTCAGGTGGTGCAGATTCTTTAGCTCTTGCCTATGCCTTATCTATGGAAGTAAAAAAACTTGCACTACAACTATTTGCGGTAACGATTGATCATCAACTTCAAAGTAAATCTGGCGAACAAGCCAGCATTGTTGTTGAACAAATGAAAGAACTTGGCATTGAGTGCAACGTTGTAAAAGTGAGCGTTGAAATCACAGAAGGCCTGGAAGCATCAGCGCGCAAGGCACGATATGGCGCGTTAGATAATTTACAAGCAGATGCAATTTTCTTAGGTCATACTCACAATGATCAAGCCGAAAACGTTTTGCTTGGGCTAGCACGGGGTTCAGGTACCCGTTCCCTTTCAGGCATGGCAGATGTAAATGGAAAATATATTCGACCTTTTCTTACAATTACTCGCGTGCAAACCGAAAGCGCTTGTAATGAAATTGGTTTAATACCATGGAATGATCCACATAATAAGGATTCACAATTTGCACGGGTCCGAGTCCGCACACAAGCTCTGCCAGTTTTAGAAGAAACTATTGGCCCAGGAATTTCAGATGCTCTAGTGCGAAGTGCACAACTACTTCGAGATGATGCAGATGCACTCGATCAGTGGGCAGAAGAGGAAATTGTGGGATTAGATCTCCATGATTTGGATTGCTCCTACATCCAGGGGCTGCCCAGAGCTATTCGTTCTCGAATTATCCGCCGAGCCATCTATGCCGCCGGCGCCCCAACAGGATCAGTCACTGCCGAGCATGTGGGCTCTGTCGAGGCCCTGATTTGTGCGTGGAATGGCCAAGGCCCCGCTCATTTACCTGGCGGTGTGAAGGTTGAGCGTTTTTCGGGCAGACTTTCGCTCTCACGTCACCAACCATAGGGAGCACCGTGGATTTAGCAGCAGTCGCAGGCGATATCGAACGCGTCATTGTCACCGAAGAAGCTTTGCAAGCACGAATTAAAGAACTTGCTGCACAGGTGGATAAAGATTATGCAGGTAAAGATTTACTGCTCATCGGTGTTTTAAAGGGCGCAGTTATGGCCGTCGCTGATTTTTCACGTGCACTACAACGTCACGTTGAAATGGATTGGATGGCAGTTTCTTCATATGGTTCTGGAACCAAATCAAGCGGTGTTGTCCGTATTCTTAAGGATTTAGATCGCGACATCACTGGTCGCAATGTTTTAATTGTTGAAGACATCGTTGACTCGGGTTTAACTCTTTCTTGGCTTAAATCAAATCTTGAATCACGTGGAGTAGGTACCGTTGAGATTCTTTCAATCTTGCGAAAGCCTGAAGCAGCAAAGGTTCATGTTGATGTTAAGTATGTCGGATTTGAAATTCCACCTGATTTTGTTGTCGGTTATGGGCTTGACTTTGATGAAAAATATCGCAACCTTCCATTTATTGCTGTGCTTGCCAAGCACATGTATTCATAAGAATTCATTCCCCACGAAACGAGACAATTAAGTTATGACTGACGCTAAAAAATCAAAGAAGAAAAGTCCGGTTAAGAAGAGCTTTTCTGGTAAAGCACCATCTAAGAAACCAACAACGCGCTCTGGCCGCATATTGCGCGGACCGCTATTCTGGATTCTTGTTGCAATTTTTGGTGTTTCAATCTTTGGCCAGATTAGCGCTGCTGGAAACCGATATACCCAAATCGAAACTTCTCAGGCACTTGATGCGATTGCTCGTTCCTCAGTGGAGTCAGCTGAAATTGTTGATAAGGATCAAAAGATTCGCTTAGTGTTAAAACCAGGTTCTTCTATTAAAGGTGCAACAAAGGTGGAGGCTTCTTACGTTGCCCGCCAAGAACCCACACTTATCGATGCTTTAACGGGAAATCCACCTTCAAAAGGTTGGAATGTAAGAGTCCCATCCCAGTCATTATTAGTTTCATTCTTAATCTCGATCGTTCCCTTCTTACTTATTGGATTCCTTTTCTTCTGGATGATGAGTCAAGCTCAAGGTGGAAACAAGGTATTTCAATTTGGCCGATCACGAGCTAAGCTGCAAAGTAACGATGTTCCAAAAACAACCTTTAAAGATGTTGCAGGTGCAGATGAAGCCATTGCTGAACTTGATGAGATTAAAGACTTCCTGGCAAACCCAGATAAATACGGCGCGCTAGGTGCAAAGATTCCAAAGGGTGTTTTGCTCTTTGGTCCTCCAGGAACAGGTAAGACGCTTCTTGCTCGCGCAGTAGCTGGTGAGGCGAATGTTCCTTTCTATTCAATCTCTGGTTCTGATTTTGTGGAAATGTTTGTCGGTGTTGGTGCCGCACGTGTGCGTGATCTTTTCAACCAAGCAAGGGAAAATGCACCTGCAATTGTTTTTGTTGATGAAATCGATGCTGTTGGTCGCCAACGCGGTGCTGGTATGGGTGGCGGTCATGATGAGCGCGAACAAACGCTCAATCAATTATTAGTTGAGATGGATGGCTTTGAAGAAAATACAAAAGTTATTTTGATTGCTGCAACTAACCGACCAGATGTTTTAGATCCAGCGCTGCTTCGCCCAGGACGCTTTGATCGCCAAATTGCAGTTGATCGCCCAGATCTAAAGGGGCGTGAAGCGATTCTGGCTGTGCACGCTAAGGGCAAACCATTGGCTGATGATGTAAAGCTTCTAGATTATGCACGTCGTACACCAGGATTTACTGGCGCAGATCTTGCAAATGTTCTAAACGAAGCAGCTTTGCTCACAGCCCGTGAAGAAAAGAAATTCATTACTAACAAGGAACTTGATGAATCTATTGATCGCGTAATGGCTGGACCACAGCGTAAATCAAGGATTATGAGTGATTCTGAGCGCCGCGTAACGGCTTATCACGAAGCTGGGCACGCACTCGTGGCACATGCTTTGCCACATACAGATCCAGTTCACAAAATTACAATCATGCCTCGTGGTCGAGCCCTTGGTTACACCATGGTGTTGCCTGATGAAGATAAGTACTCAACTACTCGCAATGAATTACTCGACCAATTGGCATATTCATTAGGAGGCCGCGCCGCTGAAGAATTAATTTTCCATGATCCATCAACTGGTGCATCAAATGATATTGAAAAGGCAACTGCGCTTGCTCGCGCCATGGTTACACAATATGGAATGACTGAAGCAATTGGTGCAATCAAACTTGGTGGCGGAAGTTCTGAGCCATTCTTAGGCCGTGATTACGGACATCAACGCGATTACTCTGAAAATATCGCAGCGGTAGTTGATCGTGAGATTCGAACACTTATTGAAAATGCCCATCAAGAAGCATTTGATGTCTTGGTAGCAAATCGCAAGATTCTTGATGAGATGGTCCTTGAGCTTCTTGAAAAAGAAACCTTAAATAAAGAAGAGATTGCTCGAATCTTTAAAAAGGTTAGAGCAGTAACACCACGTCCGGCCTGGACAGGCTCACCGACTCGAATACCTTCAGTCCAACCTCCAGTGGATGTTCCTGAAAGAGTTGTAGAAGTGAAAGCAGAAGTTAAGAAATCCACACGTCGAAAGAAGTCTGCAAGTGACGATAAGTAAAGTCACCGTGACTGATGGTCGTGCTTCTGGTCCTTATGATCAGGTGCGGGCAGAAAAAGCTGTGCGCGAATTACTTCTAGCCCTTGGTGAAGATCCAGATCGTGAAGGATTGAAGGAAACTCCTGCACGTGTAGCACGTGCCATGAAGGAAAACTTTGAAGGCCTATGGCAATCACCAGAAGATGTATTAACTACTACTTTTGATATTGGCCATGAAGAGCTAGTAATTGTGCGCGATATTGAGGTCTTTTCACATTGCGAACACCACCTCACGCCATTCCATGGTGTCGCACATGTTGGTTATATCCCCAGCGGGAAAATTACTGGACTTTCTAAGATCGCTCGTTTAGTAGATATGTATTCACGCAGACCGCAAGTGCAAGAACGTCTAACTACTCAGATTGCTGATGCGATGGTTGATATCTTGGATCCACTAGGCGTAATTGTGATTATTGATTGTGAACACTTGTGTATGTCAATGCGTGGTGTTAAGAAGTCCAATGCTCGTACGACAACAAGCGCGGTGCGTGGAGTACTACAAAACACGGCAACTCGTGCTGAAGCGATTAGCTTAATTACAAATCGGTAAACACCATGATTGTTATGGGCATTTTAAATGTCACACCAGATTCTTTTGCTGACGGCGGACGCCATAATGATTTTGAAGCCGCAGTGAATCGGGCTCATGAGATGTTGGCTGAAGGCGTTGACATCATCGATATTGGTGGTGAATCAACGAAACCTGGAGTCGAACGTGTTTCTGAAGAAGAAGAACTTGCTCGAGTTATTCCAGTAATCAAAGAGTTAGCAAAATCTGGTGCACAAATCAGCATTGACACAATGCGCGCAAGTACAGCTGCGGCTGCCATTAAAGCAGGCGCGCAAATCATTAACGATGTCAGCGGTGGTTTAGCTGATCCAGAGATGCTGCCAACTACGGCTCAGTTAGGCGTGCCCTATATTGCAATGCATTGGCGTGGGCATTCAAAAGATATGGATGCGCGGGCCGTTTATGGTGATGTAGTTAAAGATGTAATTTCAGAGCTGCAGGAAAGGTTGAGTGCGGCTCTAGATGCTGGGATTACTAAAAATAATTTGATTATTGATCCAGGTATTGGCTTTGCTAAAGATGCTCACCATAACTGGGAAATCATTGATTCCATTGATCAATTTGTAGCCCTTGGCTATCCAGTATTAATTGGAGCATCACGCAAACGCTTTCTAGGAGGAGATAATCCCGATGAGCGCGAAGCAGCAACTATCGAGCTAACTAAACGCCTATCCACATCTGGCATTTGGGGAGTTAGAGTTCACTCTGTGAAAGCACACAAGGATGTTCTTGGCTCATGAGCGATCAGATATTTCTAACGGGTATTGAAGGTTTTGGATATCACGGTCTATTTGATCACGAGCGCCAAAATGGTCAGGGCTTCATTGTAGACGTTGCGCTGACAGTAGATCTCAGCGCGGCATCTAAAACCGATGAAATCCAAGACACTGTTAATTATGCAGAGATTACGAACTTGGTTGTAAGGCATATAACCACTGAGCCAGTTAATTTGATAGAAAAATTAGCTGGTCGTATTGCAGATCAGATTCTTAAAGACCACGTGAAAGTTTCAGTTGTGACAGTTACCGTTCATAAGCCACAAGCGCCAGTGGACGCAGTTCTTAAAGATATTGCCGTGCAGATCACACGCAAGCGATGAAGGCAGTTATTGCACTTGGGGCAAATATTGGAAACCCAAAAGAGAATCTAGATATTGCAGTTGCGCTTTTAAAAGAATCGACAGATTTTCAAAGCATTTCTTCTTACTACTCCACCGCACCTGTTGGTGGGCCAGAACAACCTGATTATCTCAATGCGGTCTGCATCATTGAAAGTGATTTATCTGCAATAGATTTGCTTTCGCTTTTGCAAGGTATTGAAAAATCTATGGGCAGAGAAAGAATTGAACGGTGGGGCCCAAGAACAATTGATTTAGATCTCATTCAATATGGTTCACTGCTCAGTAAAAGTGAAGAGTTAGAGCTGCCACATCCCAGAGTCCATGAGCGCCGCTTTGTTTTAGAGCCTTGGTTTGAAATAGAACCCGAAGCAGTCCTGCTTACACATGGGAAAATAAGCCAGCTTTTGGAGCAATTGCCTCAATAACCCTAAACTCGTCTTATCTCGCCCGGTACCTGAAAGGACTGGAGCCATACGATGACTGTATTAGTGCCAACTATGGGTGCCTTGCATAAAGGCCACCAAGCGTTGATTAAGCGTGCTCGCAGTTTAAGTAAAGAAGTTGTTGTAAGTATTTTTGTTAATCCACTTCAATTTGAAAATCCAGATGATCTTAAAAATTATCCACGCAGTCCAGAGCGAGATATTCAATTAGCAACTTTGGCTGGAGCCACAGAAGTGTGGATGCCTGAGTATGACGAGATTTATCCAAATGAGATTAAGAAGTTAAGCGCTGGCCCGCTAGGCAAGCTATATGAAGGTCATTCTCGCCCCGATCACTTTGACGGTGTTGTAACTGTTGTTAATCGATTATTTGAAATTGTTAAACCACAAATGGCCATCTTTGGGGAAAAAGATTTCCAGCAGTTAGCCATAATCAAAGGGATGAAAGGCTTAGTAGAAATTGTTGGTGTACCAACTGTGCGCGAGTTTGATGGTCTTGCCCTTTCATCACGCAACGTTCGACTCAGCGAAGAAGGCCGGGTAAGTGCCAATGTGATCCAGCGAGCTTTAGCTGCAGCTCATCTAGCTCCAAGCGTTGCCATCGCTCATGAAATAATTAATTCAACGCTTGCAACTGAATCTGGGTTTAAAAAGGATTATGCAGCGATTATTGATGAAGATTCATTTGAAGTAGCTACGGATCAAACACGTCACAAAAGAGCGATTATTGCGGGTTGGATTGATGGAGTCCGCTTAATTGACAATATGAAAATGGGAGAGGGGCGTTAAGTGTTACTAACTGTTGATGTAGGTAATACCAATACTGTACTGGGAGTATTTAAAGGTGCTGAGTTAGTGCGCTCATGGCGTGTTAAGACTGATCCTCGTAGCACAGCCGATGAGCTGTGGTTGCAATACCGCTCACTTGTAGATGGTTATGAAGTCACTGGTTTATCAGTGTGCTCAACGGTGCCAGCAACTTTGCGCGAGCTGCGCTCAATGATTGATGATTATTTTTCAGATATTAGAGTCACAATTGTTGAACCTGGAATTAAAACAGGCGTGCCACTTCTAGTTGATAATCCGAAGGAAATTGGTGCTGACCGAATCGTTAATACCTTGGCCGCACACACTCTTTTCGGTGGTCCAGCAATTGTGGTTGATTTTGGTACTTCAACTAATTTAGATGTTGTTTCACCAAAAGGTGAGTTCTTAGGTGGCGCACTTGCACCTGGAATTGAGATCTCTGTTGATGCCCTAGCTTCTCGTGCAGCCCAACTTCGCAAAGTTGAATTAGTGCGTCCTAAAAACGTTATCGGGAAAAATACAGTCGAAGCTCTTCAGTCTGGAACAATCTTTGGATTTGCCGGACAAGTTGATGGATTAGTCGATCGCATTACAGCCGAACTTCTTGAAAGCTATTCGACAGCACCGACAGTCATCGCTACAGGTGGTTTAGCCCCGCTGATAATTGGCGTTTCTGAAACTATCGAGCATCATGAGCCAGATTTAACGCTCATAGGCCTTCGTTTAATTCACGAACGAAATGCATAACTCGGTAGACTTCGCCTCATTATGAGTACAGAGAACACACCTGTCGAAGAGGATCTGCCAGAGCAGCTACGCATTCGCCGTGAAAAGCGTGCATCGCTACTAGAAGGTGGAACTGAGCCATATCCAGTCTCTGTACCGCGCACGAAAACTTTAAAAGAAGTACGTGAAAAGTATTCAGCACTTGAAATCGATGTTGCAACAGGTGATATTGAATCCTTAACAGGGCGCATTATCTTCAAGCGCGACACCGGAAAGCTTTGCTTTGCAACCCTTCGTGAAGGCGATGGCACTGAGCTTCAAGCTATGTTCTCACTCGATAAAATCGGTCAAGAGTCACTCGATTCCTGGAAATCAGATATTGATTTAGGTGACATTGTTTCTGTGACAGGCGAAATCATCACATCAAAGCGCGGCGAACTATCTATTCTTGCTAACTCATGGAAGATAGCTTCTAAATCACTTCGCCCGCTTCCCAATGATCACAAACCGATGTCAGAGGAAACACGCGTGCGCATGCGCTACGTCGATCTCATTGTTCGTCCAGAGGCCCGTGAAAATGCACGCTTGCGTCCTGCAGTGATGCGTTCTTTGCGTGAAACTTTCCATAACCAAAGCTTCATTGAAGTTGAAACACCTATGTTGCAGGTTATGCATGGTGGAGCTACTGCTCGCCCATTTAAGTCTTTCTCTAACGCCTATGACATGGATCTTTACTTACGTATTGCCCCAGAGTTATTTTTAAAGCGCTGTGTGGTTGGTGGAATTGAGCGCGTATTTGAGATTAATCGAAACTTTCGCAATGAAGGCGCTGACTCTTCACACTCACCAGAGTTTGCAATGATTGAGAGTTATCAGGCATACGGAGATTGGCGCAGCATTGCTGACTTAACTCGTGAGCTAGTTCAAAGCGCTGCGATGGCAGTTGCTGGTTCACACGTTGTTACACACCACGATGGCCGCCAGGCAGATCTGGGTGGCACTTGGCGCGAAATATCCCTATATGAGGCTATCTCTGAAGGCGTTGGCCAAAGTGTTACTGCACTTACTTCTATTGCTGAGTTAAAAACCATTGCGACGAAGCTTGGCATAAAGATTGATCCAAAGTGGATTACGGGCAAGTTAGCCGAAGAAATCTTCGAGCACGTTGCTAAAGATCAGTTGATTGCACCAACTTTTGTTATGGGCTTCCCAGTTGATACATCTCCACTTGTTCGTGCACATCGTGATATTCCTGGTGTGGCAGAAAAGTGGGATCTCTATATTGATGGTTTTGAATTAGCAACTGGTTACTCAGAGTTAATTGATCCAGTTATTCAAAGGGATCGATTAGTTGAACAGGCCACACTTGGTTCTAAGGGCGATCTTGAAGCAATGCAAGTAGATGAGGATTTCTTACGTGCAATGGAGTTTGGTATGCCACCTATGGGTGGTATGGGAATGGGCGTTGATCGCCTATTGATGGCGCTAACCGGTCTTGGAATTCGCGAAACTATTTTGTTCCCATTAGTAAAGCCTGAGGTTGAATAAGAATGCTGGTTGTTCGCCCCGCAAAAACTAATGATGTGAAGGCAATCCGTGCACTAGTTGATTCCTACGCTGCTCCCGGCCAAATGCTGGCGAAAGAAACCGTAACTTTGTATGAAAGCGTTCAAGAATTTATTGTCGCTGAAGTTGATGGTGTTGTTGTTGGGTGCGGGGCACTTCATATTCTCTGGGAAGATTTAGCTGAAGTTCGCACCATGGCCGTTAAGAAAGAGCTCAACCGGCAAGGTATTGGACATAAAATTCTGGAAGCGATAATTGAACGCGCCGGTGAAGTGGGTGTAGAAAAGATTTTCTGCCTTACATTCCAAACTGAGTTCTTTGGGGCCCATGGTTTTGAAGTAATTGAAGGCACCCCAGTTAACCCAACGGTCTATGCCGAGCTTCTGCGTTCTTATGACGCCGGTGTGGCTGAGTTTTTAGATCTTGAATCAGTCAAGCCAAATACCCTTGGCAACACCCGAATGCTCAAGAAACTGGCCTAGATATAGCCTCAAACGGGCATAAAAGGGCTAGTTATTGGGTTGTAAAAGACAGTAGCAATCCACCTCGCGAGCGTAAGCCTGTAGGTATTAGGCTAAAGATAACGTCAGAAGAAAGAGAGCCCCACCCATGTTTGAGCGCTTTACAGATCGAGCCCGCCGAGTCGTTGTGCTGGCTCAAGAAGAAGCACGCATGCTCAATCACAACTACATCGGCACAGAGCACATCTTGCTCGGGCTTATCCATGAAGGCGAAGGCGTTGCTGCAAAGGGTCTTGAGTCACTGGGTATTTCACTTGAAGGCGTTCGCGCGCAAGTAGAAGAAATTATTGGTCAAGGACAACAAGCACCAAGTGGTCATATTCCTTTCACACCACGTGCAAAGAAAGTTCTAGAACTATCACTTCGTGAAGCGTTGCAACTTGGTCACAATTACATCGGCACAGAGCACATCCTGCTTGGCCTTATTCGTGAAGGTGAAGGCGTTGCCGCGCAAGTTCTTGTAAAGCTTGGCGCTGACCTTAATCGTGTTCGCCAACAAGTTATTCAATTGCTTTCTGGTTACCAAGGTAAAGAAGCAGTACAAACTGGCGGACCAGCAGAAGGAACACCATCAACATCATTAGTTCTTGATCAATTCGGTCGCAACCTCACACAAGCTGCCCGTGAAGGAAAGCTTGATCCAGTTATTGGTCGCGAAAATGAAATCGAACGTGTGATGCAAGTTCTTTCACGTCGTACAAAGAACAACCCAGTTCTTATTGGTGAACCAGGTGTTGGTAAGACTGCAGTTGTTGAAGGTCTTGCCCAAGCAATTTACAAAAACGATGTCCCAGAGACTTTGAAAGATAAGCAGGTTTATTCACTCGATCTTGGCGCACTTGTTGCCGGAAGCCGCTACCGCGGAGATTTCGAAGAGCGCCTAAAGAAAGTACTCAAAGAGATTAAAACTCGCGGTGACATCATTCTTTTCATCGATGAAATTCACACACTTGTTGGCGCAGGAGCTGCAGAAGGTGCCATTGATGCTGCCAGCATCTTGAAGCCAATGCTGGCTCGCGGTGAACTACAGACAATCGGTGCAACAACTCTTGATGAGTATCGCAAGCATGTTGAAAAAGATGCAGCCCTTGAGCGCCGTTTCCAACCTATTCAAGTTAAAGAGCCTTCAGTTGCTCACACAATCGAAATCTTGAAGGGTCTTCGCGATCGCTACGAAACTCACCACCGTGTTTCTATTACAGATGGTGCACTAGCAGCGGCAGCAAATCTTGCTGATCGTTATGTATCAGATCGCTTCTTGCCAGATAAGGCAATCGATCTCATTGATGAGGCAGGCTCACGCCTTCGTATTAAGCGCATGACTGCGCCTGCCGAACTTCGTGCATTCGATGACAAGATCGCAGAAGCCCGTAAGGAAAAAGAGTCTGCTATCGATGGTCAAGATTTTGAAATGGCCGCGGCTCTTCGCGATAAGGAAAAGAACTTAATTACTGAGAAGCATGAAGCTGAAAAGAATTGGAAGGCCACAGATCTAGATAAGGTCACTGAAGTTGATGAAGAACTCATCGCTCAGGTGCTTTCAATCTCTACTGGAATTCCAGTCTTTAAACTTACAGAGGAAGAAACTGCACGACTTCTTCGTATGGAAGATGAACTCCACCACCGTGTTATTGGACAAGACCAAGCAATCAAAGCCTTGTCACAAGCAATCCGTCGCACACGCGCAGGTCTAAAGGACCCACGCCGTCCAGGCGGATCATTTATCTTCGCCGGTCCTTCAGGTGTTGGTAAGACTGAACTTTCTCGCACCCTTGCATCATTCTTATTTGGTGATCAAGATGCGCTCATTCAACTTGATATGTCTGAATATTCAGAGCGTCACACCGCATCACGTTTGTTCGGTGCACCTCCAGGATATGTTGGATATGACGAGGGTGGACAGCTCACTGAAAAGGTGCGCCGTCGCCCATTCTCAGTTGTTCTTTTCGATGAAATCGAAAAAGCACACCCAGATATCTTTAACTCGTTATTGCAGGTTCTTGAAGATGGTCGCTTAACAGATGCTCAAGGTCGCACTGTTGACTTTAAAAACACTGTCATCATCATGACTACAAACCTTGGCACACGCGATATTTCAAAGAGCCTGGGCCTTGGTTTTGCTAACAGCGATGATGATCAAACAAATTATGATCGTATGAAGGGCAAAGTAAATGACGAACTTAAGACTCACTTCCGCCCTGAGTTCCTCAACCGTATTGATGACGTCATCGTCTTCCACCAGTTAACTAAGGATCAGATTATTCAAATCGTTGATTTGATGATCAAGAACCTAGATGACCGTCTGCAGGCAAAAGATATGGGAATTGAATTAACTCCAGCAGCTAAGAGCCTTCTTGCTGCTCGTGGTTATGACCCACTTCTAGGTGCACGTCCACTACGTCGCACAATCCAACGTGAAATCGAAGATGCACTTTCAGAGCGCATCTTGTTCGGTGAACTAAAGGCCGGCGAAATCATCGTAGTTGATGTTGAGGGTGTAGACGCAGAAGCAACCTTCACATTTAAAGGCGCAGCTAAGGCTGCGATGCCTGATTCACCTGAAGATCTTGCTGAAGCACCAACTGCTTAATAACTAAATGACTAAGAGGCAAGAGTTCACGGTATTAAAAACGTATCCAGAGTTTGAAATCCGTGAATATAAGCCCTGTGTAATTGCCGAAGTCAAAAGTTCTTCCAATTACTCCGATGCTGGAAGTTCTGCTTTTGGTTCACTCTTTAGTTACATCTCTAAAGGCAATAATGCCGAGGAGGCAATAGCTATGACTGCTCCTGTGATTACTGCGAAAAGATTCGATAATCTCACGGAGAATGAATGGTTTGTCTCATTTGTGATGCCAGCAGGAAGCACGCTTGCCGATATGCCTCTCCCAATTAATTCTAAGGTTGTCTTGCGCGAACTTGCTGCAGAGATTTGTGTTGCTGCTTCATTTCGTGGCAAAGCAACTACTGCGTTATCTGCACAGAAAATCGCTGCGCTTCGTGCTGCTGCCGAAAAGCAAAACGTGACACTTTCTGAGGAGACTAGAGTCGCTCGCTTTGATCCACCGTTTAAACCTAGTTTCCTGCAGTACAACGAGATTGTGATTCCAACTATTTAAGCGTTATCAGCAAAATTTTTTAATGGATCCCCGCTAAGACGAAATACCGTCCATTCATCCATGGCCACTGCGCCTATGGATTCATAAAGCTCAATCGACGGCTCATTCCAATCAAGAACCCACCATTGGAATCTTTCATATTCGCGTTCAACACAAATCTTTGCAAGTGTCTTTAGAAATCCCGTTCCAAAACCTTTGCCGCGGTGGGCAGGATCAACATAGAGATCTTCTAAATACAAACCTGGTTTTCCAAGCCATGTTGAGTAATTCAGGAACCAGATAGCAATTCCAATTACTTCTCCATCAACTTCTGCAACATGACAGAAAGCACTTGGCTTATCACCAAAAATAGTCTCTTCAATTTGTTGTAGAGTTGCCTTTGCCTCTAGTGGAGCTTTTTCATAGTCAGCTAAATCTTTAATTAACTGCAGGATGCGTGGAGCATCTTGCTTAAGCGCAACCCGAATCATGCGGGCAGTCTATATCGCTTGCGGGGGATAGCTTCTATGAGTAAATCTTCTTGCAGGGTTTTAAGAGCTTTTTCTACCTGTGATTCATCCGGCCAGAGTTTCTTTATTGCATTCTCAGTTAACGATTCATTCTCACGCAAAGCTTGCACAATTGTGCCGCGGCACTTTCTATCGGTTCCATGCCAATCTTGTGATTTACGTACTAAATCAGTTTTTGGATAACCATTCTTTCGCCAATTACATTGCCCAATTACCGGACACTGCTCACAGATGGGGTTTTTGGATGTGCAGACGAGTGCACCAAGTTCCATCGTTGCAGCAGCCCAGATGTGAGCATTCTTTGAGGGTTGCAAAGCAAGGCGTGAAGCTTTCTCTCTAGTTGTTGGTGCAGGCTTTGGATGTTCATTGCCATCAATAATGCGGGTTAATAACCGTCTTATATTCACATCCATGACAAGAGTTTGCTTTTCAAAAGCGAAAGCTGCGATGGCGGCGGCGGTGTATTCACCGATTCCAGGCAGTGTTTGCAGAATTGCAGGATCCTCTGGGACTTGGTTATTGAAATCTTCGGCAATGATTTGTGCTGCAGCATGAAGGCGCAGAGCACGACGCGGGTAACCAAGACGCCCCCACGCTGTAATAACTTCGGCCGGTGATGCTTTCGCGAGATCTTTGGGAGTTGGCCAGCGCTTCATCCACTCATCCCATTTAGGAAGAACGCGGTTGACTGGAGTTTGTTGCAACATGTACTCACTGACCATCACACCCCAAGGCGTTGTCTTGCGCCACGGCAGATCGCGTTTGTTTTTCTTAAACCAGGAAGTTATTGGTTTTTCTAGCTGGTTCATTCGCCAGTGATTTTTACCCGTTTGAGTGCTTGATCAAGACGCGAGACTTCAAAGATCTCCATGCCTGCAATCTTTGTCTCTGATCCCGTTGGAACTAGTGCACGCTTGAAACCTAAGCGAAAGGCCTCTTGGAGCCTGCGATCAACACCGCTAACTCTTCGAATCTCACCAGCTAAACCAACTTCACCTATTGCAACTAAATCAGAAGGAAGCGCTAAACCTTTAGCTGCAGAGGCAACAGCTAAGGCGAGTGCTAAATCAGCAGCCGGCTCTGACATTTTCATGCCACCCACTGTTGCTGCATAAACATCGCGGCCACCCACACGAACTCCTGCGCGAAGTTCTAGGACAGCTAAAGTCATTGATGTGCGGGCTGAATCAAGGCCAGAGACAACACGACGTGCATTTCCGAAATCATTTTCGCGTCCCTGACTAACAAGGGCTTGAATCTCTGCAAGTAATGGGCGGCGACCTTCAAGTGTGACAGTCACACATGTTCCAGGAACTGGTTCTGCATGGCGTGATGTGAAGAGGCCTGTTGGGTCAAGAACAGATTCAATTCCTGAATCACTTAAATCAAAACAACCGACTTCATCTGATGCGCCAAATCGGTTTTTAATTGCACGGATTAAACGAAGACGGGAGTGACGCTCTCCTTCAAACTGCAAAACAACATCAACGATGTGTTCTAGAAGTCTGGGACCTGCAATAGATCCATCTTTAGTCACATGTCCAACAAGGAGCAAAGTAATGTCACGATCTTTACAGATGCGAATGAGTGCTCCTGCAACTTCGCGCACTTGTGTTACACCACCAGGTGAACCATCGGCTGTGCTACTACCAATAGTTTGGACTGAGTCAATAATTAATAACTGTGGCTTGACTGCATCGATGTGGGCAATGACTGCCCCCAGATCTGTCTCTGATGCTAGAAATAACTGCGGATCAATTGCTTTGATGCGCTCTGCACGTAAGCGAACTTGTGATGCTGATTCTTCTCCGCTGACATAAAGTGCGGGAATTCCTTTAGATGCAGTTTGCGCCGCAACCGAGAGCAAAAGAGTTGACTTACCAACACCTGGTTCACCAGCTAACAAGATTGCAGCACCTGGAACTAATCCACCACCGAGCACGCGATCGAGCTCTGATACCCCCGTAGGACGTGCATGTGCAGCAGATAGATCAACATCGCCAATAGGAGTTGCTTTACTCGTTACATTTCCAGGAACGAGTGAGAGTTTCTTAGGTGCTGCTAACTCTTCAACAGAGCCCCATGCTTGGCATTCACCGCAGCGGCCAACCCATTTTTGCGAGCTCCAACCGCATTCACTACAGCGGAATGGATCCTTCTCAACTTTGGCCATGGGTAGAGCCTAGAACCAAGGACTGACTATTTCTTCTGGGCGGCAAGAGTTGCTGGATGTTGGATAACAAAGAGGGGAAGTGAACGGGCCTGAGCATCCTTGATACCTGCAATACGAATGTCACACAGGCGTGCAAGCTCGGCATAGGCCTGCTCACCCATAAGTTTCTGGAGTTCGTACTTGTTGGAGATATACACCGGCTCGGTTCCAATATGTGCATCGGGATTGCTAGTGCAGTACCAATCAAAATCTTCACCGCCATCGCCCCATGCAAGGCGTTCGTATTCACCGATGACGGTAATTGAATATTCGCGCTCGCCGACTTCGCGAGTTTCAAAACTTCGACGCAACGGCAACTGCCAGCAAACATCTGGCTTTGTATCGACAAAGTGTTTCTTTTCTTTGATTGCCAAGTGATGCAATACGCAACCAAATGAACCAGTGAAGCCTTCTGCTTCGTAACCTTTGCGGTTTAAGAAAATACATCCCTCTTCAACGCGACGAGTCTTGCGATCACCATCTTCATCTTTTTCAGAAATACGCAAAGCTCCACCAGGCTTCTTAGGACGAGCCTCTGAATAGAATTGCCACATATCTGGAGTTAAGTAAGCCGCAGCTTTGTCTGTGCGCTTCTCATCGTCTTCATCTGTATACATTGCACCTTCTGTGCAGCAACCTGCAAATGGTTGGCTCTTAAATACACCTTGGCAACCATCGCCATAAATACAGGTCCAATATGAGGTCAACCAAGTGAGATCGCACTTGAAGATTTCCTCTTCATCATTGGGGTCGCTAAATTCAACCCAATCACGCGCAAACCCAGGTTTTATTTCAGACATAGTCGCAGAGCCTACAGGCATAAAGGTAGGCTTGTTACATGAAGCAAGTTGGAGTAATTGGGGCGGGAGTAATGGGCGAAGCCCTTATCGCTGCGCTGATTTCTTATGGCATCTCACCAGAGTCCATCACCATCTCTGAAAAGCGTAAAGACCGAGCTGATGAGTTAAGCGCCAGATACGCAATTAAGGTTGAAGATATAGCAACGAATGTTTCAAAGGCCGATGCACTGCTTCTCGTCGTTAAGCCACAAGATATGGCTGCAACCCTTGATGAAATCAAGGGATCAATCAATAAATCAGCTGTTGTAATCACATTTGCTGCAGGTAAGAAGATTTCATTTATTGAACAAGGCCTTGGAACAGGTAATCCTGTTGTACGAGTCATGCCAAATACCCCAACGTTGGTGGGAGCAGGAATGGCTGCAATCTCACTTGGAGCGGGTGTAAGTGCGAAGCAATCTGAGTTTGTCTCAGGCTTTCTAGCCGCAACTGGCAAAACCATTCAAGTAACCGAAGATTTACAAGATGCCGTCACTGCCACCAGTGGTTCAGGTCCTGCCTACTTCTTTAGATTCGTTGAAGCGATGATTGATGGGGCAAAAGCCCTTGGATTATCAGATGCTGATGCAACCACTCTTACAGTGCAAACAATTGTTGGCGCAGCAAAACTTCTTGATGAATCAGGAAAGAGTGCAACAACTCTGCGCGAGAATGTCACAAGTCCAAATGGTACAACTGCCGCAGCTCTTGCCTCCTTTGAATCACATCAACTGGGTAATGTAGTTGCCCAAGCTATGAAAGCCGCGCGCGATCGCTCGCAGGAATTAGCGTGAGACGCTTACTTTCATTAGTTGTAATTTCTTCTCTCATGTTCATTCCGTTAGCCAATGCTGCACCCAAAAAGCCTGTCGTTAAATCCCTCAAATTACTCACAACAGTGGGTTCGACTGATGAGTTTGCTGGCTTAGTAACGTCGGGTAAAACAATCATTGTTTATGGCAATAAAGATGAAAAATCATTTGTTAAAGCCCTAGATTTAGCTGGAAAAGAGCTTTGGAATATAGAGCTTGATAACGCTTCGCCCTCAGTTGCCACAGCAGCAACAGTTGATAGCAGTGGAGTTATTTGGCTTGCAGGTTCAACTTCACTAGCTCGAGCAACGCCGACACCTTTTCCATCTGAAACTGCATTAAACCCAGATGAAACTATTCCTGTTGCCGATATTTTTAGTGCTGACCTAGATGCTTTTTCGCTGTGGTCGCTTAATCCCACAACACAGGCGCTTGTTCAATACACATTGCAACTCAGTTCGCCGGTGTTAATTAATGCAATTGCGGTAGATAAAAAAGGAATAACTGCTGTTGGAAGCTCTGGCGCAATAATTAGCGCTGATCTAGCAGGTGCGATTGCTAAGCCAATTGCGGTGGGCACAGAGTTAACTGTTTTTGAATCTGTAGTTAAAAATGCTAATGGATCTATGACAGTTGTTGGTTCAAGCAGTGAAACTTTAAGGGGCAAGAAACTGGCTGGAAAAGTTGATGGTGTCATTATCAAAGTTTCGAAAGCCGGAAAACTACTTACAGTTGTGCGCAGCAGTGCCCCGAAAGCATCTAGAAACTGGCTAAGTGCAACTAACTCTCTTTTACTTGGGGGAGAAGTTGTAACAGGGATAAAAGTAGAAAGTGCCATAACAAAGTTTTCAAGTAGATTCGTTCCATCGTGGACCTATAGATTTGCATCTTCTGGAAAAACTTTTACTTCAAGTTCAACATATGCGTTTTTCCAATCAAAGGGTGCGATTAAACAGCTGGCTAATTGGGCACCTAAGAGTGCGCAAGGCTTACTTCTGAGCTTTGATGCCAAAGGTGTCATTACTGCCGGCTACAGTGTCCCCACCGAGCAAAAAGAAGTACTGGGGCTCTATGTTTCCAAGGATTTAGGGCTCATATGCATGACGTCAAACACAGAAACCGTTTCGATTTTTACCCTCAACTAGAGGTAACCTAACTTCCTAAGCATTAACGATAAAAGAAATGAGAGCGTGATATATGGGTTCCGTAATTAAAAAGCGTCGCAAGCGCATGGCGAAGAAGAAGCATAAGAAACTTCTCAAGAAGACTCGCATTCAGCGCCGTAACGCTAAATAGTAATTACGGTTTTAGTAAGGCCAGCTTTCCATTAACCGTGGCAAGCACATACTTAACTTTGTTAACGATCACCCAGGTGCTCTGAGTAGGTTCAGAGCCTTGGGTGCTTCTAATTAGGGAGATAGCAGCTCGGCCCTGATCTTTCTTGGTTGTATCAACTGCACATAGACGTTCCTGGCAGTTAAAGAGAATTGTTTTTCCATCGGTAGATAGATACTCACCCGGTGTTCCAAAATTTTCAGTTGTAATTTTTGAAATTTCAAGTGGCTTACTCAAAAACGCCCATCGCAGTTGGTTTGGCTTTGGGAAGGTGGTCTGTGACGTAGCCAACCAAGTAATGAATACATCACTATTTATCTTAGACATTGCAACGTCATATCCAAAAACAGTTGCATCATCAGTTGAGATATCAAGAGTTTGATAGCTCCACGTATTTGCATCACTTCCAGCACGAGTTGCCACACGGATTGCCCCAGAAGTTATCTCTTTCTTTTGATTCATGCTTACAACAGAATCATAGGCAAGGTAAGTCTTAGACCCATTAAAGATTGCCTGTAGGTGGAACCCAACATCACCTGTCGTGCGGCCGTCAGTTGTACGATCTCCATCAATCATTTCATAAGTCCAGCCGAGCGCTTTTGTTTTTACTGCGCCCAGTAAAACACCTTGACTCTCATCACGGTAGAAAACTTGAATAGCAGAGGCCGAAGCAACACACGCATTGGAGACGCTCACATCACTTGATGTGCGAACACGAATAGGATCTAAATAGTCATTGACTGATAGTCCATCACCATCCACCACATCAAATACAAAGCTTTTACCGTTATAACTTGCATAGCGCAGGTCTTTCTCAGTTGAATCACTATAGAAAAGGTGCAGCGTCTGCTTTTTACCGCTTCCATTAACACACATTGAGATTTGCCCTGATATCGGATGAGAAGTTCGTCCACGTGTTCCACCAGCACCATCAACGGTTACTTTCTTCCAAACTTTGCCGTTGAAAGTTGCAAGTTTTAAGTCACCGCTCTTTGTGTCGGTATAGGCCACAGCAGGTCGGCCATTAAAAGTTATACCGGATACCGATTTTCCATCGGCAGTTGCATCGAGGACCTTGCTCTTCCATCCGGCTTGTGGAGTGACAGCCTTGCTTATTGCCGGGGCAGAAAGACCTAAAGAGTTCTTTGCAACAACTGAAAACGTAGAGGAAATACCATTCTGTAATCCAGCGATCACAACCGGGCTGGAAAGCGCTTTCTTCTCAACTCCAGTTTTAAGATTCTTAACAATATATTCAGTTACTTGGGCAGTACGGATATTTACTGGCGGGTCGAATGAAATAAGCACAGAAGAATCACCGATAAATGCTTGAACATTGCGGGGGGATTCAGGTAATCCAGTAGCAATGCCGGCTGGTGGTTTGTTGCGCATGTCTTCCATCATCGCCAATAACAGCGGTCCTGGTTCTTTAAAGATCTCACCCGGATCTAAATTAGGTGTCATTACTGAATCTAAACCAGTTTTTGAAAACGTTGCTTCATCTAAGTGGCTAGTTGAAGATCCTAATTGATAGCTAGATGGTGTGTAAAGTTTTGGCTTCACACCGTTATTAGCTTTAATTCCAAGAGGACCTGACCAGACAAGTTCAGATGTAAGCGCTGTACCAAGTTCAAGTGACGGTGATGGTAAATCTGCAAGGCGTCGACCATCTGTAGTTTGTGCGTAGGCATCAAATGGAGTTGGTTGATCTAAGCTGGCAATACCGTAGAAAGAATCGTAGGCATCATTTGATAAGAAACCTAAGCCGTGTGCAATCTCATGCAAGAAGACAGACTCCAAGTCATATTCATTAACACCTGGCATGCCATCCCCGCGGGTGTTCCAAGCAGCGTTTGAATTAACTTGGATAATCATTTCTGGATTAGCTCTATCTAAATCTTTACCGGAAAGCGCATTTGCCATAGCCGCGGTGTACCAAAGTGATGGATCAGGTGCACCAGAAAAACCTGAGTAGAAATTTGTTGGCCTCGCACTTCCCAATATTCCCCAAGAACTTGAGCGACCCCACGATGCGTCAACATTAATTGTCACCGTAGATGAAAAATTGGCAGCCCATACTTCTACCGCGGCTTGGACTTCCGTTTTAGCCCAGTCAGGGAAGTTGTTGTATTTAACTTCTATTTTAGATTTAGCCTGCAAATTCTTAGCTGGAGCGCGTTGCTCAGGTTTTTTATCTGTTGCAGTGCCAGCATAGATATGACCCCATTGCGTTGCAGGGATAACTTTGTAGAGAGCGTCTGCAGATGGCGCAGAAAAAATCGAAGCAAGAAGGGCAAGCGTAACAACGCTGGCCCGCACCTTCTTCAAGAGGACTTTTCGCACAGGGGCACACTATCAAGGTGGGATGATTGCTTCATAGCCCGGGGGTTGGATGAAGCAACTCTCTAGGGAAACTGACAGGAAGGGCAAGCGCAATGACAGTGGTAACCGTATTCACAAGACTTGGCTGTCATTTGTGTGATACTGCAGTAGAAGTTCTTGAAGGAATGCAGGTAGAACTTAATTTTAAGATAGAAAAAAACTATATCGATGGAAATTTAGAGTTAGAAAAGCTTTATGGTGAACAAGTTCCAGTGATTCATATAGATGGAATTCACCATGATTTCTTTAGAGTTGATCCTGAACGCTTTAAATCTTCCCTTGAAAAACATCGTCAGCGTCAATAATTTTATAAGAGTAACCCTGCTCAGCTAAAAAGCGTTGACGGTTCTGGGCAAAGTCTTGATCAATGGTGTCTCTAGAAACTACTGAATAAAACTTTGCTGTGCGTCCATCTGACTTTGGGCGCAAGATGCGTCCCAATCGTTGTGCTTCTTCTTGACGACTTCCAAATGCGCCGCTGACTTGAATAGCAATTGTTGCATCAGGTAAATCAATTGAAAAGTTAGCAACCTTTGAAACAACCAGAGTTGTTATTTCTCCTGATCTAAATTTATTAAAGAGAATCTCGCGTTCTTTAATAGGTGTTTCACCTTTAATCAATGGCACACCTAGAACTTCAGATAGTTCATCTAACTGATCAATGTATTGACCAATAACCAAGATCTGCTCGCCTTGGTGTTTCTTAACAAGTGCTTCAACAACATCACGCTTTGTGCGAGTAGTTGCGCAATAGCGATAGCGATTTTCAACTTCAGCTGTTGCATAGGTCAAGCGCTCGGTTTCAGTCAGGTTTACTCGTACTTCAATGCACTCTGCAGGTGCGATATACCCTTGAGATTCAATTTCTTTCCAAGGAACATCAAAGCGTTTAGGACCAATGAGTGAGAAAACCTCACCTTCCATTCCATCTTCGCGCACCAATGTGGCGGTTAAACCTAATCGGCGGCGAGATTGAATATCTGCCGTGAAGCGAAAGATGGGAGCAGGAAGTAAGTGAACTTCATCGTAAATAATTAAGCCCCAGTCATATGAATCAAAGAGATCAAGGTGGGCATAAACCCCGTTCTTTTTCTTCGTCATTACTTGATAGGTAGCAATAGTGACAGGGCGAATCTCTTTCTTAGCTCCTGAATACTCACCAATTTCATCTTCATTGAGTGATGTTCTCTTAAGTAACTCTTCGCGCCATTGTCTTGCAGCGATGGTATTTGTTACCAAAATTAATGTTGTGGCCTTGGCATGTGCCATAGCTGCAGCGCCAACGATTGTCTTTCCCGCACCGCAGGGCAAAACAATCACACCAGATCCGCCATGCCAAAATCCTTCAGCGGCTAACTCTTGATAAGGACGAATCTTCCAATCATCTTGCTTGAGTGCAATTTCGTGGGCTTGTCCATCAACGTAACCAGCAAAGTCTTCTGCTGGCCAACCAAGGCGAAGCAAAGATTGTTTAATCTGTCCGCGCTGACTTGGCAACACTGCAATAGTTTCTTTATCAATACGGGCACCAAGTAATGGTTGAATCTTTTTGGCTCGAATAACTTCTTCAAGAACTGCTGAATCAGTTGTGACAAGTATTAATCCATGGACGGGGTCTGCTTCAAGACGCAGGCGTCCGTAACGAGACATAGTCTCTGCTACGTCAATTAAAATTGAGTGGGGCACTGCATAACGTGAATATTTAATTAAAGTATCAATTACTTGCTCAGCGTCATGGCCGGCAGCACGCGCATTCCATAAACCAAGTGGAGTTAAGCGATATGTGTGAATATGTTCAGGTGAGCGCTCTAATTCAGCAAAAGGTGCAATTGCGCGGCGGCACTCTGTAGAAAGCGGATGATCGATATCTAATAGCAGCGTTTTATCGCTTTGGACGATTAACGGGCCATCAGTCATCTAATAAATCCTTAATTAATGCATGTAGGAACTTGCTTCTAATCTCAAGAACGCTGATATCAACCCATTCATGTGCTGCGTGAGCACCACCACCGATTGCGCCTAAGCCATCTAGGACTTGGGCGCCGGCTGCTGCTGCGAAATTGCCATCACTAGCTCCCCCAACGGAGGCGTGGCCAAGAGGAGGCATTCCCAACTCTTTAGCTACTTTCTCTGCACGCTCATAGAGGGCCATAGTTGAAGAAGTCTCAAGTGGTGGGCGATTAAAGCCACCAGTGATTTCATAACGCGCATCAGCATTAACTGCCTTTAGATTCCTAATCGCTGCATCTACACGCTTTAAATCATCCATTGAGTAAGAGCGAATATCTAGATCGAGTACGGCTAAATCTGGAACTGTGTTTGTTGTGTTACCAGCACGCAACATTGTTGGGACAACAGTTGTTCCGTGTTCTTTATTTTCAAGAGCTGCAACTGCGATGATTGCATGGGCAATCTCAACCGTGGAGTTAATTCCCTTTTCTGGTTCAAGACCAGCATGTGATGCCTTGCCATGAATTTTAATTTGATACATCGCTGTACCTTTACGGCCAGTCTTAACCATTCCATTAAGTGATGCCTCTAATACTAAAACTGCTTTAGCTTGAGCAGAGATCTGCTTAATAAATTCCTTACTTGTCGCACTGCCAGTTTCTTCATCTGTTGTTGCAACTAATGCTGCAGAACCGGTAATGCCCTTCATTGCATAGAGCCCTTGAATAAATCCTGCCTTCATATCGAAAATTCCAGGACCAGTTGCTTTAGTTCCTTCAACTTTCCAAAGCGGTGTGAAAGAACCCTTAGGCCAGACCGTATCTAAGTGAGCCAACACAACTACTTCAGGATTATTTGCGCCCCACCAAAAAACTGGACGGCCATTAACTTCGCGGATTTCTGCTGGAGTTCCAAGAACTCTTGTTGCGATATCACTTGCTAATCGCACTACGTCCTGGCATGCCTCTAGATCTTCAGTTGGGGATTCCAACTTAACCAGAGCTTCAAGGGCGGCCAACATGGGTTAATCCTATAGTGGCGCAACGCCGGTGATGCGGGGAATTCTAAAGGACTGGACTTCCCCGGTTGCATGATCGCGAGCAATCACAGCACCAGCGCTGACACGTATTGGATCGATGATGCGGTGGGTGACTGCGCCATTGTTATCGGCATATCCAATAGAAAGTGATTTCTCCTCCATGATGTATTTATTGACTAAATCCATAGTTTCATTTGCCGTTGTGCGGGGCAAGGCACCCAATGCTTCATTGGCAGCTTGGCGCAAATGAGTTTGCTTGTGAGTAGATTTTTCACCTGTTCGTATTGCTCGAATTGCAGCATTTAAATTCTCCTCGGTTGGTATTTCAATTTCACCAATGACTCGAGGTGGTCGTGGTTTAGTCAATGCACGATTTGACCGTGGACCAGTAAGCATAATTCCCGTTGCTGATTCACCTGCAGGAAGATATCCAGCTTCACGCAAAATGCGCATGGTATCTGTTGCATCATGATCACAAATAACCACTTCTGGTGCAATCCGACGTAGTTCAAGGATCTCTAATCTTTTATCATTCATTATCTGAGAAATGAGCGCTGTGTCTTCACAACGAATAAAGGCAGATGTATTTCCAACACGTAACTTGCCATGCTTTTTAGAAACATCAGCAATTAGATATTCCAAAGGTTGGGGCATCGGAGTCTTAGAAGTTTTAGTTAAGAATGTTTTGATTTCATCCCCAGTTTTGCCATGATCAAGTGCCCTGCGAATCGTTGCTTCACTAAAGCGATAGACAGTTGCACCGCCACGACTTTCAATTTCGGCCATCATGGCCAGTTGCTGTGAAATTTCATGCTCGAGTGGGCCTGGTGCAATTGCAGTGTTATCGCTCTGAATCAAAATGTGGTCAACGGTTTTAGGTAGATCTTCATTAATGATTGCTAAATCTTCTCCGCCTAGGAACTCAGCGCCATACTTAGATATTGCGCCTTGTCCAGTAATACCAAGCCATTCGGCTTCACGAAGAGTCCAGCTGGCTAGCTCTTCTTGTAGTGATGAATTGCGGCGAACTGGGGCGCGCCAAGCAATTACTTCATTGAATGAAACAAGTTCAGGTGCGATACCTTGATTCTCATTAAGAATAGAGAGAGTTAAGGCGCGTACCTTCGAGGCGTTCACGCGGTCTAATTCAGGGCCTAACGCTGCAACATTCTTAGACTCCGCGCGACCAACTAGCCCGCTGACTCTGGAAGTAATGAGCCATTGCGAAGCAAGAACTTGCCAACGATCTGCCGGAGTTTGCATCAACCAGATATCAAATCTATTACTTGGCATTATTCGATCTTGGGCATCAAAACTAATGAGCGAAGCAAGATATGCAAGCTCAGTAATAAAAGCCGTGCATGATTCATCAACACCCAAGTGATTAGAAAGAATCTTTAAATCACGCACACCTAAGCCGCCAGCACGTAGCGCATCAGATGGTTCATCTGCCCAGAAATTCAGGAGTTCTTCCACCCAGCGCAAAACTGTTGAAATATTTGCAATGGCTGCAAGATTAATTTGTCCTTCGTTGCGTTTTGCTCCAGCTAATTTTGGTTGAACAATAAAGTTTTCTTTGTGAACTTTGCCACCACGAAGATGAATCGCAACCTCGCGAGGCAATATGACAGTTCGTTGATCAAGAGGCACAAGGAATTTTTGATCTAGCAACCAAGCAACTCCTGGACCAGGATTCTTGATATCTCCAACGCTTCCACGTGGAGGACCCCAAATTAATCTTTCTAAAACTTTCTTAGCTTCAGGTGGTGCCTTTTCAATCTCAGCAACTTTCACTTTTGCAACTGACGCAGGGCCAAGTCCTGCAGGTTCATTACCAATCACATCTCTTAGTTGTGAAGGAAGGCGCATTCCATCATCGGATGGATAAACCAAACCAATCGAAATCAAGTGATCTAAGGCTAAAGATGCAGCTTTATCTGTGATTGCAACAATGCTTTTCAATGAAAAAGGTTCATTGAGGGCGGCTGCAGCTTCTAATACTTGGAACTGCCAATGATTAAGTGAATCAATTGCACGAGCTAAACTAGGTGCTGAGCATGCACGAACTGCAAGTGAAGCGATATCTGGTGGTACTGGAGTTACTAAGTCTGGGCGAGCACTAAATAATTCTAGGAAGGCAGCATCATCAACACTACGTAAGTAGTCGGAGAAGGAGCGCATTTCCATAACTTGCCTACATTACTGGCATTTAGTGTTTAAGGGTTAATCAACGTCGCCTTCTACGCGGGGTCAACCATGTTCCAAGGGCAGCAACTCTGACAACAACCGGGGAGACAATCTTGGCTAAATGACGGGCACGGCGGAAATCATGGATTGGCCAACCTTCAGCCATTGCACGCAAGGACAAGATTGCATCTGGATTAATTGCTGAAGGGTGTCCGACGCATTGAAGTAATGGGAAATCATTATGGCTATCTGAATATGAGTAGCAATCATCAAGGTTTAGGTTTTTTTGTAGAGCCAGTTCGCGAACAGCAACAGCTTTTTCTTTTCCGTGTAGTAGAAGACCCAGCATTGCTCCTGTGTATTTACCATCTTTAGTTTCAGCTTTACTTCCAAGTGCTCCAGTAAAACCTAATCTCTTAGCGATGAGCACAGCCATATCCTCCGGTGCTGCTGTTACTAGCCACACTTCTTCACCTGCTGATAAGTGCTTTTGGGCAATATCGATTGTGCCTTGCCATAGGGCGGGTGAAACATACTGGTCATAAATCTCTTGAGCGATCTTTCCTATATCTTCAACGTTGTGACCACCAATAAAATCTGTGGCAGCATCTTGAAAACGTTTGATCTCTTCTCTATTTTCTTTACCTGTGAGACGAAATCTAAGGTTGGCCAAAACGAATCGCGAAATATCCTTTTTTGTGAAATAACCACGCTGATACATGCCCTTACCCAGGAAGTAGAGAGTTGAGCCACGAATCAGGGTGTTATCTACATCAAAAAAGGCTGCCCGCTTCGCTGTGAGTGCCATGTCACTACCTTAACGAACTTGCATCAATTGGGACGCTTTATGCTTTACCAATGAGTTCAACTGTCCATGTCCTGCGCCACGGTGAAGTAGAAAATCCCAACAAGATTCTCTATGGCCGCCAACCCGGCTGGGGTCTTTCTGTGCGCGGGCAAGAAATGGCAAGAACATTGGGTGATTGGTCGCGCACTGTTGATCTAGGCGCATTGCATGTTTCCCCACTGCAGCGAGCACAAGAAACCGCAGCTCCAATAGCTGCGGCTCATAACATTGCAATTACAACCGATGAGCGATTAATTGAAGCGGCAAATGTTTTTGAAGGAAAACCTTTTGGTGTTGGCGATGGGGTGTTGAAGCATCCATCCTCATGGCCTTATTTATGGAATCCATGGAGACCATCATGGGGTGAACCATATGAGGAACAAATTAATCGAATGCTGGCTGCAATATTTGCGGCACGTGATGCAGCACAAGGCAAAGATGCAATTGTTGTCTCGCACCAACTACCTATTTGGATTCTACGAAGTGCAATTGAAAATCGTAGATTGCTTCACGACCCGCGTAGACGTGAATGTTCTTTAGCATCTGTGACAAGTGTTCACTTTGATGATGAAGGATTAATCTCAGGTCTTACATACTCTGAACCAGCACGTCATTTGTTGCCAAAGAAGAATTGATGAAACCAGGATTTAAAGGCCTAGCTCTTGTAGCTATTGCACTATTGCTCTCTTCCTGTGGCGGCGGTGGAACTTCGAGCTCACAAGAATCCTTTGTTTCCGGAAATGGTTCTGTGACTTTTATTAGTCCAGAAAAGAGAGTGGATGCACCAGCCATGTCTGGAATGACTTTATCTGGCACGAACTATAGATTTGAAGTTGGCAAAGTTGCTGTGGTAAACGTTTGGGCATCTTGGTGCTCACCATGTAGAGCCGAAGCTCCTACTCTTGCCGCCCTTGCAAACAAATATAGTGAAGTGGCTTTTATTGGAATTTTAACGCGTGATAATCCTGCAACTGCAGAGGCTTTTCAAAGACGTTTTGCACTTCCGTATCCAACACTTATCGATGATTCACTATTAATTGGCTTTAAAGGATCACTTCCCGCAAATGCCATCCCTTCAACGGTAGTAATTGATAAGGCTGGCAAGGTTGCTGCACGCATATCTGGTGTAGTCACCGTTGCCTCTCTTACAGAGTTAATTGAGCGGGTGAGCAAGGAATGAAAGAATTCTTCGTAGAACAAATCATGAGCGGGTTTCTAATTGCCGCGTTTCCAGTGGCCTTTGTGGCGGGCCTAATTTCTTTTCTTTCTCCCTGCATATTGCCACTTGTTCCCGGATATTTGTCCTTTGCTGCGGGCTTTTCCGCAAATCGCGGCAAAGTATTTCTTGGTTCAATCTTGTTTGTTCTTGGTTTTAGCGTTGTATTCATCTCATTCGGTGCAATTTTTGGAGGACTAGGTAATCAATTAGTTGCAAATGAGGATTTGATATCTAGAGTCCTGGGTGTAATTACGATATTCCTAGGTTTTATATTTCTAGGTAAATTCCCATTTGCACCAACGTTTCGCCCAACGATTAAAACAACTGGTGGCTTAGTTGGTGCACCGCTCTTAGGAATTCTTTTCGGTGTGGGCTGGACTCCCTGTATTGGCCCATCATTAGCTGCAGTTCAAACTTTAGCTTTCCAAGAATCAAGCGCAGTGCGCGGAGCGCTGTTGTCATTTGGTTACTGCCTTGGATTGGGTCTGCCATTTATGGCTTCAGGTTTGTTCCTAGATCGCACAGAGAAGATGCGCAAGTATTTAGTTAAGCGCGGCGACTTAATCTCTAAAATCGGTGGAGTGTTTCTCATAGTTATTGGTTTACTAGAAGTCAGTGGCTTGTGGAGCCAATTGATGAACTCATCGCGCTCTTTCATTTCAGGTTTTATTCCGGTGGTTTAAATGAGCCAAGAAATAGAAGTCCCAGAGCTTGGTAGCGTTGGCCTGTTGCGTTATGGCTGGCGTCAATTAACAAGTATGCGGACAGCACTTATTCTTTTACTTTTACTCGGTGTTGCATCGATACCTGGTTCACTTATTCCTCAGCGCACACAGAACCCCATCAGAGTAGGTGAATACTTCAAGAATTCACCAGAGCTATCTAAATGGATGGACCAATTCTTCCTCTTTGATGTTTATGGATCTCCATGGTTTAGCGCTATCTATATCCTGCTTTTTATCTCACTTATTGGCTGCGTGCTCCCACGAACAATTGAACATTTTCATTCAGCGAGAGCGTTGCCTCCTGCCACACCAAAGAATCTTGATCGCATGGAGCACCACACATCCTGGTCTGCTCAAGGCGATGAGTTAGAGAAAGCGCGTGCTTGGTTTAAATCAAAGCGCTTTAGAGTTTTAGAAAAAGATGGTTCTATCTCGGCTGAAAAAGGATTTGCGCGTGAGACAGGAAATCTCTTTTTCCACTTAGCGCTCATACTTGTTTTGCTAGGGATCTCATTTAGTTCTCTGTTTGGGATGCGGGGAATGGCAATTCTTAACGTTGGTGAGCGCTTTATAAACACCACAACTAGTTATGACTCTTTAAATAACGGCAAGCTGTTTAATGAAAACAATCTTTCTGATTTTGCACTAACAGTTGAGAAATTTACGGCGAAATACAATGTTGTCACAAGCTCACCAGAGGATTACACCCTTGATGTGAAATTTGCTAAAGGTGATTTAAGTCAGTCTGAGCTGCGCACCATTAAAGTTAACTCGCCATTGAAAATGGGCAACACTAGTATTTATCTACAAGCAAATGGTTATTCACCAGTTGTGACTGTAAGGGATTCAAAGGGCAATGTTGCAATGCAAGGGCCAGTGCCATTTTTGCCACAGGATTCGAACTTGCGATCAATTGGCGCAATTAAAGTTCCAGATGCCGATCCACAAATCGGATTCGTGGGTTCATTTGTTCCAACATATGCGCGCAGTGGTGCAGATGGCGCAGTAAGTGTTTTCCCTGAAGCCTTAGACCCACGACTTTTATTGGCTGCATGGATTGGTGATTTAGGACTCGATAGCGGAGTTCCACAATCTGTTTATCGCATGGATACATCAAAGATGACCCAGGTGGGCCTTAAATCATTAAAACCAGGTGAGACATTTACATACCCGCAAGGTTCAATAACCTTCGAGGGATATTTCCAGTGGGTCAACCTAGAAATTGTCCATGATCCTGGCAAGAACTTTGCCTTGCTCGGCGGTATTGTTGCCATTCTGGGCTTACTTGCATCACTGTTTACAAGACGCCGCCGAATCTGGATTCGCGTTGGTAAGTCGGTAGAAGTTGCAGGATTAGCTAAAAATGCAGCACCAGGTTTAGATGTTGAAATGGCAGAATTTATAGCGAAGTTAAAGAGAGGGAAATAAATGTCACGTACTTGGGCTTATCTCTCTAATTACCTTGTGTATTCATCAATGGCGCTATACACCTTGTCATTTTTTGCACACGCAGTTGAAACTGCTTGGGCGGTTCGTGTAACGAGTACAGATTCAAAGAAAAATCTTGATTACAAGCGCACCGAAAAAGTTGCGCGCATTGCAACGGCCATGATGATTTTGGGATTTGTTCTCCTATTTGCTGGCGTTGTTGCTCGTGGACTCTCTGCTGGTCGAGTGCCATGGGGCAACATGTATGAATTTTCAATTACAGGCGCGCTGGCATTTTCTGGTGCCTACCTTGTCGCTCTTCGTAAGCATGATCTTCGCTGGTTGGGATTATTAGTTTCAATCGCAGTATTACTAACGCTTGGAACAGCTGTTGCAGTTCTCTATCGACCAAGTGCACCTCTTGTTCCTGCACTTAAATCAACCTGGTTAGTCATTCACGTCTCTGCAGCGATTATCTCTGGGGGCGTTTTCTTATTAGCCAATGCAATTGCTGCTGCTTATCTTTATTTAGATGCAATGGAATCTCGCGGAGAAAGAACCGCTTGGGCAAAACGTTTGCCATCACTTGAAGATCTAGATCAGTTATCTTATCGCCTTGTTGCATTTGTCTTTCCCTTATGGACTTTTGCAGTTATCGCAGGGGCCATTTGGGCTGAAAGTGCGTGGGGGCGTTACTGGGGTTGGGATCCAAAAGAGACGTGGGCATTTATTACATGGGTTGCGTATGCAGCCTATTTGCATGCACGAGTAACCGTTGGCTGGCGTGGCCGCAAAGCTGCATGGTTGTGTTTGTTTGCGGGTTCAACATTTCTATTTAACTATGTTTACGTGAATATTTGGGGCACAGGAAAGCACACGTACTCAGGGTTATAGGAGTTAGAGCTTCCTCAAGAAATCTGGATCATCATCTGGAGGCAAGATGCGGCGCTTCGGTTTACGTCCACGGTTATTAGGATTTCTTCCAGCAATTAAATAAGCAATGGGGCCGATAGCTAACGCTTGTGGTCCAATAAGAATGATTACTAATAACCATCCCCATTTAGGCAAAGTTTTGATTTCTGAATCATCTTTACGAGCACAATCTATCAGAGCATAAATAGTTAGTCCAAAGACGAGAAAGATAATAATGAATCTGGCCATGGGATTATTGTATCGCTAGAGCCAGAGCAAAGAGAACCCCAAAAAACATTTGTAGTTTGCCGGTCTTACCCAGCAGGGGAATAAGGGCCGCACCGCTTGCGCCAGAGATTACTGAACGCGAAATTGAGACTGTTAATGGAAGCACGAGCAGAGTTAATAGTGATTGAGGAAGCCCGGTTGCAAGTGCACTTAGGTGCGCAATGGCTAGAAGTACCAGGAAAGCTTTGCGAGCTCTTGAATCACCCATTCTTACAGCAAGAGTTCTTTTGCCAACTAATTCATCCTGTGCCAGATCGCGGATGTTATTCACTGCCAAGATTGCACAGGCTAGTGAACCCATTGGCACGGCACACAAAACACTTAAAGCCGAGACCTGACCGGTTTGTGTGTAGTAAGTGCCAACCGTTGCGGTTAATCCAAAGAAAACAAAAACTGAAACTTCACCCAACCCGCTATATCCGTATGGATTCTTTCCACCGGTGTAACCCCATGCCGCAGCAATGGCTGCGATGCCAATGAGAATTAACCATGGTGAACTAAGTAGAGATAGCCATAATCCAGCGATTGATGCGATTGCAAAAGAGATAAATGCTGCTCGCTTTACTTGCCCACCACTTGCTAAACCACTTGCAACTAAACGAGTTGGCCCAATGCGATTAGCATCGCTTCCCTTTACGCCATCGGAATAATCATTGGCGTAGTTAACGCCGATCTGAAGCCAAACTCCGACCTTGAGCGCAAGAACAGCGCGAAACCAGTTCCAGTCACTACCGGCTAGTGCAGTAGCAACAACTACAGGAGCAATAGCTGCAGGCAAAGTGCGCGGACGCGCACCAAGAATCCACTTATTCATTACCCACCATTTTCGCCAGTGCGCTGCGATCGACTTTGCCGATACCGAGCAAGGGTAGCTGCTCTAGGTGATGAATTCCTTTTGGCTTTGATGCAGCCCCTAACGCTGCCTCTAAATAATGTGCAATCTCGCTTTCGCCGATTTCACCAACTACAGCGAGGTGCAAAGCATGGCCCCACTGAATGTCATTAACTGCAAAGGCAGCAAACTCAATCTCTGGATATCGAATTGAAAGCGTTGCTTCAATGGCAGTTAATGAGACATTTTCACCACCTGAGATGATTACATCATCAGCGCGTCCCAAGATATGAAGTTTTCCATCTTTGATCTCACCAAGATCATTTGTAACAAACCATCCATCACTGAGTGTATAGAGCTCAGGGGCATTGAGATAAGTATCAGACATTACTGAACCACGGATTTGAACTAAGGATTTTTCATTGAGTGAATATTCAACACCTTCTATTGCCTGGCCGTTATATATACAGCCCCCAGAAGTTTCAGTCATTCCATAAGTCTCAACAACATTAATCCCAGCAGTTGTTGCTTGTTGGCTAAGGGCTGGAGATAGCGCAGCACCGCCAACTAAGACGGCCTGTGCGCTTTGTAGATGGCGCAGTAAACGCTCATCACTATTGAGTGCGCGAAATAACTGTGTTGGAACAATTGACGTGAAATCAACTTTTGGATATTCACCTTGATGCTCACGTGGATCAATAGGAAGTGTTCCAAGTTCCATTGATCGAATAATCACATTGACTGCAGCAATATGTGTTAACGGTAAGAATAAAGACCACTGTTGCCCAGCTTTTGCTCCTAAGAATTTATTTGAAGCCCGTGCAGATGCAAGTAATGCAGAAGCCGTGAAAGCAACCTCTTTGCTCATTCCTGTTGTGCCGCTGGTACCAATTACTAAAGCGATGTGTGAAGGGGCGCTCGTTGATCGAACTTCGCCAAGACCCAAGGCTGGGCCAGTACCAACCAGGGCTGCTGTGATTTCCCCCGCTAAATCAGGGATTGCGCACGCAGGACTAACCCGGTGAATATCTCGTTGTGACGTCATCTCCATTGCCCCCGTAGGGTATCCCTTGTAAAGACTATGGAGGAAATGTGAGCAAGCCCTTTAAGCGTGATTTTGGTAGCCGTGAGATACCTCATTGGATAACTGCGCCCGGCGGTGAAGAGTTCGTTGATATTAAATATCAAATGGGTGATGGCATTGCCAAGATCACCATTAATCGACCTCAGGTTCGCAATGCATTTCGCCCACAAACTATTATTGAATTAATTGAAGCTTTTCACTTAGCGCGCGACAACGAAGAAGTCGGCGTCATCATCTTTACTGGCGAAGGTACTGAAGCTTTTTGCTCCGGCGGAGATATAAACGTCCGCGGTGATGATGGGTACCTTGGCGATGACAAGTTAGCTAAAAAAGGTATTGGACGTCTGAATGTTTTAGATCTACAAGTACAAATTCGTCGCACACCTAAACCTGTTGTTGCAATGGTTGCAGGTTGGGCTGTCGGCGGGGGACATGTATTACACGTTGTCTGTGATTTAACGGTTGCTGCAGATAATGCAAAGTTTGGACAAACTGGTCCAATGGTTGGTTCATTTGATGGTGGATATGGTGCAGGTCTACTTGCAGCACATGTTGGTCAAAAGAAGGCCCGTGAAATTTGGTTTATGACTCGCCAATACAACGCCCAAGAGGCACTTGATATGGGACTTGTTAATACCGTTGTTCCACTTGCAGAGCTAGAAGCAGAAACAGTTTCTTGGTGCCGAGAGATGTTACGCAATTCTCCACTTGCACTTCGCTTACTTAAATCCAGCTTGAATGCTGCAGATGATGGTTTAGCAGGAGTTCAGCAGTTAGCAGGGGATGCAACGTTGTTGTTCTATATGACTGAAGAAGGTCAAGAAGGACGCGATGCATATATGGAAAAACGAGACCCTGATTTCGGGAAATTTCCAAAGCGCCCCTAAACGATGCTTGATTTGATTCTTGACTCCTTGCGAGTTATTAGCCTTCCAATGAAGGTTAATTTTCGTGGAATCAACCACCGTGAAGTTGCTCTATTTAAAGGCCCCCAAGGTTGGGCCGAGTTTTCACCTTTTCTTGAATACTCTGATGAAGAATCATCACTCTGGTTAACGTGTGCAATTGAAGCTGCTACGCAGGTACCCCCAAAGCTTTATCGAAGCTCAGTAGGTGTCAATGCAACTATGCCTGCATTAAATGGCGAAAGTGAAATTGCTCAAATTCTTGCAGGATTCCCAGGTTGCACCACAATAAAAATTAAAGTGGGAACTAACGAGAAAGAAGATCTAGAGAGAATTGCAATGGTAAGAAAACTGAGCCCACAGTCGAAGATCCGCATTGATGTCAATGGTTTATGGAGCGTGGATCAGGCATCACACTTCTTAGAGCGCTGCGGGGAAATTGAATATGTAGAACAACCTTGTGCAACGGTGGACGAGCTACGTGAATTGAAATCACGAGTGGATGTAAAGATTGTTGGCGATGAAATACTTCGGAAGAGCACAAACCCTTTCGAAATAGATTTGAGCAGAGCGGTTGATATTTTGATGCTAAAAGTTCAACCGCTAGGTGGAATTGCGAACGCACATGCTTTAGCTGCCCATCACAAACTGCCAGTTGTTGTTTCAAGTGCCCTTGAAAGTGCGGTGGGTATCAACTACGGACTGACTTTAGCGGCATCATTTGAAGAGTTGAGTTATGACTACGGCCTTGGCACAGGCTCACTGCTTGCAAAGAACGTTGCAGATATTCCAATCGTTGATGGAAAAATGCAAATCCAGCGCGTTGAACCCAACTTTGATGGGTTAGAAGTGTCTGCTGATCGCTTTGATTGGTGGAAGAATCGAATCATGAGAACAGCGGCGCTACTGGAATGAACAACTCAACCAGCCTTGCACGGGTAATTGTTCGCCAGACTATTGAAGCGGGCATTACTGATGTGGTTGTTTCTCCAGGCTCTAGAAACGCACCACTCTCACTTGCATTCTTTGCTGCATCTAAACGTGGATTAATAAAATTGCATGTGCGAATCGATGAGCGCACAGCAGCCTTCTTTGCTTTAGGAATCATTAAAGCAACAGGTCGCCCGGTTCCCATTGTTTGCACGAGTGGAACTGCTGTGGCTAATTACCACCCAGCGGTCTTAGAGGCCAGCCACACCAATGCACCGCTTTTGGTTTTAACCGCTGATCGCCCAGCAATCTTGCGCAAAACCGGTGCTAATCAAACGACCGAGCAAGCAAGAATTTATGGGAAAGCAGTTCGCTACTTTGCAGATATTGATGGACCTGTATTTCCCATGGAACTGCCATTTGATAGTTTGCGAAATGGCCCAGTGCATTTAAATGTTCAATTCGAAGAACCAATGCTGCCGGATGAATCTGAGAAGTGGTTAGATGAAATTAAAGTCTCAGCCAAAGCTTTCGAGAGCAGAAACAAGCCAACAACACTTAAGAGTGATGCCAATAGAGGTGTTTTAGTTATTGGTCATGATCGTGGTGGTTTAAGCCTTGATAGCGTTAGAGAGTTCGCCAAAAAATTAGGTTGGCCAACTATTGTTGAAGACCCACTCTCATTTCCTGATTCAGTTGCACATGCCTCCGTTTTCTTAACTTCAGCTCAAATTCGTGCAGCTTTGATTCCGCAAACGGTGATTGTTATAGGTCGTACAACTTTGTCTCGCTCAATCAATATGTTCCTAAAACTTGCGCCCACTCAGATAGTTATCGATCCACGTATGGTAACTGTAGATAGTGACAGGCATGCAGATAAGCGCTTCACGCAGATTCCAGAGCTCAAAACCCATAAAGCATCTCCTGAGTGGCTTGAGCAGTGGGATAAATACGCTGATCGCTGTGCCAAGAACATTGATGATTTAACTGGTTTCACTGAGGCCGTTATTGCAAAAGAAATAGCTGCGAATTTACCTGAAGGCTCCACTCTCTTTGTTTCATCTTCTAGACCCATCCGAGATTTAGAGGGTTTTGCAACACCGCGCTCGGGTGTGACAACTCATGCTAACCGTGGACTTGCTGGCATTGATGGCAATATCTCCACAGCACTTGGTATTGCATCGGCAAGCAAGCAAACATTTGCTGTGCTCGGTGACTTATCTTTCTTGCACGATCTCACTGGATTGATACATCACGAAGAGATTAACTGCGCTTTTATTGTTATTAACAATGATGGCGGAGGGATATTTTCAACTCTGCCACAGCGTGATGTGGATGGTTTTGAGAGCGTCTTTGGCACACCACACGGCCTTGATCCAGCCGCAATTGCAAAGGCCATGGGTATCTCGGCTTCAACAATTTCATCTGTAGATGAACTTAAGAAGACCTTGAAAGCACCTGTTAAGGGAATTTCAATTACTGTGGCAAATGTTCCATCACGCGATCAGAATGCTGATTCCTTAAAAGCTATTTATGAATCGATGAACTCTATTTAAAGCAACGCACTTCGCATCGGTATGAACTTAGCTTCACTTTCAGCTAACTCTTTTGCCGGATCTGACCCAGCAACAATTCCACAACCAGCAAAGATTCGTATTGAATCACCTTTTATCTGACCACAACGAAGTGCAATACCTAATTCGCCATCTCCAGCAGCATCAATCCAACCCACAGGGCCTGCATAGCGGCCACGCGAGATTGCTTCAATTTCGCTAATAAAAGCTGCAGCTTTAGGCCTTGGTGTGCCACACACTGCAGCGGAAGGATGAAGTTGCTCCAAGATCGTGAAGGCATCAACGTGAGCCAAAGTTTCAGCAAGTGCCCCAGTCACATCGGTGGCAAGGTGCATAACATTTGCTAAGTGCAACACAAAGGGAGATTCAGGAACGTTAATGGATGTGCAGAAAGGTTCAATGGCATCTGCAACTGAGCGAACTGCATATTCATGCTCTTCTAAATTCTTAGATGATCTGGCAAGTGATGCAGCAAGAGCCAAATCTCGCTCATCATCTCCAGTTTTGCTAATGGTTCCGGCCAAGACGCGTGAGGTGACCATGCTCTTGGTTAAACGCAGGAGAAGTTCAGGAGTTGCTCCCACTAAACCTGCTACAGAGAAGTTCCACGTTGAAGGATATTCAGCAGCTAATGTGTGCAAGATTGAGCGGGCATCGATTGCACTGGGTGAAGTGCCAAGGACATCGCGAGCTAAAACAACTTTATCTAGTTCATTATTGTGAATGCGCTCTACAGCAGTTTGCACCCATGATTTCCAGGCTTGATCACTGCTTTCATTAACTTCCCATGTCACTGAAGTTTTAGGCAATGCCGGTCTTTCTGCATTGAGAACCGGTTGCGGGTCAGAACCAATCCATGTGATCCAGGATTTATCAGCCTTTTTACCCACAATTACTTTAGGAATAACAAGGACAGAGACATCATCTGGAGAAAATGAAAATGAAGAGAAAAGAATCGGCCCCGTGCCGTTTCCGTGCACAGTGTTAGTCACTGCAAATGTCTCTAACTGTTTCTGCCACCAATGTCTGGCATCAGCAAATCTATGTGGCCCGCTTACAGTTGTAGTTGCATGAACGCCCCAACCAACTAGACCTTCACCACCTCTAACCCAGGCAGACGGCTGCGAATCTGGAAGCAAATCCAATAATGGCAGGTGATCGCCAAGTCGGGTGGTTGTAACAGGAATAAGGGAAGTCATAAGAGTTGTTCTGCTTAATTGCGCTTTCGGTTAATAGTTCGCCACAGTAGTGGCAGTGAGGTTCCAGCAATAATGATCTTTAGTGCTTCCCCAACAATAAAGGGAGTTAATCCGGCGCCAATAGTCCAACTCCAACTTTGGCCAGTGAATTGATGCAACCACAAGAGACCGAAAGTAAAAGTAGTAAGGGTTCCCAAAAGCATTGATGGAAGCGCAGTTGCAAATTTTTGATCTAAACGCTTTTGTGCAAGTAAACCTAAGAGAAATGTTGAAACAAGCATTCCCACTAAATAGCCACCAGTTGCACCAACAACTTTTTCGATTCCATAGCTTTGTCCAGCAAAAACTGGAGCACCAGCAATTCCTACTAAGAGGTATGTTGCAAAAGTTGCAAAGCCAAGTGATGCCCCATACGTCGTTCCAACTAATAGAACACCAAGAGTTTGACCAGTAACAGGAACAGGTGACCCAGGAACTGGAATTGCAATTTGGGCTAGTGCGGCTAGGAAAAACACGCCCCCAATGATCAGGACGCCATTACTGAGCGCACTTGCTCGCGGCAGGACAAAGGTGCGTAGGGATGTGGCTGGAAATGTCATATGCGACCTCTCGTGTGCGCTGAGTTGTGGATGAGCCTACTTCAAGGGAGAATACGGCTATGTCGCGCGCTAATTTGAGCAAAGATCCAGATGAAGTAGCTGCGATGTTTGATGGCGTGGCCAAGCGCTATGACCTGGTCAATGATTTATTGAGTTTGGGCCGCACCAAGGCTTGGCGCAAAGCGGCAACCAAGATCATCGCCCCAGCCCCAGGTATGCAGATACTGGATTTAGCGGCTGGCCCTGGTTCTTCCTCTGAACCCCTTCACAAAGCCGGCGCCACAGTATTTGCCACTGATTTCTCCGAAGGCATGCTGGCCGTGGGCCGCAAAAGCCGCCCCTACCTAAACTTTTCAAAGGCCGATGCCCTCAATCTGCCCTTTGAGGCCAATCGATTTGATGTTGTGACGATCTCTTATGGTCTTCGAAACACAGTGGATTACCCCAAGGCGCTCGCAGAAGCCCTTCGGGTGACTAAGTCAGGCGGACGCATGGTCGTAGTTGAGTTCAGCCACCCTACCTGGCGCCCATTTCACACCATCTATACCGAGTATTTAATGAAGGCTCTGCCAGCTATTGCCCGCAGGACCTCATCCAACCCCGATGCCTATATCTATCTGGCTGAATCCATCCGGGCCTGGCCAGATCAAAAGGGCCTTGCCACAGCAATGGAAAAGGCGGGGTGGGGCCAGATCAGTTGGAAAAACCTCACCGGCGGGGTTGTTGCAGTTCACAGCGGGATAAAGGAGTAGCGGTCATTGGCATAAGCCAATGAACTCTAAGATTTCACCGTGCCATCGACATCTAATCCATACGTGCCAATTTTGGTGCTTGGGGCTATCGGCTTTGGCTTTGCAATCTTTTCAATTGCTGCAGGAGCTCTGACAGGTCCCAAGCGCTATAACCGCGCAAAGTTAGATGCCTATGAGTGTGGAATTGAACCTTCTCCGCAAGCTGCTGAAGGTGGCCGCTTTCCAGTTAAGTATTTCTTAACTGCCATGCTTTTCATCATTTTTGATATTGAAATTGTCTTCCTCTATCCATGGGCAGTCTCATTTGATGCACTTGGACTTTTTGGCTTAATTGAAATGGCTATCTTCATCGGAACAGTCTTTGTTGCATATGCATATGTGTGGCGACGCGGTGGATTGGAATGGGATTAAAAAATGGGTCTTGAAGAGAAAATCCCGAGCGGTTTTGTTTTAACAACTGTTGAAAAACTTGCCGGCTACATGCGCAAGAACTCCTTGTGGCCAGCAACCTTCGGTCTTGCATGCTGCGCTATTGAAATGATGGCAGTGGGTTCAGCAGCTAAATACGATATTTCACGATTTGGTATGGAAGTTTTCCGTGCATCCCCTCGTCAAGCAGATTTAATGATTGTTGCGGGCCGTGTTTCAAACAAGATGGCCCCAGTGCTTCGCCAGATTTATGATCAAATGGCAGCGCCAAAGTGGGTTATTGCGATGGGTGCGTGTGCATCTTCAGGTGGAATGTTTAACAACTATGCAATCGTGCAGGGTGTTGATCACGTAGTTCCAGTTGATATCTATCTTCCAGGTTGCCCACCACGTCCTGAAATGTTGCTAGATGCAATCTTGAAACTTCACTCAAAGATTTATGATGAAAAGCTAGGCTCAAATCGTGCAGACATCATCAAAGAAGTTGAACTTGCTGCAATCAATGCCAAGCCAACAATTGAGATGAAGGGTCTGCTGGCATAAATGAGCGACCAAGGAATGTTTGGTGCTCCAGGCACTGGCGACACATCTGGCTATGGCGGCTTAGTTCGCACAGCTGCTTCCACAGGCTCATCTGAGCGTCCATATGGAAGTTATTTTGATGAAGTTGCTGATGATTTAGAGCGCGCATACCCATTATTTTCAGAGGCAATTGAACGCGTAGTTGTTGATCGCGGTGAATTAACTCTGCATGTCAAGCGCGAAAAACTTGTGGAAGTTTCTAAGATTTTGCGTGATTCATTAAAGTTTGAAATGTGCATGGGTGTTTCTGGAGTTAACTATCCAGCAGATGCAGGCCGTGAACTTCATGCTGTGTATCCATTGCTTTCATTGACAAATAATCGTCGAATTCGCCTTGAAGTTTCAGTGCCTGATGCAGATGCTCATATTCCATCTGTGGTTGAAGTATGGGCAGGAAATAACTGGCATGAGCGCGAGGTTTTTGACATGTTCGGAATTATCTTTGATGGCCACCCAGGGTTAACTCGTATTTTGATGCCAGATGATTGGCAAGGACATCCACAACGTAAAGATTATGCACTCGGTGGAATTCCAGTTGAGTACAAGGGCGCAAC
>ERZ889217.166-NODE-166-length-42977-cov-15.378780_pt1 | contig 42977 bp, 43 predicted proteins | sample MGYA00521098_ERZ889217 | MGnify/ENA primary metagenome ERZ889217 (study PRJEB32303, sample SAMEA104408613) | aquatic metagenome | biome: Brackish water; feature: Pelagic; material: water | place: Baltic Sea | collected 2014-06-10T22:04:00 | depth 2,362 m ... | reverse complement strand
CCCTCACACCACCCCTCGGCGATACAACCAAAATTGAGTTGATGCCCTGAAAATAGGCGCCCTTCGCAAATGGGGTGATGGCAAGGCTGTTCTGGGAGCAACGCCGGGCAGTTGGTTGTTGCCTTGCCCTACAACTGGGCCTGTTGGCAATATTTATGGGTTTAGGTGGTGGATCCTTGCAGCCCTTCAATGGCAGCAAAGGCACGCCAGAAAAGTTGCATTTGCTCCCGGGTGCCAATACTTACCCTTAGGGAGCCATCAATCAAGGCTTTCCCCGCCATGCTGCGGCAGAGAATATGCCGCTGCCTAAGGCCCCTATCCATGGCTTCAACTCCCACTTTTGGCCAGATAAGCAGATAGTTGCCACCGCCGGCATGGTGCCGAACCGCTGCTGCAGTTAGCTGCTGCACGAGCCAGGCCTTTGCCAAAAGCACTTCCGCCACATAGGCGTTTGTGTAGGCCTGATCGGCTAGGGCAGCAAAAGCGGCGGTAACGGCAAAGCTGTTGATGTCGTAAGGGCCAGTAACTCTGTTAACACGATCAATTACCGCGGCTGCAGCAATGGCAAATCCCATGCGCAACCCAGCGATACCAGCGGTTTTTGAGAGGGAACGCAACACCACCAAATTGGGGTAGTGCTCAAAGGGATTATTTCCCTGAGCTTTTTGCAACAGCAAAGGCACCACGCTGTTGCCGCTGAAGGCTTCATAGAGTTCATCCACCACCACAAGGCAGTTGGGCGCTTCAGCGGCTAGGGAAAGGATGGTTTCAGCTGATAAGCAAGTGCCGGTGGGATTATTGGGATTGCATAGAAAAAATAAACGTGGATTCTTGCCTGCAAGAGCAGATTTAATTTGATTTAGTGGAAAACTAAAATCAGTTGCTTCATAGGGGATAGCTTCAATCTCCATACCCTGCATTTCAGCGCAGGGTTTGTAGTAGCCAAAGCTTGGATTTGTGGTGAGCATGCAGTCGCCCCTTTGGCCGTAGGCCTGGCAAAGGGCATGGAGGGCAGCATCAACACCATTAAACAAACCGATTTGGTTCACGGCCAGGCCGCCAAGGGAGTTGGCAAATGCTTCTTTTAAGCCGTTGTATTCCGGATAAATGGCGTAGTGATCGGCGGGGATTGCTCTGATCGCCTCCACCACTTTGGGGCTTGGCCCCAGGGTGTTTTCATTGAAATCAAGCCGCAATAGCCCGCGCCTTCCCTCGAGTGGTGCGCTGTAGCTCTGCAGGTTTTCCACCTCCGGACGGGCCGCTGGTGGCTCGGGCGCCTTGGCCAAAACGAACTTATCCTCACTTTTAACAAGCTAAGCCATTGAGGATATGAATCTGCACAACATATACGTAAATGATTGCAATAATAAAAGGCGTTTAGCCCTGGGCAAAAGTGGTAAAAGAATGTTGTTTGTTATTGGTTTGAATCCCAGCACCGCCACTGATGCAGAGGCAGATCCCACGATTAAGAGGGTTGAAAAGGTTGCAAACAATGCTGGATTTGATGGATATTTGATGTTAAATCTTTGCTCAATACGCTCAACTCAGATTAATGATTTGCCCCATAGGTATCAAGCCAAAACATTCAACTCTAATCTGGATTTGATTGTAAGTTTTTTAATCTCTAGCCCATCTCCAGCGGTGTGGTTGGCCTGGGGGGAAGGAATTTTAGCAAGGCAATTTTTTGGATTAACATTGATTGAAATGCTGCAAAGGGTTGCTGGAAAACAAGTTGGTTGGTTGCATTTTGGACCCCTCACCAAAGCCGGCCATCCAAGGCATCCATCGCGTTTAAACTATCTATGGGAGTTTTCTACTTTTGATATAAAAGGCTACATTCGCTCCAGGGTTTGGATGCCAAGTAGTTGTAGGCCTAGCTCTAGGGTATTGGCGCAGAGATTGCAAAGTGCAAGCCGAGAACTTCTGGCGGGCTCCTCTGCTTTTAACACTGGAACTTGATCATAAAAACGGTTAAAACTTTGGCTTAATTCAAAAAGATAATTGCATAAACGGTTTGGTAGTAGTTCGGTTTCAACGTCGCTTATGATCACATCCAATTGTAATAATTGTCTGGCTAATGCCCACTCTTGTGGCTCTGTGAAAATTAGTTTATCCGGCGTTGCGCCATCGAGGCTTCCCCCTTTGCGGGCGATCCCTTTGATTCGCACGGCAGCATATAGTAAATAGGGAGCGGTATTTCCATTGAGGGCTAACATGCGTTCAAAACTAAATTGATAATTGGTGATTCTGTTTGTACTTAAGTCGGCATATTTAACAGCTGCAATGCCCACAGTTGTGGCTACATGTTGAATGAAATCTTCTGATTCATTGCGATCTTCTTCCTTTAATCGGTTGCGTAGGTTTGTGCCACAATGTTCAATTGCCTCCTCTAATAAATCTTTTAGGCGGATGGTGTCGCCAGATCTGGTTTTTAGTTTTTTGCCATCAACACCCTGCACCAAGCCAAACGGTACGTGTTCAACTGTTGCCTCAGCAGGAATCCAGCCAGCCCTTTTTGCCACCTGAAAAACGGCGCTAAAGTGATTTGCTTGCCCCGCATCCGTAACATAAATAACCCGTGTTGCGGCATCACCATCTGCCCCTAATCGATAACGAATTGCAGCTAGATCAGTGGTGGCGTAGTTAAAACCACCGTCGCTTTTTTGCACGATTAATGGCAGAGGTTTTCCCTCCTTACCCAGCATCCCCTCGAGAAATACACAGCGGGCGCCATCATCGGTTACGAGCAGGCCTTGCCTATTTAAATCATCTACAACATCCTGTAATTTAGGGTTGTAGAATGATTCACCGCGCTCTTGCAGGTTAATATCTAAAGTATCATATATTTTCTGGAACTCTTTGCGTGATTGCTCGCATAACAAACCCCATGCCTTTAGGGATACTGGATCTCCAGCTTGTAATTTAACAACCTCCTCCCTCGAGATTGTTTGAAATTCAGAATCGTTATCAAACCTTTGTTTTGCCTCCCGATAAAATGTAACTAGATCGCCTAAATCAATGGCATCAGCAGTGTTGAGGGCCTCTGGGGCAACCTGCTTCAGCTGGCTGATTAACATGCCGAATTGTGTACCCCAATCCCCCACATGATTCAACCGTAATACTCGATAGCCGCGAAATTCCAGCACCCGCGCTATGCAATCACCAATGATCGTGGAACGCAGGTGACCCACATGCATTTCCTTGGCGATATTGGGGCTTGAAAAATCAACAATAATTGTTGCCGAATTGTTTATATCGTTTATAACTTTTTCAACGCCAAGGCGTGGATCTTCCAGGCGGCCATGGAGCTCAGCTGCCAATACTTCAGCTTTAAGCGTGAGATTTAAAAAACCAGGTCCTGCTATTTGAACTGGTTCGCAGAGCTGCTTAAAAGTGTCATCAAGCTGTAGTTGAGCGGCGATGGCCTCGGCGATTAAGCGCGGTGGTTTGCCCAAACGCTTGGCTAGGCCTAGGGCACCATTGGCTTGAAAATCACCAAATTCCGGTTTGCTGGCGGGGCCAAGGGCGGGATCAAGTACTTCTCCATCGGCAGCAGCTTGGGGGAATGCCCGTGCAATTGCAGCCTTGAGTTGTTGCTGAAGGCTATGGGCAATTTGCAGCATTGGCAGTAAAACGCATGCTTATGTCTAGCCAGGGGCTGCGGGTGATGGCAGCACTGGTGGAGATCAGATCAATGCCGGTGTTGGCATAGGCCTGCAAATGGTTTGGATTTACTCCGCTTGCCTCAAGCCATATGGGCACTCCCCTGGCTGCAGCCAGGGCCCTTAGTTGCGGCACCAATTGCTGCAGCTCATCAAGCTTGAATTCATCCAATAAAACTGCATCGGCGCCAGCTTGCACAGCAGCGTTTGCTTCCGTGGCTGTTTCAGCTTCCACAATCACCCTGGCGGGCCATGGAGCTGAGTTTCTAACGGCCGCCACCGCTTGGTTTATGCCGCCACCCCAAGCGAGATGATTTTCCTTAAGCATGGCGGCATCATCAAGGCCAAGCCTGTGGTTGGTGCCACCACCACAACGCACTGCATATTTCTCAAACACCCTCAACCCTGGGGTGGTTTTACGGGTATCGGCAAGGCGTACCCCTGTGCCAACTAGTTGCTCCACCAGTGCTGCTGTGGCGGTGGCAATGCCGGAAAGGTGCATCGCCAGGTTTAGGGCAGTGCGTTCTGCCCCCACCAAAGCGCTGGCCTTGCCCCCAAGGGCAATCAAACACTGGCCAGCAGCAATCTTTTCTCCATCACTTACCAGCAATTCCACCTTTGCCTGGGGATCAAGCATTTGAAATAGTGTTTTGGCTAACTGACCGCCGCAAAACACACCTGCCTGTTTGGCGAGCCAGCGGGCCTCACCGTTGCTACTAGCCAAGGCTGCAGCTGTGAGATCACCACGGCCCAGATCTTCATTTAGCCATTGCTGCAGCTGCTGCTGCAAGGCAGGGGTGAGGGCTAGGTGAGCCAAAGGATTAAGGCGAAGTTTGTTTGATCTGGTTGCGATTTCGGCGGCACTTTTCCGAGCAATACAACACGTCTTCCCATACATGTTCCCATTTTTTGCGCCATTGAAAACTAAGGCCGCAAACTTTGCAGATCTTGGTGGGTCTATTGAGGTGGTGCGGCATAGTGAAATTGGATAAGCATTAATGGAGCCAAGCTCCAATGCTAATAACAAAAAGCAATGAAATTGCCCCTAGTTGGAAATAGCGATCATATGTATCTAGCCGTTTAACCATTTTTTCTCTTTGTTCGGTAGGTAACAGTTCTATTTGGAGCGGTGAAGACCCTGAACTTAGCCTGTAAGGCCGGGGTATGTGGCACCTGTGCCACCAAGCTGCATGCGCAAGTTAAATTAAAGCTTTAAAACCAATCTCTGCACTTGACCAAATGCTTTCAGGCAACAATCCTGAATAAGTGCTGCTTTTAAATTGTGGAAACCATCGATTGGCTTTGGATTTTGCATCCATTTCTTGCGGTGGTTTTGATTTATCCCTTAATTGGTGTTGTATTGAGGCTCGGCGTGCAAACCCGCCAGCGGCGCCTGGGAACTGCCCGCCTGCCTGTTACCACGGGCAGTGAGCACAACGATTTAGGCCAATTGTTGGCCCTAGGTGTTGTTTTAATTTCGCTTGTTGCCCTCACAGTAGTGATTGCAACGCATAAACCCCTCAATCAATTTGTTGGTGGCCCAACACGGCTTGTGGAGCTGCTGCTGGTTCTCGTTGGCACGGTGGTTTGTTTATTTGCCCTCTGGCGATCTAGCAGCCAAGCGATGCGTTTTAGTTTTGCTTTTATCACCTGGGCCGGGGTTATTGGTTTAGGCGCTCAGCCTGAGGTTTTCCGTTTGGGTGATAATCCATTTAAACCCGAGTTCTGGCAATCCCATTATTGGGCGGGGGTGGCAGTGGTGGGTTTGATGTTGTTTTCGCTAGGGGCAAAAAATGAAATTCTGCGCCAATTGCGTTGGCGCAGAATCCATGTGGCGGCCAATGTGTTGGCGGCCTTGTTATTTGTTATTCAAGGTATTACTGGCACCCGTGATCTTTTGGAAATACCTCTGCATTGGCAGAAACCTGCCCTTGCTAACTGTGATTGGTTAACCCATAAATGTGTTGCGCCAGCAGCTTTAATTAAATGAAATCTGGCTTTGCACTGCTCGCAGTCTTTATCATTTTACGGGGAAGCGATAGTACAATTTTAAAAGCCCTGCAGCGGGCAGGCTCAATCACCCATGGTACCGGTGGGGCAGAGGTAATTAGTTTTTGCAATGTTTTCTTTTTCTCTAGCCTGGTGTGCGGGCTGGCGATGGTGCTATACGACAAAAATGCTCTTGTGATTAGCTTGCCACGCTTGCAAAAGAATGATCGTTTGTTGCTCATGCTTCAAAGTTTCAGCGGTTTCTTCCTAGGGCCAGTTGCGTTTTTTTTCGCCCTTTCCCATCTCACGGTGGTGCAGCAAACTCTTTTGTTTAGCCTTACGCTTCCCTGCACCGTAATACTTGCTAATCTTTTGCTAAAGGAGCAATTTCCGCGTTTTTTTGCGATTAGTATTTTTCTAATTAGTATTGGTTTATTTATGGCGAACTATGGCGAAAGTAGTTTGCCTATGGCAATGGCAAATCAAACGGCTGGAATTTTGTGGGGATTGCTTGGTGTGATTTCCCTATCTTTCAGTGGCATTCTTAATCGTATCACCGCCCAGAGGGGTTTTGGTGTGGGGCTCACTATTGGGGTAAATAGTTTGGCTGCCGCTGTGGCGTTCGGGATAATTGCCCTCTTGATCTATGGCCCTTCCCATTTTTATTATTTGCGGATTTGGTGGGTTTTGGGTGTGATAGGCGCCTATGCAATTACCATCAGTTTGGGGAGTGTATTCACATTGATGATGTGCTATGAAAAACTGGGGGTTATAACCGTGAGCTTTTGGTCTTCCCTCACTATTCTTGTGGCCATTGCAGCGGCATCAATATTATTGGCTGAGCCACTTCAGTGGCAAAGTATCGTTGGGGCTGTGATTATTCTTGCTGCAATATTAGTCATGCAATTTTCCTCGAGGCCTAGCATTAGTGGTTAATTATTACTTATAGTGTAGGTGGTAATTTCTATCACTTCCCACCCATGTTCAAATCTAGCTCCATTTTTGCCTTGGCCCTCGGCTTAGGCGCCCTGGCACCCGCTGCCCTGATTGCTGCCCCCCATGGAACTGCAATAGCGTTGCAAAAAGCTGAAGCTCCTGTTACTGGCACCGTAACAGTGGGCCATGAGGGAAATAAAACTACTTTGGTTTTTAGTAAAGATTTCAGCACCAATCCAAAGGCACCTGCCTTACAGGTTGTGTTGCTTAAGTCTTCCACCCCTCTGAAAACTCTTAAGGCTCCCAGCTACCCACTTACCCCCGGTTCCTATACACAAGTGGCTCCACTAAAGAGCTATAACGGCGCACAAACCTATACCCTGCCAGCCGATGTTGATATAAACGCCAGCGGTTCTGTGTTGATCTGGTGTAAGCAAGCTAATGCCACCATGGCTTGGGCGCCCCTTAAATAGATTCAGAAATAGATTTGTTTTATATACATACCCCTTCGGGATATGTATATTTATTTGCCTATACAAAATTTTGAAAATACGCGATCAAGCACTGCTTCTGATATCTCAGCACCGGTAATTGCACCTAAATGTGCAATAGCTTCGCGTAAATCTATTGTCCAAAAATCCCAGGGCAATTGATTATGGGCTGCAGCAAAGCAGCCATCTAATGCCTTTGCTGCAGCTTTAGTTAAATCTTGTTGGCGGCGGTTTAATGCCAGTTGAATGCCACTATTATCTAGGCAGTAACCGCAGCTAAGTAGTAATTGCTTTTTTAAATTATCAATGCCAATTCCCTTTTCGGCGCTGATTTCGAGGGCATTGATTGCGTTTAGTTTGTTGCAATCTGCTTTGCCTAAATCGATTTTATTGCCAACTAGTAGCAGTGGAATTTCTTTAGGTATTTCAAGCTTTAGATTTTCATCTGCAGAATTCCAACCTGCATTTATATTAAACATTAATATAACCACATCAGCATTTGTTAGGGCCCTGCGGCTGCGTTCAATACCCAGTTGTTCTACCTTGTCTTGGCTTGCGCGAATGCCAGCTGTATCAAGCAAGGTGATGGGAACACCCTCAATAACTAATTCAATATCCAGGAGGTCGCGGGTGGTGCCGGCTTGATCGCTAACTATCGCCCTCTCATTTCCACATAGGCGATTAAGTAAACTGCTCTTGCCCACATTGGGTTGGCCCACAATTGCCACCCGCAACCCCTCCCTGAGCATTTGCCCTTGGTTGGCAGCTGTTATCAATAATTGCATTTCCTCTGCAACATTTTTTAGTTCTGCAGTAACCGCTTGCGGATTTAGGCTTGGTAGATCTTCTTCAAAATCAACCCGCGCCTCTAATTCAGCTAATTGATCCAGAAGCCGTTGCCTGAGCGCTTCTATTTTTTCTTGCACGCCACCAGAAAGCCCCGCCATTGCTAGTTGGGCAGCGCGCCCACTGCGGGCCGTGATTAGATCAATTAGTGCTTCAGCCCGAGTGAGATCTAAGCGACCATTAAGAAATGCCCTTTGGCTAAATTCCCCTGCCTTGGCCCGTTCGGCGCCAGCGGCTAGCACCAGATCCAGCACCCGTTGCACAACTACTACACCGCCATGACAATGGAGTTCCACAACGGTTTCACGGGTGAAGCTGCGGGGTGCCCTCATTAAAAGCAGCAGCGCTTCATCGATGCGTTCGCCACTGCTTGGTTCCACCACATGGCCATAAAGCACCCGATGGCTTTCCCATTCTTGATGGCCGGCGCAAACAAAAAGTTGCTTGCCTATCGTTTCAGCTTGGGGCCCACTAATACGCACAATTGCCACACTGCCTTCACCTGGGGCAACAGCCGTTGCCACTGCTGCAATTGTGCTGTTGCTGTTATTCATGGCGTAGCGCCAGCGACCAATAAATAATTAGAACTACGCCAGCGCTTAAAAATAATCCGCTTAGGCTGGCGCACAGAATTCGATTTCCTGGCAGCAGCACCGTTCGCACTATGCCGTAGGGAACCACCGTTAGTAGTTGTAGGCCCAGGGCAACTAGCGCCAAAACAATCCCCCAGCGGCGCCTCAGCAGCAGGGCCCAGCAGGCAATTGTTCCAATGATCAGGGCAGGTAGCCAGCCGGCAAGGGCCACCACAAAGGTTGTGATGTGCAACTGATCTGGTTTTGTTATTGAAAGTTGTATGGCAAATGCGCAGGCAATAAAGGCAAGCAAATTAAAACATAAACCCAGCGATGCTAGCCGGCGGTTGTTATTTAGAGTGATTAGTTTAGCCATCGCTCATGGGAATCCGGGTGGAAGCAGTTGCTGGTTTTGCGGGGAGATGCTTTAGGTGATTGAGGTTGTGATGATTTTATTGCTTTAACTCATTCAGCTTAGCTTGCTCTGAGGTTTTCCTCTGAAAATCGATGTTAATAATTTTGCTGGGTTTCGTGAGGCTAAGGATTAGGCGGCAGTAGCATTGCGAAAGGAAGCCTATTTGGTTATCATGATAGTTAAAGCTAAATGGCACATGCCGCATTGCTTGCTTGAGAGATCAAGGTTATTTGGGGACACTAAAAAATCAGACTTTGCAGTTCTTTGCTTGTTGTGGTTTTTTGCAATAGCAATTAATTTTAACAAGGCTTTTCATATTGATGATACCGTCCATCTGGAAATAGCAAAATGGATAATAAGTAATCCGTTACATCCAATGCTTGGTGCGATCAATTGGAGCCAAAATACTGCTCCATTTCACCAGCTTAATCAACCGCACTTATATTTTTATCTTCTTGCGGTATTTGGATGGCTTTTTGGTTTTAGTGAGTTGGCTACCCATTTATTTCAATCCTTTTTTACTCTTGTTTGCATTATTTTAACATACTTGATAGCAAAAATTGTGGTACCTAGGCAGGCATTAATTGCAACTATTTTACCTTTAACAAGTTCTGCTTTTGTGGTTGGACAAAATCTGATGGTTGATGTCCCTCTGCTTTCTTTTTGGCTGGGCTTTTTTTATGTATTGATTAGTTCAAGAATTACTAATGAAAGCAAGCGATTTTTGATTGCTGGAGCTATCGCCGGGTTGGCATGTTTGGTTAAATATAGCAGTTTACCGCTTATTTTTATTCTTCCGGTATATTTGATTATTAGCAAGCGGCCAAAGCTACTATGGACTCTCTTTATGCCTATTGGTATATTATTGATCTGGTCTTTATTTAATTACCTGGATTATGGTGCTTTTCATTTTTTAGATAGGCCAATTAATTCTTTTAATGTTGGCAAGTTAGCCACGATGTTCCTTTCCTGGTTGATTTGCTTGGGTTCAGTGGCTGTGTATGTTCCAATTTTTTTGTGCGAGATATCCATAAGCAAAAGCAAATTAAGTGCTACTATTCGCAATTTCACTTTTTTGATACTTGTATTATCCCTTGTGGTGTTGCTATTTGCCAGCACAGGCTTGATCAGCGAATTCTTGGTTGATAAGTTTTTCAAGTTGCTTTTCTTGTGTAACGGTTCCATAATTACCCTGTTGTTGGCTTATTATTTTGTTGTTAATTCGCGCCCGTTGCTTAACGGTTCGAATCAACCGATTCTTTTGAGTTATTTATGGTTTACTTCAACTGCAATATTTATTGTATTCTTCTCTCCATTTATGGCAACAAGGCATGTATTGCTTGTGCTAATACCTGTAACATTCATATTATTTTATTATAGTAAAGGCAATAGCTTTCCCTTTTGGCGAAATATTGGCTTGGGCTTGTCTGTAGCGTTGACAATTGCCCTTGGGCTTTCGGATAGAAGTTGGGCTAATTTTTATAGGGAAAAAGCAGCATTAATAGGGAGGGATTTGCCTAAGGCAAATATATATTTTGCGGGGCACTGGGGATGGCAGTGGTATGCCAAGAAGGCTGGGATGATTCAACTTGAGTCCTTTAATCCACAAGTTAAGCCAGGTGATTATTTGGTCTATCCACGTGGTATTGATCAGCAGAGGCTTGATTTAATTGCCTTCCCATTGAGGCCCCATTCAAAGTATATAGATAAACCCTCTATTTTTACTTTCTTCAAAACAGACCAAGGTAGATTCTATTCTTCCAATTGGAATGTGCTGCCATGGACTGTGAGCAAGCGTCCATTTGATCAAATAGATGTTTATAAGGTGCTTGGCCCCAATAGAAGGTTTTAGGCCTCAAGCACCAATGCCAGTACGGGCGATATCTAGCACATCAGCCATGGAGCGAATCTGGCCGATGGTTGTTTGCAATTGACTGCAACTGCTGAGTTCGATACGTAGATCTATCCTGGCTGGCTTGCTAAATGCAGTGCGAACTCTGGCATCACTAACGTTGATGCGACTATCTGATAGTTGGGTGAGGATATCTTTTAAGATGCCAACTCTATCTAACACTTCGATTCGCAATTGGGTGGGATAGGTGCGGCGATGTTCAGAGCTGTTGGGATTCCAGCGCACTGGCAGGCGCCTTTCAGCTGGTGTTTGAGCCAAATTGCTGCAGTCTTGGCGGTGAATTGTGATGCCATGGTTACCAAGGGCCACCGCCCCCATGATCACCTCACCCGGCAGGGGGCAGCAGCAACCACCTAGGCGATATTCCAGGCCTTCCAAACCAAGGATTGGAATCCCATTAGTGCTACCACTGGGAAGATCTGAGTGTTCAGAAAGGCTCTTTGCTAGTTCTTCATTGCTAACTTCTGGTGCTGCTGCTGCCTCTTGCAAACGCAGCTCTTCCCGCAGGCGATTGGTAACTTGATGCTGGGTAACACCACCGAAACCTAAGGCTGCTAAAAGATCATCAACATTTGCGAGATTGCAGCGCTTGGTAACACGAGCCATCGCTTCGCCATGGAGCAAGCTTTCCAGCCCATCACGACCAAGTTCGCGTTCAAGGATTTCTTTACCCCTAAGGATATTTTGATCTCGATGGCTGCGTTTATACCATTGGCGAATTCTTTCCCGCGCCGTTGGCGTGGCAACAAAATTCAACCAATCCAGGCTGGGGTGAGCATTTTTGCTGGTTACTATTTGAACAAAATCCCCATTTTGTAGCGGCGTTGTGAGATTGCAAAGACGATCGTTTATTCTTACGCCTTGGCAATGATTGCCCACTTCGCTGTGGATATGATAGGCGAAATCTACGGCTGTTGAACCTTTGCGTAAACCCACCACATCTCCTTTGGGTGTAAAAACAAAAACCTCTTCGTCAAATAAATCTTCTTTAATTGATTTTAAATAATCGTTATGGTCTTCACCAGCGGCCTCCTTTTGCCAATCCACCAGCTGTCTTAGCCAATTGAAACGAGCCATTTCATCACCATCGGCGGGTGAACCACCCTCTTTGTATTTCCAATGGGCGGCGATGCCATATTCGGCTACATGGTGCATATCGGCTGTGCGGATCTGAACTTCAATTGGTCGATGCCTACCAATTACAGCCGTATGTAGCGACTGATAACCATTTGGTTTTGGTAGGCCTATGTAATCTTTAAAGCGTCCAGGTATTGGTCTAAATGTATCGTGCAACACGGCTAAGGCGCGGTAGCAATTTTCCACCGAGGAGGTAACTATTCTTAAGGCGGCAACGTCGTATATCTCATGGAATGCCTTCTGCTGGCGTTGCATCTTGCTCCAGATGCCATATAGATGTTTTGGGCGGCCAACCACATCGCAGCCCTTGATTCCAGCCGCATCAAGCCTGCTTTTTAATAGCTGCACAGTTGTTGCTAATCGATCCTCTCGATCGCTGCGCTTGCTGGCCACCTCCTGTTGTATCTCACGGAAGGATAGTGGCTCTAATACTTTGAAAGCCAGATCTTCTAATTCCCACTTGAAACGTCCAATCCCCAATCGATTGGCAAGCGGTGCATAAATATCACGGGTTTCTGTTGCGATCCTTACCTGTTTATCAGGCTGCAGAGCACCTAGGGTGCGCATATTGTGTAATCGATCGGCTAATTTCACTAAAACAACGCGAATATCGCTTGCCATAGCCAAAAACATTTTGCGTAGATTTTCCGCCTGTGCTTCTGTGCGATTAGTGAAATGTATACCCCCTAATTTTGTTACACCTTCTACTAACCCTCTCACTTCAGCGCCAAAACGAGCTTCGATTTCGTTTGGTGTTACTCCCGTATCTTCCACCACATCATGTAAAAAACCCGCAGCGATTACCGCAGCGCTGCCGCCGATATCCCTCAGCAGATCAGCTACCGCTACGGGATGGATGATGTATGGCTCGCCACTGGCCCTTACCTGGCCGCTGTGCAGCTGGTAGGCAAAATCAAATGAAAGCGCCAGCAATGCTTCTGGGTCGGTGGGGCAGCTATCGCCCCGCCCAGCAGGCACATTGGCAAGGCAATGCTCGAGCCATTCCGGCAAGGGAATGTTGTAGTTGCAAGGCCCGCAGGATTTTTCCGGCAGTGGTGCCGTTGCAATACACACACCTCGATCGGCGGCTTCGAGCATTGATCCTTCAGATTGAAGCCATGCTATTCAGCAACGGCTACAAAACCCCAATACCAAAGCTTTAATCCTCAATGGAAGCCGCCGCTAATTCGATGGTGCTCCAACTTGATCAGTTGGTGGTGGCTTATCCCCACACGGCTGAACCCACCCTGCAGGGTTTAAATCTCAGCCTGCAACGGGGGGAGCGGCTTGCCCTGGTGGGGCCTTCGGGCTGTGGCAAAAGCACCGTGGCGAGGGCTGTTTTACAACTTTTACCCCCTGGCAGTAGAACCGCTGGCGGCCTGCTGCTGTGCGGCCAGGATCCCCGCACCTTGGGCCCTAGGGCCCTAAATCGCTTGCGAGGTGAAGCGGTGGGTTTGGTGTTCCAAGACCCCATGACTCGCCTAAATCCTTTGTTAAGCATCGGCGAACACATCAGCGATACCTTGCGGGCCCATCGGCCTGGCTGGCTGAGGGAGCAGGTGCGCCAAAGGGCAGAGCAATTGTTGGAACGGGTGGGCATCACAGTGGAACGTTTCAATAGCTATCCCCACGAATTCAGTGGTGGCATGCGTCAACGGGTGGCGATCGCCCTTGCGATGGCCTTAAATCCGCCGCTTGTAATCGCCGACGAACCCACCACCAGCCTTGATGTGGCAGTGGCAGCTCAGGTAATGGCCGAACTATGCGGCCTTTGCGAAGAGCTGGGCAGTGCCCTTTTGTTGATCAGCCACGACCTAGCCATGGCCGGCACCTGGTGTGGCCAGATGGCAGTGATGGAGCAAGGAAGTTTGCTGGAATTGGCTACTTCAGAGCAGGTGCTAACCAATCCAAAGCAACCCCTGAGTAAACGGCTTGTGGCCGCCGCACGGCTGCGGGAAGGCAGCGGCACCCCGCCCCTTGCGGCCACAGCTGTGCTGCTGGAGGTGCATCAATTGCGCTGTTGGCATCGCTTGGCTTCACTGCCATGGCGCCGCAGGTGGCTTAAATCAATTGATGGGGTGAATTTTCGCCTTCATGCCGCTGAAACCCTTGGGGTGGTTGGTCCTTCCGGCTGTGGCAAAAGTACCCTGTGCCGCGCCTTAATCGGTTTGAATAGCTTGAGAGGCGGCTCCGTGTTGCTGCAGGGCAGAGACCTTCAGCAACTGCGGGGTAAAGAACTGCGCCTTGCTCGCCAACGCGTGCAAATGGTTTTTCAAGATCCTTTGGCTTGCCTGAACCCAGCCATGGCGGTGCAGGATGCAATCGCTGATCCCCTCTTGATCCATGGCTTGGCTTCGAAGGCTGGGGCCCGCAGCCAGGCCGTAGCACTGATGGAAGCAGTGGGTTTAGCAGCTGGTTTTGCTAACCGATTGCCGCGGGAATTATCGGGCGGTCAACAACAGCGGGTGGCGATTGCCAGGGCCTTGGTTTTAAAACCCAGCGTGTTGCTTTGTGATGAATCAGTGAGCATGTTGGATGCAGAGGTGCAGGCAGATGTTTTGCAATTACTGCGGGATTTACAGCAACAATTTGGCTTAGGAATCATTTTTGTTACCCATGATTTAGGGGTGGCAAGTGGTTTCTGCCACCGCCTAATTGTTTTAGACCAAGGCAAGATCGTGGAAGAGGGGCCAGGGGATCTGTTGTTGCACCAGCCTGAAGCAGCAATTACCCGTGAATTGGTTGCGGCCTGCCCGCGGCTACCCCAGTTGGTGTGAGCCATGGCTGAACTGCAAAGGCGCCTATCCCTATTCAGCTTGGTGATGGCAGTGGTTACCAGCACCATCGGTTCTGGCTGGTTATTTGCCCCTTATTTAACGGCTCAGTTAGCAGGGCCAGCCAGCCTATTTAGTTGGTTGGCGGGCGGGGCTATGGCATTTTTGATCGCCTTGGTTTTTGCTGAACTTGGTGCCTTGGTGAGTAGTTCCGGTGCCTTGGCGCAGATTCCACTGCTCACCCATGGCCGCACCGCTGGTTTTATTGGTGGTTGGGCAGCATGGCTGGGTTATGTGGCTTTGCCAGCCATCGAGGTGCTGGCCACGGTGCAATACCTGGGCAGCAGCCTGCCCTGGCTCACCCGCGATGGCGGCGCTGGCCTAGGCCTTAGTCCCTGGGGAATTGGCTTGGCCAGCCTGCTGCTGCTGTTTTTTGGCTGGATCAACCTGGCGGGGGTGGCGGCCCTAGCCCGCTGGATAGATGGCCTCACCGTGTGGAAGCTATTGGTGCCGCTCGGGGTTTCCCTGGTGTTGATCCTGGGCTCCGCCCATTGGGGCAACCTGAAGGTGGGGGGCTATCAGGACCGGGGGATTCTTGATGCCCTTAGCACCGGCGGCATCCTCTTCAGCCTGCTGGGTTTTCGCACCGCCATGGACCTGGCCGGGGAAGCGCGGCGTCCCCAGCGGGATGTGCCCCTGGCTATGGGTATTGGTTTGGCGATATCGCTGCTGATCTATTTGATGTTGCAGCTTGCCTTTCTGCTGGCGGTGCCCCCGCCTTTGTTGGCCCAGGGCTGGGGGCGGCTGCAGCTAACGGCCCATGGTGGACCACTGGTGGCGGTGGCCCTCGGGCTTGGGCTCAGTGGGCTGGCTACTCTTTTGATTACAGATGCGGTGGTTTCCCCCAGTGCCACGGCGATGGCCTACATGGGCACGGCGGCCAGGGTTAATTGGATGCTGGCCCGTTGTCGGTTGTTGCCAGCTCCCTTTGCCCACATCAACAGGGCGGGGGTGCCATCTGTGGCCCTCGCCGCCACGGTGTTGATTGGCCTGGTCTTGCTTCAGGGGGGACCCAGCTGGGCCAAGGCCGTGGGCTTTGTAACTGCTGCCCTGGTGATTTCCTTGGCCATGGGTCCCATTAGCCTCGAGGCTTTGCGTCGCCAAGCCCCTACGGTGCCGCGCCCTTATCGGCTGCCCGCCGCCAACTGGCTGTGTCCCCTTGCCTTTGTGTTGGCCACCTGGGCGATTTTTTGGTGTGGTTGGGGCAGCCTGCAGCTGGCGGTTCCCCTAATCCTTTTGCCCAGCCTTGGATACCTGCTGGTTTGCGGGGCTGGCGGAGTTGAGTTTAGGGCCGGTGCCTGGTGGTTTTTATATCTGGGGGGTATTACTTTCGCCTCCTATCTATTTGGTTCTGGCCGCCCCTATGAGCTGGATCAGGGGAGTCAGTTGTTTCTGCTTAGTGTCTTTGCCCTGCTGGTATTTCCGCTGGCGGTGAACTCTCATTTGCCCCAGCTCTCCCCCCACGCACTTGTGGAGCTGGGCGACCAACAACCCTGATCAGGCATGGATTTCCCAATTGATTTTGCCTTGATTCAGGCTCGTATTGACCTCATCAAGTTGTTGGTACGGGATCAGAATGTATTGATTTGCTGTTTTCCGCGATTACTCCTGCTCAATCTGGTGCGTGAGTCAGCCCTGGGTTTGCCGCGATCCTCCGAACGAAAGTTGCATATGACCGCGTCTATGGCCGAGGGCTTGGAGCTATTGCAGCAGCAATCTGGCAGCTTTTATATCTTTGCCACCGAGCATCTGAGTGATGGGATTGGGATGGAATTGATTCGTAAGGCCAAAGTTCTTAATCCAAAGCACCGATGTTTGTTGGTGCTCACCCATAACCATCAGGTGCTGGTGCAACAGGCCCTGGTGGCGGGGGCCGATGCGGTGGTTTTGGAGGAAAGTTTGGGGCGCACCGGAGCCTTGATTTTTGCGTTGGAATGCCTCAGCAAGGGGCAGAGTTTTGTGGATCCCGCCTTTGATTGGCCCATCTGTACTGAACTTGTTTCAGGGGTTCTGACCCCTAGGGAGATCCAAATCCTTCAGTTGGTGGCCGAGGGTTTAAGCAACCGGTCCATTGGCGAACAGCTAAATATCGCCACCAGCACCGCCCGGGACCATGTGCGCGAAATCCTGCGCCGTTTGGGGGTGAAAAGCCGTGCAGCAGCAGCGGTTGAAGGGCTGCGCCAGGGCTATTGCCACTGAAAACCCTCCATTTGACGGATTGATGTGGCTTATTTGTCTCGCGTAGAAGTTATTTACTTGCAGATATCTCGATGCCCCTCACTAGTGCAGCTTCCTTGATTTCGCCATTGCTAGAAAATTCGCCGCTAACGGTGGAAGTGGGCGGTAGCCGTTGGTGGGGTGGATTTACTGCCGAACTAAAGATCACCAACAGCAGTGGCAAAGACCTGCAGAGCTGGAGTTACACATTTGATAGCCCCCACAGCATCAGTGGCGCCCCCTGGGGGGCAACTGTTACCAGTACCGCCTTGGGCAATGGGATCAGTCGCTACACGCTGAGTGGTGCTGGCTGGGCGGCTGCGCTTAAGGCAGGGGCCTCGGTGAGCGTTGGTTTCAACGGCAGCCAGGGCAGCAGCATCGGCAACGATGGTGCGTTGACCTCGGCTCAGTTATTTAGTAACAGCACTGCACCAGCAGATACCCTTGCCCCCACGCTCACTTCCTTCAGCTCCACAGGTGTGGCGCTTGCCAGCAACCTCAGCCTGGGCTTTTCGGAAGCCATCGCCCGGGGTGTTGGCACGTTGAGCTTGCGAAAGGGTTCAGCCACGGGCGCGCTGGTTGAAAGTTTTGATGCGGCCACCAGTACAAGGCTCACGCTCAGTGGCAGCAGCCTCAGCGTTGATCCCACGGCTTTGCTTGAGGCTGGAAGCACCTATGTGTTGGTGATGCCAGCGGGGGCTGTGAAGGATTTGGCCGGCAATAACTACGGAGGCACCAGCAGCTACAACTTCACAACGGTCCCTCCGGTTGTTACCCCTCCTGTGGTGACGCCCCCAGTTGTTACACCCCCTGTGGTTGGCAATGGGGGCCTGAGTGTGGAAGTGGGCGGTAGCCGTTGGTGGGGTGGATTTACTGCCGAACTAAAGATCACCAACAGCAGTGGCAAAGACCTGCAGAGCTGGAGTTACACATTTGATAGCCCCCACAGCATCAGTGGCGCCCCCTGGGGGGCAACTGTTACCAGTACCGCCTTGGGCAATGGGATCAGTCGCTACACGCTGAGTGGTGCTGGCTGGGCGGCTGCGCTTAAGGCAGGGGCCTCGGTGAGCGTTGGTTTCAACGGCAGCCAGGGCAGCAGCATCGGCAACGATGGTGCGTTGACCTCGGCTCAGTTGTTTGGCAACAGCTCATCAACGGTGCTGCCTACGCCGCCAGTGGTTACTCCCCCAATAGTTACCCCCCCAGTGGTTGGCAATGGCACTGGTTACGCCGAGGCACTGGAGAAGTCGTTCCTTTTCTATGAGGCAAATCGCTCCGGTGATCTCGATGAGGCCACAAATCGGGTGCCCTGGCGTGGTGATTCCGGACTGAACGACGGCCGCGATGGGGTGTACTTCGGGGATCGCAACGGCGCCAACCTGCAGCTGGGGCTCAGCCTCAACCTCACCGGTGGTTACCACGACGCCGGTGACCACGGCAAATTCGGGATGCCCTTGGCCTCCACCATCTCCAGCCTGGCCTGGGGGGGAATTGCCTTCAAGGAGGGCTACAACGCCACCGGCCAGCTGGATGAACTGCTGGCGGCGGTGAAGTGGGGCACCGATTACCTGCTCAAGGCCCACGGCACCGATGCTGCCGGCAACACCAGTTTCTTTGTGGCACAGGTGGGTGATGTGGCCGCAGACCATGCGCTTTGGAGCGCCCCCGAGAGCCAAACCATTCCCCGGCCGGCCATGGCCGTTACCGCCCAGAAACCTGGCTCCGACGTAAGCGCCGCCAGTGCTGCTGCCCTGGCCTCTGCCTCAATTCTCTTTCGGGAGAACGGTTCAATCGCCTATGCCGATGAATTGCTGCGTAATGCGATGTCGCTTTATCGCTTTGCAGATACCTACCGGGGGAAGTATTCCAACTCAATCACCGAGGTGCAGAGCTACTACAACTCCTGGAGTGGCTACGAAGATGAACTCAGCTATGGCGCCGCTTGGTTGGCCCGGGCCACGGAGGCTGCCGGTGGGGATGGCAGCGCCTACCGCCAGAAGGCTCTCCAGCTCTATAACACCGAGATCGGTGGCTTGAGCAACGGCTGGACCCAAAACTGGGATGACTGCTCCTACGGCGCCGCTGTGCTTCTTGCTGAAGACACTGGTAATGCCAAGATCCGCAGCGATGTGGAGGGCTGGCTGAACAGTTGGGTGAATGGCAGCAATGGGGTGCAGATAACTTCTGGGGGCCTGCGTTTTATCAGCCAGTGGGGTTCCCTCCGCTATGCCGCAAATACGGCGATGCTGGCTGGGGTTTACGCCGATAGCGTTACCGATCCCAATGGCGCCTACAGCCAGCTGGCCACGGATACCATCGACTACATCCTCGGTGACAACCCCCGTAACTCCAGTTATTTGGTTGGTTATGGTGATAACTCGCCCCAGCAGCCCCACCACCGGGCCGCTTCCGGGGTGGGCTGGGATGGTTTCCGCAATGGCCTGCCAAACGAAAATATCCTCTATGGCGCCCTGGTAGGGGGCCCCAGCCAGGCCAACGACTTTGCTTATGCCGATGTGCGTAGCGACTACATCGCTAATGAGGTGGCTATCGACTACAACTCGGGCTTTACGGGGGCATTGGCTTTCGCGGCCCAACGGAGTGCTGGCTTCTAGCGCCGGCGCAGCATCTCCAGCAATCGCTCAAAGCTTTCCGGCAGGGGTGCCTTAAGCACCATCCTTTCCCCCGTAACAGGATGGTTTAAGCCCAGCTCCACCGCATGCAGGGCTTGCCCGGCTAGATCCACCGGCAGTTTGCGACAACGGCTGTAGGTGGCGTCGCCCACCATTGGATGACCCATATGGGCGCAGTGCACCCGAATTTGATGGGTGCGGCCGGTGTCGAGCTTGAAACGCAAAAGGGAATAGTCGCCGAATCGCTCCAGTAGCTGCCAGTGGGTGCAGGCATAGCGACCCTGTTCATCGGCAACAACCGCATATTTTTTACGGTCTACCGGATGGCGACCAATGGCACCCACCACAGTGCCTTCAGCGGCATTTGGTGCCCCATGAACAACTCCCAAATATTCACGACTGGCAATCCGTTGTTGAATTTGAATTTGTAATTTCACCAACGCCTCTTGGCTTTTTGCAATCACGATGCAGCCGGTGGTGTCTTTATCAAGGCGATGCACGATCCCAGGCCGCATTTCGCCGCCGATGCCTGGTAGATCAGGGCAGTGGTGCAATAAACCATTTACCAAGGTTCCGCTTTTATTGCCCGGCGCCGGATGCACCGTTATGCCAGCTGGTTTATTGAGCACGATCAGATGGGCATCTTCAAACAACACATCAAGGGGTATCGCCTCTGGTTTTAGGTATTCCAGAGGTTCCGGCGGCGGCATCCATAGCTCCACGCAATCGCCAAGGCGCAAGGGTGTTTTGGCTTGGCCGGTAACACCATTCACCCGCACATAGCCGGCATCAATAAATTTTTGAATTCGTGCCCTGCTCTGTTCGGGCCTTTGGCTTACCAACCAGCGATCAAGCCGCATCGGTAGGGGCTTGGGATAGCTGAGAGCTAACAATTCCCCCTCCCCCTGGCCAAATTCCAACCTGCTCTCTGCTTTAGCCATGGTTGAAAGCTAAGGGCATATCTCAGGCAACTCCAAGGCAATGGCCCCTAGGCGAGCGCCACGGAAATCATCAAGCAGTTTCGTTGCCATGCGCAGGCTGTCGCCACCGGTGTGACGTTGGGCGGCAGCTTCAAACCAGCCCTCCACATCAGGTGCCCCAGTGGCCAAAGCAGCCAGTGGTAAGCCGTAGCGCTTTTGCAATAGCCCCGGCGGCACGCCAGCTGCTGGGGTTGTTTGCAAATTAGTGATCATTTTGATGAAGGCCTTTGCCACCGCTTCCGAGTCGTAGGCCGCTTGGCCGATGTCGTCGCATAGGGCAAGCCTTAGGGCGGCCATTTGATCATCCAAGCGCGGCGGTAAAACACCTGGAGCATCGAGTAGATCGAGATCTTGGCCAAGCCGCACCCAACGCAAACTGCGTGTTACGCCTGCCCGGCGGGCGCTATCCACCACTTTCTGCCGCACTAAACGGTTGATTAGGGCTGATTTACCCACGTTGGGGAAGCCAAGCATCAAGGCCCGCACGGGCCGTGGTTTCATATCCCGCTCCGCCCTGCGGCTATTGAGGCTGTGGCCAGCACGAATGGCTGCCTGTTGAAGTTGTTTTACACCTGTTCCCACCTTGGCGTCGCACCACCATGGGGTTTGGCCTTGCTCGCGAAACCAGGCATCCCATTGCTGCTGGGCTTCCTTGCTAACCATGTCGCGACGGTTCAACACCAACAGGTGTTTTTTGTCTTTTATCCAACGCTGTAAGCGTGGATGGCCAGTGGCTGTGGGGATGCGGGCATCACGCACCTCGATCACCAGATCCACCTTGGCCAGATGGCCATTCAGGGCCCTTTCCGCCTTGGCGATGTGGCCCGGATACCACTGGATCGCCGGAGCGGCACTACTGAGCATTAGGGCACCACCAACACCGCGCAGGGGGCCAGTTGAATCACCCGGGCGGCGGTGCTTTGTTGGTCATTTTCAAGGCTGATGCCGCGGGTGCCCATCACGATCAGGTCGGCTTCGATTTCATCTGCCACATCACCAATCACAAAAGCGGCCTTGCCTTCACGCTCGATTACCTCGCAGCTGATGCCAGCCCGTTCAAAGGTGTCGTGGGCTTGTTGCAGCAGCTGAGCAACCCCATCGGGGTTGGCCATGGTGGTGTCATTGCTGTCTACCACTGAAAGCAAAACGAGCCTGCTGTTGTGTTGCTGCACCATTTTGAGAACGGTGGCAGCGGTTTCAAGGGCCGTGCGGCTGTGGTCGAGGGGGAAAAGGATGGTGCGGAACATTTAATGCACAGAACCAACACATACCTTGTCCTAGCTCGCCACTGGCCGCTGGCAAGTGGTTAGGCGTTAATCTCAGCGGCGTTCCCCTACCCATATCCCATGGCTAAGCGCTCTCTCACCGCTCTCACCGCAGATGAGTTGCGCGCAAAACGCGTGCTTGTGCGGGTTGATTTCAATGTGCCCCTGGATGAAGCAGGTGCCATCAGCGACGACACCCGCATCCGCGCCGCCTTACCAACAATCAATGATTTGATCTCTAAGGGCGCCAAGGTGATCCTTGCTGCCCACTTCGGTAGGCCTAAAGGTGAAGTGAATGAAGCGATGCGCCTCACGCCCGTGGCAGCCCGTTTAAGTGAACTGCTGGCTAAGCCTGTTGTTAAAACCGATAGCTGCATTGGAGCAGATGCGGAAGCCAAGGTGGCCGCCATGGCCAATGGTGATGTGGTGCTTCTTGAAAATGTTCGCTTTTTCGCAGAAGAGGAAAAGAACGATCCTGGTTTTGCAGCCCAGCTGGCCAAGTTGGCTGATGTTTATGTGAATGATGCCTTTGGTGCAGCCCATAGGGCCCATGCCTCAACCGAGGGGGTAACCGCCCACCTAAAGCCAAGTGTGGCTGGTTATTTGATGGAAAAAGAACTGCAATATTTGCAGGGTGCCATCGATGAACCAAAGCGCCCCCTGGCCGCAATTGTTGGTGGCTCCAAGGTGAGCAGCAAGATTGGCGTGTTGGAATCTTTAATCGATAAATGCGACAAGGTGTTGATCGGCGGCGGCATGATTTTCACTTTTTATAAAGCCCGTGGTTTAGCCGTTGGTAAGAGTTTGGTAGAGGAAGACAAACTCGAATTAGCTAAGGAATTAGAGGCAAAGGCCAAGGCCAAGGGAGTTGAACTTTTGCTTCCCACAGATGTGGTGTTGGCAGATAATTTTTCTCCCGATGCCAATAGTCAAACCGTTGCGGTTGATGCCATCCCCGATGGTTGGATGGGCCTTGATATCGGGCCGGATTCAATTAAAACTTTCCAAGCGGCTTTAGCCGATTGCAAAACCGTTATTTGGAATGGCCCCATGGGCGTATTTGAATTCGATAAATTTGCCGCTGGCACTAACGCGATTGCCCACACTTTGGCGGAGCTGAGCGGCAAGGGTTGCTGCACGATCATTGGCGGTGGTGATTCGGTAGCAGCCGTGGAAAAAGTTGGTGTTGCTGAAAAAATGAGCCACATCTCCACCGGCGGTGGTGCCAGCCTTGAACTACTAGAGGGCAAGGTTCTCCCTGGCGTAGCAGCTCTAAACGACGCCTGATTCGTTTAGGCGTCCCCAGCTGTGGTTACCGATCGGGAAAGGGAGCTGTCGAAAAAGTTTTGGCAGCGGCGGCAGGGTGGGGTGTTGCGGCCCCGCCGTTGGGTTGGTGGCAAAAGGAGTTGGTGGTGGTTGGTGGGCCTAGGCGCTTTCCTCTTGGCCCTGTTGCTCGCCCGTTAGGGGTTGTTCATCGTTTATTTCCAGCACTGCCCGCAACCAATGGCGCATCTGCTGGGGCAGCATGCCCTGCTCGTAGCGCAGCAGGGCTTCCATCAGCACGGGGCTGTTTACCCAAGTTGGCCCCATGCCGATCAAGCCATTGCCTCGGCAGTGTTACGAACTTTTTAACGGCGGGCCACCACCCGCACCATGCGGCTCACGCTTACGGTGCCCTCTGGATGCATCAACAGCACCGCCCAAGACTGACTACCTGGTTTGTAAGGGGCTTGGATTGTTTTAAAAATACCGCCGCCGTTTAAGGCGCCAAGGGAGATGTCGGGGCTGCGCAAACTTGCGATTGCCTCCCGCGAAAGTTCGCTGATTCCGCCCGCTAAAACAGAATCTTTTAACGGTTGATCGAGTACTACATCGAAGTCGTAGCGCTGGCCCGTGAGCACCTCCTCGGGGGCGATCACACTTACGGCCAAATTGGCTTTGCCACTACGCAAAATTGATTCCTCCCCAAGGATTTCTTGGGAGCTGAGCCTATTGCCGTTTTGTTGCACCGCTAATTTTTGGCTTGCCTCTAGCCGAAAAGTGCGGCCAGCCTCCTGGTGGTTGCCGGTTACTTTCACTAAAAGGGTGCTGCGTCCATCTTTTAGGTCGGGGCCGCTATTTAATTGCCAGCGGGCATCACTAAAGGTTTGACGCAGCAATTGCAGCCGGCTTTCCAAACCAGTGGGGTTAAGGCCTGGGCCCTTCTCGAGCAAACCGCTCAGGCCAGCGCTGTTATTGCTATTGAGAGCGTTTTCAAGGGCGCGCACCAAATCATCACTTAAACGCGCTTCTGCCCTGGGCAGCGCCGCAGCCACGGGCAATAGGGCGATTAATGCTCCAAGGGCGTGGGGGAATAAACGCCTCAGGGAAACAAACACAAAAACTTGATTAGCTCCCTTTAAGTTAGGCGGCGCTTGCCCAAAGTTCATGGCCCGGCTTTTGATCGCCGCCAGCGGTACCGGTGGCCACCTATTCCCCGCCCTGGCGGTGGCGGAACGAATGCCTATCGATTGGCAGGTGAGCTGGCTTGGGGTGCCAGATCGCTTGGAGCGTGATCTGGTGCCATCCCATTACCCGCTGCACACGGTGCGGGCGGGGGGGCTGCAGGGGCGTGGTTTTAAGAAATTGCTGCAATTGCTGCAGCTATTGGCCAGCACCTTGCCAGTGATGAGGCTGATTCGCCGTGAGCAGTGCGCAGTTGTTTTTACAACCGGTGGTTACATAGCTGCTCCAGCAATCCTGGCGGCTAGGTGGTGCGGCATTCCAGTGGTGTTGCATGAATCCAATGCCATACCCGGCCGGGTAACCCGTTTGCTTGGCCGCTACTGCCAAAAAGTGGCCCTTGGCTTTCCCCAGCCCCTGCCCAACTGCAAAACAATGCTTTGCGGCACCCCCGTGCGGAGCGCTTTCCTAGAAGCCAGCCCCTGTCCCGCTTGGGTGCCCCAAGGGGTGGGTCCATTGCTGCTAGTGATTGGCGGCAGCCAGGGCGCTTTGGGTTTAAACCGCATGGTGCGAGCGGCATTGCCGGCTCTACTGGCCCATGGCTGCAGGGTTGTGCATCTCAGTGGCAGCAGTGATCCAGATTTCGGCAGCTTGCAGCACCAAAACTATGTGGAAAAGGAATTCAGCAATGAAATCCCAGGGCTTTTGCAGCACTCTGATTTGGCCATTAGCCGCGCTGGGGCAGGCAGCATTAGTGAATTAGCGGCCTGCGCTACCCCGGCCCTATTGGTGCCCTTCCCCCAAGCAGCCGACAACCATCAAACAGCTAATGCTGAGGCCTGTATGGCCCGTGGCGCTGCGGTAATGCTGCATCAGCACTCCCCAGGCCAGAAACCGCTCAGCCGCATGCTTTGGCGTTTGCTCGGTCCCCGCTTGCGGGGTGCAGAGGGATTAGCTGATCCTTTAAATCAACTTGCGGCTGGCATGGCCCGCCTGGCTGTGCGGGATGCGGATTACCAGTTGGCCCATTTGTTAGTTGAACTAGGCGTGGCTGCGGGGTCCCGCCGTTGAGGTTTCTTGAAGCGGCTGGCTTTCATTGCTAAGGCTGCTCACAGCACCAACTCCAGCCAGTTGAGGCAATGGCGTGCCGGCGCTGAGGGAACTGGCAAGGCTTTGCAGCTCGCTGCTTTGGCGCAAACCCACCGATTGCCCCACCGATTTGCCATTGCTATCAAATAGTTGTAGGTGGGGGATGCCATTCACCTGCCAGCGTTGCAACTCCGCCTGCCAGGTGGGGTTGTCAACATTCAACATCACCAAATTGATATCAGGATGTTGCTTTTCAAGGGCAACCATTGCGGGGGCCATGCTTTTACAGGCTTCGCACCAATCGGCATAAAACTCCACCAGGCTGGGTTTGCCGTTTTCCAGGGCTTGATTGAGGGGTATGGATCTGCGGGCCAGTTGATCTAAGAGATCGCCGGGCCCCAGGCTGCCCTTGATCCAGGTGATCGCCACCACCAGCAATGCCACCAATAGCAATACAAGTTGGGGTCCCCGTTGAACGGGGGTGGCGGAAGCGCCCATGGCAGCCATAAAGATGAATCGCTGCCATGCTGGCAGCAGTTTGAACTTTTCGCCTTGAAACGCAGGCTCACACTGCAGTTTCCCCGGGAGGCGGTGCATCAACCGATCACCTATCGCCTTGCGGTTGATTACGACGTGGCCTCCCGCATCATTAGGGCCCAGATGGCGCCCAACCAAAGGGGCACCATGGTGGTGGAACTCTCTGGCGACATAGATGAACTAGCGGCGGCGGAGCAATGGTTAAGGGGTATTGGCTTAGAAATCACCAGTGCCGCAGGCGAAATTCATATCGATCCAGAACTGTGTGTGGATTGCGGCATCTGCTCAAGTGTGTGCCCCAGTGGTGCTTTGAGCTGCGGGGCCCCAAACTGGCAGTTGCAGTTCGATCTGCGCCGTTGCGTTGTTTGTGAACAATGCATAGCGGTTTGCCCCCTGGATGCCATAAGCCTGAGCCTGTGATGAACGCATCTTTCAAATTGCTATTGCTGCCGATCAGGGCGCCGATGATCACCTTGCTGGGGATCATTAGTTTTTATTTAGGTGTCCATTGGGGATTCCAGCAGGATGCGATGCGTGGCAGTGGAGTTGATGCTTCGCTAGTTGATGAAGCCTATTGGATTTTTAATTTATTCCAGGTATTTGTTGTAACCTTTTTTTGCACATTGCCTGATTTAGTGTTGCGTCAGTTGTCTTTATTTATGGCAGCTAGTAAGGTTTTAACCCTTGTTGTAACCCTTTTAGTTGTGGTGCTTGGCGGCATGTATTTACTTTATTGGCCTGGGTTTGATAGTATTTTAGTGATGGCCTGCGCCCTGCTGCTTGCCAGGTTGGATTTAGTTAGATTAAAAGTTTGGCCGCCCTCCTGGCTTGCCTGTATTGGTTTTACATCTTTCATTATGTTTTTTATATCCTATGGCAACGCCCTGCATTTGCGTTTACACGCATGGCCGATCATCAGGCATTTACTTGATGCGGGCGTGATAGGTAATTAATTTCTAACTAATCTTAGTATAGTTATATTCGTTGGCGACTCAACTGTTGATAGCTAAAGTAATTTCCCAGCACGCTTTTTACGTAGATTCTGGTTTCTGGATAGGGAATTTGCTCCACCCAAAGTTCTGGTAGATCCTGCAAGTTGTTATTTGGCCATGATTTAACAGCCCCCGGCCCGGCGTTGTAGCTGGCAACAGCGAGAAATATATTTCCTCCAAACTCCCCGAGCATTTGTTTTAAATAGCTTCCCCCTAGGCGAGCATTTAGGTTTGCTTCTTCCAGTGCCGCTGTTGTTAGGGGTTCCCCCGCCAGTTCCGCGGCAGTGGCGGGCATCAGCTGCAATAAACCCACTGCCCCAGCGGGGGAGCGCACCGTTGTATTCAAACGCGATTCTTGGCGGGCCACCCCCTGCAGAAGCAAAGGATCTAAGCCCGCCCGGCGGGCGGCAGTGCCCAGCTCCTGGCCATAGGTGAGCGGGTGGCGTTGTTGCTCCAGTAGGGCCTGTTGAGCTTTGCTGCCCGCGGCCCCCTCGAGGGCCGCACTATCAAGTTGAGCTAAACCAAGCCAGCGATCACCCACGGCTAAACGCAGTTGCCCCTCCTGCCAAAGGTTGGTTGGTGTAACTGCTGCCCTACCTAAACGCCATGTGCGCCAATGCTCCCAGGCCTCCGTGTGCAGCCCCAGGCCCCTTAACTTTGCCAGTGGCGCAGGCAATGGGCCAGGGCCGCTTTGAGCTGGCAGAGGTGGTTTTTCAGCCAAACGAACACTGGCCCGCCAGGCGTAATAGCCAAAGGGATATTGGCGTAATTGGTTTTGCCAGATGGCTCGCGCCCTATCTTTTTGGCCCTGCTGCCAGGCGCTTAGCCCCATCCAAAAGCGACTGCGGGCAGCGATGGGTGGGCTCTGTTTGTTTGGTTGTAATTGGCTGAGGCTGTTGTATGCCCTAGCCCACTGGCGCTTTAGCAGTAGTTCCCTGCTGCGCTCCCAGGCTTTTGTGCTTGCGCTCAGCTGTTCTTTAGGTTCGATTTGCTCGATTTTGGTTTTGCCGAGGCAGCGCTGGGCTGCAGCCCTATCCCCCTGGGCCAGCAAGCCAGTTGCCAAAAGTGTTTTTTCGCTTTTTGCCAGTGCCCGCTCCGGCTTCATGCAGGCCTCAGCCATTGCCGCAGCAGCGCCGGGCCAGCGTTTGCCATAGCGGGCTAAATGCAAACCGCCGAGGCTGCCAGCTTTCTTTTGCTGCCATTTGAGGGCAGCTGCCAGGGCGGCGGGGTGGGCCGGAAAGCGTTGCAGCAACTCCTTGGCTTGGCCCAGGGCGTAGAGGCCATCAGCGCTAGGTGGTGCTTTTGGGAACTGGCTAACCAGGTATTGCCATTGCTTCTGAGCTGCTGCTTCTTGGCCCCCATGGGCAAGGGCCAAGGCCTCTAACTTCAAACTGATTGGTGCCAGCAGCTGGCTCTCCCCTTGCCTACCCCAGCCTTGGCCCCGCAGCAGATCCAGCTGGTTGGGTTGCTGTGTTGCCAGGATTAGGCGTGCTTCCCGCCGCCTGATTGGATCAGGGTCTAACCGGGCGCTGCGATTCAAAAAGATTGGCTTGCTTGCGGCCGTAAGGCTGGGCCTTGTAGCCAACAGCAGTTGTTGCAATGCCGCCAAAGCAAAGGCAGTGCCAAGGGCTATGCCAGTTAGGCCAAGCACTCCCCGTTGATTAAAGGCAGCCAACGATTTTTGCTCCATTATGAAGCCTGCTTTGCTTCAATTCTGTGGTGCAATCTGTAGCTCGCTTTTTGCTGCAGCTGCAGAGGCGATTGGGGCCAAACCTATCTGCCTTGGAATTGCAACAGCGCCGCTGCGGGCTTGCGGTAGCCCTTGGTTTGGGCTGTTGGTTATTGAGGCCTTTGCCACCATTTATGTGGTTGCCAGGTGCGGTTGTGGGTGCATTTTTGCTATGGGCGGCCCTGGAGCTAGCCGGCTTGCTTTGGCGGCCCCAGCGTTGGCATTAGGCAGCTGCGGTTACCCTCTGAGCAAGATTTTTTTCTGCCATGGCTGATCTGGCTACCCATCCGGTAGGTCAACCCTTTTCCGCTGGCGTGAGCTTTGGCACCGATGGCATTCGCGGCCTGGTTGGTGGTTTGATGACCCCCGCCCTTGCCATGCAAGTGGGTTATTGGGGTGGTTTGGTGTTGCAGGGGGAGGGGCCGGTGTTGATCGGCAGGGATTCCCGCAGCAGTGGCTGGATGCTGAGCGCTGCTTTAGAAGCTGGGCTAACGGCGGCCGGCCGTGAGGTGTGGAATTTGGGTTTATGCCCAACCCCAGCCGTTGCCCGCTTGGTGCAGCAACAAGGTGCTGCCGGTGGGGTGATGGTTTCTGCAAGCCACAACCCGCCAGCTGATAACGGCATCAAACTGTTTGCGGCCGGTGGTTCGAAATTGGCCCGCCAACAGCAGGAGTTGATTGAGGCTGGCCTGCGGGGGGAGTTGCCAGCTGCTGCTAATCGTTGTGGCAGTAGCCATCAACGCAGCGACTTACTCGCTAATTACCGCCAACTGCTACGCGAAGGGTTAGCCGATAACCAACTCAGTGGCAGGCGCATCGTGCTCGACCTCTGCTGGGGTTCAGCCACCGCCTGCAGCAGCGAATTGTTTCGCAGCCTTGGCGCTGAAGTAGTTGAGCTCCATGGCAGCCCCGATGGCAATGCAATCAATGTGGGCTGCGGCAGCACCCACCTGGCCCCACTGCAGGAAGCCGTTCGCCAAAGCGGCGCTGAACTTGGTTTTGCCTTTGATGGTGATGCCGATCGGGTACTTGCAGTAGATGGGGAAGGCCGGCTTGTGGATGGTGATCACATCTTGTTTATGTGGGGTTCTGCCCTTGCAGCAGCAGGGCAATTACCTAAGCAATTACTGGTGGCCACGGTGATGAGCAACCTTGGTTTTGAACGGGCCTGGTGCAGCGGCGGCGGCCAGCTTGAACGCACGGCTGTTGGTGATCAATACGTGCATCAAGCGATGCAAAACCTGGGCGCTGCCCTTGGTGGTGAGCAATCTGGCCATATTCTTTGCTCCCACCATGGCTTAACCGGTGATGGTTTGCTAACGGCTTTGCAGTTGGCGGCGTTGCTTAAACCTGGTGAAAGCCTTGCTGATCGCCGAAATCAGAGTTTTGTTTCCTATCCCCAACGCCTAAAAAATGTGCGGGTAGCCAACCGTGAGCGGCGTCAACAATGGCAGCAGTGCGATCCCTTAGCCCAGGCGGTGGCTAGGGCAGAGGCGGAAATGGCAGGGGAGGGCAGGGTTTTAGTGCGCGCCTCCGGCACCGAACCGTTGTTGCGGGTGATGGTTGAAGCCTCAAGCCAGGCTGTGGTTGATCATTGGATCGAAAATCTTGCGGCCATCGCCGAACGGGAATTAAACAATTAGTTGTGCTGCAAGTTGCAGGGCGCCATGGCAGGCATCCCCTAGGGGCTTTTGGATTTTTGTACCTGGCAAGCGCTCCTGCAGCAGCTTTTTGAAACTTGTTTGCAGTGGCGTTAGGTTTTCAATGGCACCACCAAAACAGCAGATCTCTGGTTGGGGCATAGCCAAGGCAGTTGCAACCCCCTCCACCATCAGGGCCAATTCCTCCCCGGCGATATTTAAAACCCGTTGGGCATTGATATCACCCTGTTCCGCCAGGTTGCTAACAAGGGGCGCCAGCCGGGCAAAACCGGCGGCACCGAAATGGGGATCCACCACCAATGCTTTTAATTCATGGGGATATCGCACACCTAAGGCATTCCATAGCACTGATTTAAGGCTGGTTTCAGTTAACCGACCATCTGCCATGCGCAGGGTGAGGGCAAGGCCATCCCGGCCTATGTCCATGGCGCTGCCCACCCCATCCACCAGCCAACCCCAGCCAGCACAACGGTGCTGGCTGCCCAGGTGATTACGACCCACGGCAATGGCGCCGGTGCCACTGATTAAAACAATGCCGGGGCAGCCCGGCGCAAAGGCACCGGCAAGGGCCGTGCGTTCATCACCGGTAACGAGTACCGCCCCTAGGCCGAGGGCCTCTTTAGCCAAGCTGGTGCCAAGGATTTGACTGGGGCTTTCCGCTTCTATGCCACTGGCACCCACTGCGGCAGCAAGCAGCGGGCCTTTGCTTGCACAACTGTTTAAAGCGGCAGCAAAACTGCTGCGCAGGGCCGCTTGAAAGCGTTCAGGGCCGCCGGCACTACTGAGATGGCTAACACCACTCCCCTCACCTTCTGCTACTACCGTGCCATCAGCTAGGGCAAGGCGGCAGCGGGTGTGGGTTTGGCCGGCATCAAAGCCGGCAAAGATGGCAGCTTCAGTCATTGTTTTGGCCGGCACCCAGGGTGGCTAATAAAAACCAGCCTGTGATTTGCACTTCCGGCCTAAAGAAAATCGTATCCACTAAGCCATGGCCAGCTAAACCAAGCACCGCTGCCATCGCACCGATGCAGGGCAAACTAAAAAATAAATCTCGATAGAGCTGGCTAAAACCAATGCGCACACTGGTAAAAAGCAAACCCAGGGCGGCTAATAAACCGGGAATACCAGTTTCAACAGCTAGTTCAAGGGGCACGGAGTAGGCGCTTAAGGCTGTGAAACGCGGCTGTTGATATAAGGGGTAAATCAAATTAAAAATGCTGTTGCCGGGCCCGATCCCAAGCCAGGGACGGTCGTGAATCATCTCAAGGGCAGCCAGCCACACGTTGATGCGGAAATTGTTGGAACTGTCTTCACGGCCAGCGGCCATGCTGAGCAAACGCACCCGCAAGGGCTCAACTTTTACGGCTGCCACAAGCAGCGCTACCACCACAAGGCCAATTAATAGGGGCGGCAGCCAGCGCCTTAGCGGCTTTGCCAAGTGTTTGCTTAACCGCAATAGCAGCAGCATTCCCATGGCGCTAAGGGCTAGGGCCATGCCAATCCAGCCGCCGCGGCTGTAGGTGAGCAGCATTGCAACTGAGCCCAGCCCCAGGCTACTGAGGGCAAATAGCCGCAACCAGGGGCTGCGCCAACGCAGCAGTGCCACCAGCGCTAAGGGCAAAATCGGCAGTAGGTAACCAGCCAGCAGATTGGGATTTTCCAGGGTGCTGTAGATCCGTTGGGTGCCATCGGCAATGGAGTTGGGATCAGCCCAACGGGCCAGTTCAGTGGTGTCGCCATAGAGCTGCCGCAAACCGATAACAGCTGTGATTAGTTCACCAAGCAGCAGTGCACCCAGCAAGCGATCCCACCAGCGGGGCGCTTCGTTTAGGAGCCGGCTGATCAGGGCATAAACACCGAGATAGCTCAATAATTTGAATAAACCTTTTGCAGCGGCGGCGGGCACCGGAGAAAAACCAGTTGCCAGCAGTGCTAGGGCCAAATAGGCCAGTAGCCATCCATTCACTGCCCCTAAAGGTTTGCCGCTGGCGGGCGTAGCTAAACCCCAAATCAACCAAAACAAACCGCAGGCAGTAATTAATAAACCAAGGCCACCACGATCAGCTAATGGCAGCAGTAGCAGCAGAGCCGTTAGTAATCCCCCGGCTAGCTGTGGCAAAAAAGGTAGTAGCCGGCTTGCATTCCTTTCCCCCTGCCATAGGCCCTGCCAACGCAACAACCAAGGGGTAGAAGGGCTGGAGCTCATGGGTTGCTACTTACAACGGTTGGATTATGGAGGCAGAGCTTCTGCTAAACAGCCTGCGATAAACGGGAAGTTTTTTATCGAGCACCTGGGCCTCCCGTTCAGTGGCGAGGCAAAAGGGATTTGTTTCCAGCCAAGTGCCGCCATCTAAGGGATAAAAGGCACCACTATTAGCTACTGCTTCCAGCATCAATTGGATCACCTGGGGCACATCACTCTGCAGAAATAATTGGCCATCAGGGGCCATGGCAGCGGCTAATGAAGCAATTAATTCCGGCTGCACCATTCGGCGTTTGTGGTGGCGTTTTTTAAACCATGGGTCGGGATATTGGATTGTTACTAGTGTTAATAGGTTTGCTGGTAATTTAGTAAGCCAATTTTCAAGGCTGATATTTGCATTGCAAAATAGAAAACGTAGATTATTAATTTCAAGCCTTTTTTGATCGGCATCAGCTAAATCAACTAGGGGCCTCCTAATCTCTAAGCCAAGGTGATTGCGATGGGGCCTTTGGGGTGCAAGCGCTAATAAAAAACGACCCCTGGCGCAGCCGATATCAAGATGAAGAGGTAGGTTTGGATTTTCAAAAAGCTCAGCTATGGAAAGCAGATCGCGTTCCACCTGATAGAAGCTGCTGAGCGGATTTACGTGTTGACGCAAAACAGAATGATGTGATTTATGGGAGGGATTAATTAAGTTTCAGTTGGCTTAGGGCTGGGTACTAAAAATGCCCAGCTAGCTGTGTAGCCATGCATTTGGGTGCTGCCGGCAACCGGGCCGATTTCACCATTGCAAAACAAACCAGCCACAGGGATATCTGGAAAAAGTTCACGGCATAGGCCCACATCTACATTTGCTTCTCCATAAAGGCCCTGGCCGCGGCCGAGGCAAGCAAAAAGCAGTGCGGCTAGGGGTTGTTCGGCCCGTTGTTGTTGAAGGAGAAGTAGATCTTTTAATTCTTGGCGGGAGCTATTGCCATCGCGCACCTGAAATTGCAGTTGCTGGCCGATCCGCAAGCGATCAGCCACTGCAATTGCCCCAAGGCGCGGATCCATGCCCATCAAATTGCGCACTAAAAAAGGCGAAACTTGCGGTGCGGAAGGGTTAGGCATTGCAAAATTTTCCTTGCCTAAACCAACGAATAGGGCATTGCGCAGCAGCTCTCGATCGCTGCTGGGCAGCTCACCAATCAAGCCTTGCAGGGCCGCCAAGGGATTTTGAAGGGCATCCCCTTGGCGCAGTTCGAGCAGCACATTGCGTTGGGCTTGGGCCACTTCAAATACGGGGCCAATGGGGCGGCAACCTTGAGCTACCACTGGATCAAGGCTGTAGGCGCCGCTGATTACACAGCCCACTGCCCCTGAACAAACCTGATCAGCAAAAAACAAACCGCCATGGTTTGCACTGTGTTGACCAGCTAATCCACCCAGTTTTGCCATGGCTGGATAGCCGTAATCAAGGCCACTGATTAGATCGTTGATGCCACTGCTGGCGGGATCAATCCATATCAACATTGCCCCACCGGCCTCTGGATCAGCCCCAACGGCTTCCATCCATGGTTCGCGGGGGCCATCGAGATCGGGCAGTTGGTTGAGGTTGATTTGAAAAGGGCTCAACTGCGCCCCGGGTAAGCGCATCAGGGTGAGGCTGATGGCGGGGCCATTCTCAATTTCTTGGGGTGCAGCCGCTGCGTTAGTACCAATCACGCCGCCGCCGCAAGCGCCTAGCCAATGGCTGCAACGCAGTTTTTTTTGCAGCAGCGGCAGCAGGCGCGGTAGGTCGCTGGCATAGCTGCTGCTAGCAAACACCAGGGCGAGATCCATTTGGCCTATGCCGGCCAGTTGTTGCGTTAGTTCGGCTACGGCCTGCTCAAGGGAAGGTTGCTGGGAAAGGGCAGTGCGCACCAGCGGACTGGTTTTGCTGCCTTTAAACAGTTGCAGCATGGATGGATAAGTGGTTTTTCGACCTTAATGCCGGTTGTGAATTGATTGCGGATCACGGTGCGGATAATGGCCTTAGCTCAATGTTTTGCATGGCGCTTCCCCTGCTCCGCAGCTTGGTGTGGATGATTTACCGCTTGGAGCTGCTGTTTGCCTTTGGGTTACCACTGGTATTACTGGTGTGGGCAGCGATTAAGCAGGAGCCGGCCCTGGTGCGCTTGCTGAATCTGTATTGGAAAGTGGGCAGCCTTCTAGGCATAACGGTGCTGCTTATGGCAGCTGGCCGGCCGTTGGCATTCATAACTGCTTTTGCGTCGCAGCTATTGATTTTGGTGTCGTTGTGGTTTTGGGTGGATCTAAATGAGGAGCTGGCGGATCTACCCCCCTTTCGGCCTTTGCCTTTCACCATGCGGCTGTGGCGCTGGGCGCTATCGCTGTTGTGTGTTTTGGGCTTGGTATTTACTGGCGCTGCATTGGCTTGCGCCTGGGGCCAAGGCGCCCTGTGCGCCCCATGGCTTGAAGCGCCGAGCCATTTCCAGGGGTTGCTGGCAGTGGTGTTGGGCTTTTTCTTTGGCGGCCAATGGACACCGGCAGTGTCTGGTTTTCTGGGCTACCTGGGGCTTGCCGCCTACGCGGTGGGCTTAATCCAATGGCTACTGGTGCGGCTACCGCGCCAAGGGCGTTTGGCGGGCGGGTTTTAGAAACGTAAAGCCTCAGCACAGGGCTAGCATTGATTGCATTGATTGCATTGCAACTTTTTGGCCGATGGCTTCACTTACCGTTCGTAATCTCGATGAAACGATTAAATCTCGGCTGCGTCAGCAGGCAGCCCGCCATGGCCGTTCGATGGAGGAAGAAGTTCGCGTAATCCTCAGCAATGCCATCGAGCCTTCTGTTTCAAGCCATGGATTAGGCAGCCGCATAAAAGACCATTTCGCCGATTTAGGCGGCTTGGAGCTGGAGTTACCGCAACGTATCTACAGCCCTGAATCGCCAGATTTGCGCGAGTAGCAGTGGTTTTACTTGATACCAATGTGCTTTCTGAGTTGATGCGCCGCGAGCCTGATTCGGTGGTTTTGGCCTGGGCTGATCAATTAAATCTTGATGACGTAGCAATTACGGCCATGAATGAGGCCGAGATTCTCCATGGCTTGGCCCTCCTGCCGGCAGGAAAGCGTCGTGATTCCCTGCAAGAGAGATGGGAACAACTGGTTTTAAAGATTTTTGCAGGCCGTGTATTCCCTTTTGATCGTGCTGCGGCCCATTGGTATGGAGCACTTTTGGAACAGCGCCATCGCATTGGCAGGCCCATGGCCACGGCTGATGCAGTTATCGCTGCTACGGCTTTGGCCCTAGATGCCACTCTTGCCACGCGTAACACCTCGGATTTTGAAAGGATCGATCTTTCTTTGATTAATCCATGGATCTTGCCTAATGGCAGCATCTAAATAGTTCAAGTTTCCAAAACCTCAACGCATCTGGAGCAGATGCTGGGGTGTTTGGGATGCTCGCCAATATCGGTGCAGTAATGCCAGCAGCGTTCGCATTTTTCACCAGCGGCGCGGGCGATACGCAGGCTGAATTGATCACTGCTGAATTCAGCCAGGATCATGCTTGGGTTTTGCTCGCCAATGTTTTCCCCCCCAATTGTTAATTCACTAACTAATAGCCAATCAGCCAAATTATCCACCGCTGGATATGGGCTACTAGCAAGATTTTTAAGGGCATTGGCGATGGCATCTGCCCGTTCGCCTTGGCTGAGTTCAAGCTGCACCTGGGCTTCTAGGGATGAACCAATACCAGCTTCTTTGTTTCGGCAACTTTCAAGTAAACGATTGGTTTGAGAACGCACTTCGATAAGTTCAGTTAGCATTAAATTAAGGCCCAATTGCCGGGGGCCTTTCCATTCAGCAGGCACCTTTGGCCAACCCCTTTGGAATACGGATTTTTCAGCTACTGCATAGGGGAGATTTTGCCAGATATCTTCTGCCATATGACATAAAACCGGTGCGATTATGCCAGCTAAGCGTTCAACAATATGGGCTAACACGGTTTGGCAGCTGCGGCGCCGGTGGGAGCTGGCAGCGCTCACATACAAGCGATCTTTAGCGATATCCAGATAGAAATTAGAAAGATCAACCACGCAAAAATTCTGTAATGTTTGAAAGAAGCGATAGAATTCATAATTATCAAAATAGTTTGTAATCTCATCGATAACCATGGCGGTGCGATGCAGCATCCATTGATCTAATAATGGCAGATCTTCGTGGCTAATTGCATCTCTACCCGGCTCAAAATCATGGAGGTTGCCAAGTAGATATCTGGCGGTATTGCGAACTTTTCGATTTACATCGCCCAGCTGCTTAAGGATTCCGGAACCGAGGGGTACGTCGGCGGAGTAATCAACCGAACTAACCCACAGCCTCAGCACATCTGCCCCATAGGGGGGATCTTGTTTTTCATTTTTACCACCTTCAATAATTACAGCTGGATCAACTACATTGCCCAAGGATTTACTCATTTTACGACCCTTTTCATCCAACACAAAGCCATGGGTGAGCACCTTGCGGTAGGGGGCCTTGCCGCTCACCGCTACGGAGGTGAGCAAACTGCTTTGAAACCAGCCGCGATGTTGATCGGTGCCTTCGAGGTAGAGATCAGCGGGATAGTTCAGCTCTGGATTTGCGTTTAGCACCCCAGCCCATGAGGAGCCGGAATCAAACCACACGTCCATGGTGTCGGTTCCCTTGCGCCATTGGCTCGCTTCTCCGGCGTAGCTTTTGGGCAGAAGATCTGCTTCTTCCCGCTCCCACCACACGTTGGAGCCGTGTTCAGCGATCAGGGCTTGAATGTGGTTGAGGGTGTTGCTATTTAATAAAACTTCGCCGCTGCTGCGGTGATAAAAAACAGGAATTGGCACACCCCAAGTGCGTTGGCGGCTGATGCACCAATCGCCACGATCTTTCACCATTCCTTCAATTCGATTGCGGCCGCTGCTGGGTACCCATTCCACGGCATCTATGGCATCTAATGCTTGGCTACGGAAACCATCTAAGGAAGCAAACCACTGTTCAGTAGCGCGGAATATGGTGGGTTTTTGAGTGCGCCAATCATAGGGATAACGGTGTTGATAGGCCTCTTCTGCTAATAGGGCATGGGCTTCTTTAAGGGCGCTGATTATGGTTGAGTTTGCGTCTTTTAATACGTTGAGGCCAGCGAAAGGGCCCGCTTCTGCTGTGAGGTTGCCGCTTTCATCTACAACGCATAAAACAGGCAGGTTGTAGCTTTTTGCTGTATTGAAATCATCCACACCATGGCCCGGAGCAGTGTGCACAAGGCCGGTGCCAGTTTCAGTGGTGATGTAGTCGCCACCAATTACCATTGGGCTGAGCCGATTAAAAAGGGGATGGCGATAACTAGTGCCCTCTAGATCACTACCTTTAACTGTTAATAAACACTCAAGATTTAAAGCTAGTTTTTCACATAAACCATCAACTAGTTCCGCTGCCACAATCAGGGTGCGTCCCTGGCCATCGGCGCAGAGGGAGTAGTTGAGGGAACCGTTAACTGCAATGGCTAAGTTGGCGGGCAATGTCCAGGGGGTGGTGGTCCAAATTGCCACTTGCAGATTTTCAAGGCCAAGGCCAGCGGCTGTGAGGCTTGCTTGTAGAGCTGCGCTGGGCTCCGCCACGGGGAAGGCCACATAAACACTGGGGGAGATGTGGCCGTCGGGGTATTCCAATTCAGCTTCTGCCAGGGCCGTGCGGGAGCTGGGGCTCCAATGCACGGGCTTGAGGCCGCGATAGATAAAACCAGCCAGCACCATCTGGCCAAAAACATCGATTTGGGCTGCTTCGTAGTTTTTTTGCAGGGTTAGGTAGGGGCTATCCCAATCCGCCCAAATACCCCAACGGCGAAAGCCTTGCTTTTGCAACTCCACCTGTTCAAGGGCAAAGGCATGGGCGCGGCGGCGTAGATCAAGGGGGCTAAGGCCCTGGCGCTCCGATTGGCTGATGCCTTGGAGCACTTTTAATTCGATCGGCAGGCCATGGCAATCCCAGCCGGGCACAAAGCGTGCCCGCTTGCCTTGCATCAATTGATATTTATTGATGATGTCTTTAAGGGTTTTGTTTAAGGCATGGCCCACATGCAGGGCGCCATTGGCGTAAGGGGGGCCGTCGTGGAGGGTGAATTGCGCTCCGGGGTTATGGCGGCTCAGTTGTTCGTATAGGCCAAGTTCTTGCCAGAAGGCCTGCAATTCAGGTTCGCGGCTTTTGGCATTAGCCCGCATGGAGAAAGGCGTCTCCAGCAGGTTGAGGCTGTCTTTGTAGGAGATTTCGCTGGCCTTCAACTCTGCGCTGGCATTGAGCTGCTGATTATCTACGCGCACCCATTTTTTGCTAACTACTGGCTTTTGTTGGCGTTGGCTGAACAGCCCAGCAACGCTGCGCCTAAGGGTTTCAAACTTTTCACGCCGATGCACAGGATCAGCCAGCTGATCTTTTTGTTCAGGGCTTAGTTGCTGCCAGCGGTTGGTTGCCACTTCGCTGCCGAGGCGGCCGATCAGTAAGCCGCCGCACAGCACGGCCAGCATTGGCGCCCCCCGCAGGCGCTCGGCGCTGGTGATGAGCACAAGGCCAAGCAAGAGCAGCAGGGCTGCCCAAAAGCTGTCGCGGGGGCGCGTGAGATCGCTGCTCAGCAGTGGGAGAAACAGCAACAAAAGGCCAGCAATGAGGGCCAGCGCACCAAGCAAATTGGCCAGCAAGGGGTTGGTTAAGGCTTTTGATATTCAAGCGCTGTTTAGAGTTACCGATACGCCCACCTGGCGGAATCGGTAGACGCGCTGGTTTTAGGTACCAGTGGCTTAGGTCGTGGGGGTTCAAGTCCCCCGGTGGGCATAAATCTAAAATAAATATGTAGCTAGTCGCAGCAGTAGACCCAGCAGTCCATTGTTGGTATCTATGGGTTATTGCCTTGGCGGCGCGGGCACTGCTGGCTTTATTGGTGGCCTTGATGGCCCTTGGCGAAGGCTTGGCAAAGCCGATCAGGTTTCACCAAATGGGCAGCGGGTTTGCCGCACCCGTGCCAGCCAGTTGGGAGCATTTGCAGCAGCTGGAATTTCGCTTGGCCTTCCATGGGGTGAAGGTGGTGCACTCCAGCCGCTGCCCGAAGGGGCTGGAGGGCCTCTACGACCACCGCATCGGCCAGGTGTTGATGTGTAAAAACACAATGCCGGCCCAGGCTGAAATCCACTGGAACACCCTTGCCCATGAAGCCGTTCATGTGATGCAGATCTGCCGCCAGTCGGCGCCGCTTTCCAAGGGCTTGGATCAGTTGCAGCAAAAGATGTTGGATTCCACCCCGGCACCAGAAAAGCTGCATATTCTCTCGGCCTATCCCCCGGAACAAAGGCTTTATGAGTTGGAGGCCCGCTGGGTGGCAAATACCTTCCCACCAGAAACGGTGATGGCCCTATTGGATTTGAGCTGTGGCCGGCCCGGTCGCCGCCAGCCCACCCACACATTGCTGCCCCAGCTAATGGCTAAGGAAAACGGTTAAAATCAATTTTCTGGCTCGCTGAGATGGGCGACTCCGCAGCACTGCGATCGGTGCCCCGCGATTTGGTGGGTTTACCACCTGCATGGAATCCCACCGTTGGATTGTTCATCGGTGGCTACCTGCTGGCGGCCCTCACTATTTGGGGTTGGTTTGTTGGCCACTGGCCGCTGGCTGTGTTGGTTTTAACCGGTTTTCTTGCCCTGCACCTAGAGGGCACTGTTATTCACGACGCCTGCCATAACGCCGCCCATCCAAACCGCTTTATCAATGCCTTCATGGGCCACGGCGCGGCCTTGCTACTGGGATTTAGCTTCCCGGTATTTACAAGGGTGCACCTACAACACCACGCCCATGTGAATGATCCAAAGCATGATCCCGACCATATTGTTTCAACATTTGGCCCACTTTGGTTGATAGCACCAAGGTTTTTTTACCACGAATACTTCTTTTTTCAGAGGCGTTTATGGCGTAGATATGAATTATTTGAATGGGCCCTAGCACGCACGATTTTTGTTTTGATAGTTGTTGCTGCAGCCCGCGGCGGCTTTTTGCAATTTATTTTTAATTGTTGGTTTGCTCCAGCTTTGATGGTTGGTGTAACACTTGGTTTGTTTTTTGATTATTTACCCCACCGACCATTCCGCTCAAGAAATCGCTGGCACAACGCCAGGGTTTACCCAGGTAAAACGATGAATATATTAATTATGGGGCAAAATTATCACCTGGTTCATCACCTGTGGCCATCGATCCCCTGGTTTTTATATCAAAAGGCCTATGGGGCAACAAAACCGCTGCTAGATAAGCGTGGTTCACCCCAAAGGATTGGCATATTTGAAACTTTTGAAGATTTCGGTAACTTTTTATACGACATACTTTTGGGTATTAGAAGTCACAGCCGTAACCGTTCTAAATTGCGTTGGCTTGCTGCCTTAATGCCTGGTTTTAGTAATAAAAGAAAATTGATATCACTGCTTCACAAAACATCAGTAGGCCCTAGGCCTTAATCGGCCATTATTTTTGGAACCCTAAAAAAATCACCCTCCCTTTCTGGCGCTAGATCTAGTAATTCCTCGCGTACATCGGTATTGGTAACTATATCTTCTCTGCACACATTCACAACTTCCACCGCCCGGGTGGTGGGGGCCACATCAGTGGTGTCTATTTCCTCTAGCTGAGCAACAAAATCAATGATTTCTTCCAGCTGTGGAGTGAAGGTTTCAATGGTGTGCTCAGGTAAATCCAAGCGTGCCAGCTGGGCAACCTTGCGAACGTCGTTGGCGCTGATGCGGCTCATGGGTTTAGGAATTCTTCTAGATCTTTACAGAGGGCGGTGGCAGCTAGATCCAGCAGCCGTTCACCATGGCTTGCTTTAGCTAGGAAAGGATCGGAACCCATGCGGCCATCGGGGTGGCGGCGGCGGAAATCATCGGGGCCATGGATCGGCCCGGCGGGGGCGGCTTCCGGCAGGGGCCGTTGCAGTTGCTCCAGGCTGGGTTCGAGGTAGAGGGTGAGGGCAATTTCGCTTGGCGTGGCGTGGTGACCTTCCCGATCGCCATAGAGCTCCCTTGCTTCCCGCATTACGGGGCCTGCCATAAACCAATTGGCAAGCCGGCATTGCAGTTGAGCTGCAGCAGGTAAACCACGTTTGCGCGCCTCCCCATAGGCCTCAGCAAAGGCAGCGCGGCTGGTGGCGATATTGCCGCCATGGCCATTGATCACAAAAATTCTTTCAAAACCATGGCCGGCCAAGGAGAGAACCACATCCCGCATCACGGCCATGAGGGTGCTGGGTTGCAGGCTGATGGTGCCTGGAAAAGCGAGGTGATGTTCGGCCATGCCAAAGGCCTGGGCCGGGGTTACGAGCACACCAGTGCGGCAACCAACCTCAAGGGCAACAGCTTCTGCGGTGAGGGCATCGGTGCCGATGGCACCAGTGGGACCGTGCTGTTCGGTGGAACCCAGGGGCACGATTACGCCTTTGCAGCGTTGCAGGTAGGTTTCCACTTCAGGCCAACTGCGCAGTTGCAGGCGGATCGCTTCTGTGGTTAAGGCTGGTGATGTTGTTGTCATCGCTGCGGAATAGTGGCGTTACCTCCCTAGGATGCAGCCAGCGCGCGGGAGCGCCTTGACCAATGTTGCAACGAAAGCTCTATCAGTTCAGCGCAGAACAGCGCCCGGTTTGGGTGTTTCTGCGGGACCAGCAACGCTGGATCGAACAGGCTCGAATCCTTGAGATCGAAGGTGATTGCGTCACTTTGCGTTACGACGCTGAGGAGGAAGACGAACTGCACAGTTGGGAGGAAATCGTGCGGATCGATTCAATCGGTGCGGTTAGCACCCGACTCGCTTTCTTCAGCCGCAGCGCTGCTTCCGAAGACTTGATGGTGGCCGAACAAGACGAATGTCCAGAGGCGGAACAGCTAAAACCCCAGCCCTAATGGGCGGTGCCGTTGCCGTCGTAAGAATCGGTGTTGTAAAAGCCGCCGGTGTTGCCAAAAACCACGAGGCTGATGCTGAAGAGCACTGCCAGCAGTGGTAGGAGCTGGGCAAGGGTGATCCCGTTTGATTCCATTGGGCAGCGGGGGGATGATGTTTGAATCATTCTGGCGCTTAAACCCATGGTTGGTTGCAGTCGGTTTGTTGGTATGCATGAAATTGATGGGGTTCCGCTCACCCCAAAGCAACTGAAGACATTTGCACCACCAGTTTTTTCTGATCTAAAACAAGAAAGGCAGCATCGTAAGGAGCGTTTGGTGGGTGCACTAAGGATATTTGGTGCTCTGGGTTTTGGTGAGGGTGTGGCTGGTCATATCACGGCCCGAGATCCGGAATATATAGATCATTTTTGGGTAAATCCATTTGCAATGTCGTTTAAGAGGGTATGTATTAGTGATTTGTTATTAGTAAATCATAGAGGTGATGTTGTGATTGGTGAATT
>ERZ889217.163-NODE-163-length-43530-cov-33.036964_pt1 | contig 43530 bp, 46 predicted proteins | sample MGYA00521098_ERZ889217 | MGnify/ENA primary metagenome ERZ889217 (study PRJEB32303, sample SAMEA104408613) | aquatic metagenome | biome: Brackish water; feature: Pelagic; material: water | place: Baltic Sea | collected 2014-06-10T22:04:00 | depth 2,362 m ... | reverse complement strand
CACAGGGCGTAGCCTATGGAGGCTTCAAAAAAGCCCCACTCGGAGGACTACTGATGCGATTTTTGAATGACTCGCCAGCGTTTGACCTGACTTATAGCGACGTATTCATGGTGCCGAGTCTTTCGGGTGTTAAATCGCGACTGAGTGTTGACTTAACGACGCCGGACGGTATCGGCACGACAATTCCACTGGTTGTATCAAACATGACGGCCATTGCAGGTCGTCGTATGGCAGAAACTGTTGCTCGTCGTGGTGGGGTCGTCGTATTGCCACAAGATATTCCGCTTGATGTTGTTGAGACAGTTGTGCGATTCGTTAAATCTCGTCACAAAGTTATTGATACTCCAATCACAATGAAGGTTGATGGCACAGTTGGTGAAGCATTAAGTCTGATTTACAAACGAAGTCACGGGGCCGTAGTCGTTGTTGATGACGATGAGCGCCCTGCCGGAATATTCACTGAACATGACGCGGCAGGTTTTGATCGGTTTACCCAGATTCGCAATGTGATGAGCAGCGAGATGTTTACATTAAGTGAAACTATGTCACCCGAAGAGATGTTCGAACAATTGACTGAGGCCAGACTTTCAGTTGCGCCAGTGATCGATAGCCAAGAACGTCTCGTCGGCGTGATCACTCGAAATGGTGCTCTTCGTAGCACGATTTATTCTCCAGCTGTAGACAAACAGAATCGCTTGTTAATCGCCGCCGCAGTTGGCGTAAATGCTGACCCAGCCGAGCGCGCAAAAAAACTGCAAAAGATGGGCGTAGATGTGATAGTCGTCGACACTGCGCACGGCCACCAAGTTCGAATGCTTGAAGCTGTTTCTGATGTTAAAAAAGTTGTGGGCGATACAAAAGTTGTTGCAGGAAACGTCGTCACGATTGAAGGTACTCGGGACATCATTAACGCAGGCGCTGACATCGTAAAAGTTGGAGTCGGGCCGGGCGCGATGTGCACAACCCGAATGATGACCGGCGTCGGTCGCCCTCAGTTTTCTGCAGTCTTAGAGTGCGCGAAAGTCGCCGCTGATCTCGGTAAGCATGTTTGGGCAGACGGCGGCGTTCGTTATCCGCGCGATGTGGCTCTTGGATTGGCTGCCGGTGCCGCAAACGTAATGTTCGGTTCGCTATTAGCTGGCACTTATGAATCGGCCGCCGACACACTTCGCGATACAAACGGACGTCTGTATAAAGAAAGTTTTGGTATGGCATCTAATCGTGCTGTGCGAAATCGCACTCGAACTGAGAGTGCCTTTGATCGAGCACGAAAAGAATTATTCGAAGAGGGCATCAGTTCGTCGCGAATGTATCTAGACGCGCAAAGGCCGAGCGTCGAAGACATAATCGACCAAATTATTGCTGGTGTTCGTTCGTCGTGCACGTATGCCGGTGCTTCAACTATTCGTGAATTTCATGATCGCGCCGTGGTGGGTGTGCAAAGTGCATCAGGCTACGACGAAGGTCGCGCACAAGATACGAGTTGGTAGATGTCGTGCTCGCCAGCACTCACGCGATGATTGTTATCGCAATCGACGGGCCAGCAGGTGCAGGAAAGTCGACAATTGCCAAAGCACTCGCCAAGAAACTCAGCCTTAGGTATCTTGACACCGGGGCGATGTATCGTGCAGTCACATTTGCAGCCCTAACACGCAATCTTGACCTTTCAAACGAGTCTGCAATTGCCAAGGTTGCATCAGAGTGCGTAATGCTTATAGATGATGACTCAATCATCATTGATGGGCTCGATGCAACCCAAGAAATTCGTGGTCAAAAGGTCACTCGCGCCGTCAGTATTGTGGCGACAAATTCGCTGGTGAGAACTGAACTACGTGGTCGCCAGCAACAGTGGGTGAGTGAGCATGGTGGCGGCGTTGTAGAAGGGCGAGATATCGGTTCGGTTGTCTTTCCGGATGCGACGCTGAAAGTTTATTTAACTGCCTCTCCTTTGGTGCGAGCAAAACGTCGTGTTGCTCAATCGGGTGGCGATGTCGAACTTATTGCCGCCGAAATTGCCGAACGCGATCAGCGTGATTCTTCGCGGTCCGATAGTCCGTTAATGAAGACTTCTGACTCGGTCATGGTAGATACAAGCAATATTGATGTCAATGAAGTCGTCGAACATATTGAGCGACTGGTCGTGGCAAGGCAACAAAATAAGCGAGCATCAAGTTGACTCAAGTTCAGACTTTTCTAGTTGGACAAGGTATTTTGAGCCGGGTTTTTTATTGGCTCATTCGTTCGCTTATCAAAGCTTTTTGTCGGACTTATTTTCGATTGGGGGTATACGGTCGAGAGAACATACCGCAGTCGGGTGCATTTATTCTTGCGCCTATTCACAGATCAAACGTTGACACACCGATTGTCAGTGTGGTCACAAAGCGTCGACTTCGCTTCATGGGCAAAGATTCACTATGGAAAATTAAACCAATCGGCGCGGTGTTATCGGCACTTGGGGGGTTTCCTGTTACTCGCGGCACTGCCGACCTCGAAGCGTTGAAGCGTTGCCTTGCAGTTTTAGCGCTTGGTGAACCCTTGGTGATGTTTCCGGAAGGCACCCGACAGTCAGGCCCGAATATTCATCCGTTGTTTGACGGAGCTGCGTATTTGTCAATCAAATCTGGTGTGCCAATTATTCCGGTCGGTTTTGGCGGCACCGAAGGTGTGATGCCTAAAGGTTCAAAAAAAGTCTTGCCAAAGAAGTGTTCGGTAGTTGTTGGAAAACCCATCTATCCGCCCAAATCAGATGCAGGTCGGTTGCCCCGAACTGCAACCGCCGACTTAACTACTGAATTGAGTGACGCGCTGCAAACTGTTTTTGATCAAGCCAAACAAAAAGCTGGGCAAACTAGCTGAGGTAAGCCTTGAGTGCGAGTTGCAACGAAATCAGATCGTTGACGCCGCAGACTTCTCTGGCTGAATGCATAGAAAGTTGCGGTACCCCTACGTCAACCGTGTCAATGCCTAGTCGCGTAGCGGTAATTGGACCAATTGTCGAACCGCAAGGCATGTTGTTGCGAGAGACGAACACTTGGTGCTTAACTTTTGCTTTCGAACAAGCAGCAATAAACATTGCAGCAGAAGTAGAGGAAGTTGCGTAACGTTGATTTGAATTCAATTTCAGCGCCGGGCCCTGATTGATGATTGGTCCGTGCGAAAGATCGTGTCGCTCTGGATAATTATGGTGCACGGCATGGGCATTATCGGCCGAAATGCATGACGAATTAGAAAGCGTTTCGAGAAAGCCAGTTCGTGAGATGCCTTGCACAGCGGCGATTTGTTCGAGAGAGTGCTCGAGGAGTGGGCCAGCTGCTCCGGTTGCACTTTCTGAACCAACCTCTTCATGATCAAAGAGTGCAACGACCTGGGTGGCTGCGCCAGATCGAGATTCAAGAAGTGCCGAGATGGCAGCCCAACATGAAGCCTGGTTGTCCAAGCGACCGCTAGCAATAAACGATGAATCAGCACCGACAACCGCGGCATTGTGTGTGTCAAAAAGTTGAGCGTCTATTTGAACTATGTCGCGAATTGTGCATTTTGTTTGTTGAGCGACCCAAGTCAAAAAACTTGGTGCTTTCTGAGCAGATGACCATGCAGGGCTGAGGTGTAGATGTTTGTCGAGAATTAATCCTCGCTCGTTAACCTCGCGATCGAGGTGCACTGCCAACTGCGAAATTCGCGCAACCGATGCGACTGACCTGAACAACTTAATGGCGCCTGACTTTAAGACGACGTGACCCGCGATGCCTAAATCTCGGTCAAGCCAGCTATTTAAAAGTGGACTGCCATAAATCTCGACCTGCAGAGTGTTGAAACCGAACCTTCGACCATCTGGATTCGGTTTGATTCGCAATCCTGGTGAATCAGTGTGTGCTCCGACGATTCGAAAACCATTTTTTGAAGTCTGCTTGCCATTTTTCCATGCGACGAGTGAACCGGCTCTAGCGATGAAACCCGACTGGCTGTTTTGTATTTCTTGGTTTGAATAGTCAACAAAGTTGGCTTGCAATAGCTTTGCCGTCAGATATGCAACTAAATGACGTGGCGTCGGAGACGAATCAAGTTGGCTGAGAATGCTCTCTACTTTTTGTTTGCTCATTTTGAAATGCTCTCCAATGAAATATCTTGTCCGAAGAAACTGCACGAGGTTGAGGAAAGCTCGCTTGGAGCGGCACTTTCAAGTTTCGCTATACAAATCGACAGTGCGTCTCTTTGCGTGAATGAGAAATACGCCAATACACCGAAGACTGCTAGAAGCAATATCTTAGAAATAAGTGAATTAACGAACTTAAGCACTATCAGCAGCCCGAATACGCTGAACGCAATCGTGCCTAGCCCAAGGTTCTTTGCGCTTTCAGAGTCGAGGTTGAACAAGTCCATGCATCTAGTGTGGCAGGAGTATGTCTAATCAACCAGTAAATCTTTCATCCAGTGGTCCACCCGAAACACAGCTGCCAAACTTCGACCCAGAAGCGATTCGGTTGTTGAGTGTCGCGCTCGGCGCCGATTTAGACCAACGGCGTGACGCAGTTTGCGCCGTGGTCGCTAAGTATCCGACATTTTTGGATGGTTGGGCTTCAATCGGCGATCTAAGTGCTTCGGGCATAGATGCGTACATGGCTTACCGAGTTGGTTACCACAGGGGTCTCGACAGTTTGCGAGCCAACTCTTGGCGTGGCTCTGGATTCGTGAGATGGCGGTTCGAAACTAATCGCGGTTTTTTGCGGTGTCTCGCTGGTCTTGCGAAACACGCTCGAATAATTGGAGAGACATCCGAGGCTGTTCGCTGTGAACAATTTTTGACTCAGTGCGACCCAAGCGGGGAAGCAAACCATTTGTTGCGATGAGTTTTGTTGCCGACACAAGTGTTGCGATTTTCGCCGGCGGCAAAAGTAGTCGTTTTGGTAGCCCAAAGATTAATGCGAAAATCAACGAAACCGAATTTGGCTCATTGATAATAAAAGCATTAAAGCGTGCAGGATTTACAGATATTGCTTTGATCGGTGGAGACGTCGAAGATTCTCTCCGATGGGGTGTTGACTTCATCCAAGATGATTATCCAGAGTCAGGTCCGGTTGGCGCATTGTTAACCGCAATGAAGGTTTGCAAAACCGAGCTTCTAATGACGCTTCCTTGTGATGTTCCGTATATCGATGAAGATACTTGTCGGCAATTATCCAAACTGGGCATCGGTTTTGACGTGCGAGTTGCGCGTACAGATTCTGCTCAGTGGCTTTGTAGTACTTGGCGGCGCTCGACTTGCGAAGCCATTGAGCGAGAATTTGTATCAGGAGAGAGAGCCATTCATGAGGTAATTGAAAAACTGAATTTTGAGTTCGTTGATCTATCGAGTCAAGCTTTAGCCAACATCAACGAATCACACCAACTGAAACATCAGCCAAAATCAACTTAAGGCGTAAGATGTATTCGTGTCTATCTCTGAAATTTCAGTTAGTGAGTTCATGCAGTTACACAATCGCGATGTCACATTGGTCGACGTTCGCGAGACAGACGAGTTTGAGTCAGGGCATGTATCTGGTGCAATAAACATTCCGCTGAGCGAGTTTGCAGGCCGAGTTACTGAAATACCTAGTGGGACGATTTACTTGATTTGTCGCAGTGGTGGACGCAGCATGCAGGCCTGCGGGTTTTGCGTTGACAATGGATTGAGCGACGTCGTAAATATCGCGGGCGGAACTCTGGGGTGGATAGCTGCAGGCAATGAAGTTGTGCTCGGCGGCAATCCCGAGTGAGTTTTGAGTGGGTTGACTCAGAGAAGGCGCTTGACGACGTTATTGACAGTGTTTTGACCGGTTCTCGTTACGCGATTGACACCGAGTTTCATCGAGAGAGAACTTATTACCCGAAGCTTGCCCTGGTGCAGGTTCGCTGGGGCACGCAAACCGCACTGATTGATCCGCTTGCAGTTGATCCGCGAAGATTGGGTCGTTTATTCACAAGTGAGATTTTGGCTGTCTTCCATGCGGCACAGCAAGATCTTGAAGTGTTGCGACACGCTTCACTTGAAGCACCCCGAAATATTTTTGATTGTCAAGTAGCTGCAGGATTTGTCGGCTACTCGACACCTTCTCTTGCAACATTGGTGCAAGCACTCAAAAAAACTACTCTGTCGAAAGGTGACCGACTCACCGATTGGTTGCGTCGTCCGTTGACAGAACAGCAGTGTGCTTACGCGGCTGACGATGTTGTTCATCTTTTTGATCTACATGATGATCTAACCAAACAACTCAATGAGCTGGGTCGGGTTGACTGGGTGAAAGATGCGTGTAGTGAACTGGCATCACGACCAACAGGCCCTCAAGATCCGTCAGATGCATGGCTAAGACTTAAAGAGGTTAGGGCGCTGAAAGGTCCGGCAAGAGGTGTTGCTCAGTCTTTAGCTAGATGGAGAGAAGAAAGAGCCATGCGAGGCGACTTGCCACCGAGACGTGTGATGTCAGATATGGCATTGCTTGGCATTTCACAGCGAGTGCCAAAGAGTGTTGAAGAACTTGCAAACACTCGCGGTGTTGATGATCGACATCTTTCGGCTGAATATTGCAGAGAGATTATGACTGCGGTGCGCGATGGTGCCAAGAATTCGGTCTCGTTACCAACTAATGAAAATGATGAAGTTGACAAGTTTGCTCGTCCTGCGTTAACCCTGATCACTGCTTGGGTGGGCGAGTTAGCGAGAAAACATAAAATCGACGCCACTCTCTTGGCGACAAGAAGTGATATCACTGCGTTTCTTCGACAGTCTCCGAAAGCCAGGTTGCGCGAGGGTTGGCGAGCGACTCTGATAGGTGACGATTTGATGCGAATTCTGAACGGAGAAGTGGGTCTAAGTGTCGACCGTGACGGACATCTCAAGCTGATTAGTTCAACGATCGCTTAGAAGCGACAGATTCATTCGTAAATCCGCGCTTTCAATGAACGGTGTTGCTATGATTTCCCCCAATGTCTATCCACTAGGCGGTGACCAAAACCGGTAATCGCCCCAGAGAAATTTGGAGCCCTACCGTGAAAAAGGGTCGTCATCGTCGATTTGAAGAAGCGCGTCGCCTGAAACAGTCAGGTCCGTCCGCCGAAGATCTCGGAGTTGCCAGAGAAAGTAAGTCGAAAACTCAAGAAGATGAATACGCGGCCATTGCAGAACGTTATGGAGTGCGGTTTGATGAAAACGGCGACGAGATTGCCGATGATTCTGACGAAGATATTTCCTGACACGAACTGAGAGCCCCCAATTAATAACATAAGAAATATTGCGCTGGTAGCGCACGTTGACCACGGTAAAACCACTTTGTTGGATGCCCTACTAAAAAGTGGCGGTACTTTCGCTGCTCACCAAGCTGTAGTTGATCGAGTCATGGACTCGAACGACCAAGAGCGAGAGCGTGGTATCACGATTTTGGCTAAGGCTGCCGAAATTGAATGGCGAGGCACCAAGATCAACCTCGTCGATACACCAGGTCACGCCGACTTTGGCGGAGAAGTCGAACGAGCACTTGCCTTGGTTGACGGTATTTTGCTTTTGGTGGACGCCGCGGAAGGTCCGTTGCCACAAACTCGTTATGTACTTTCAAAAGCATTGGCCAAAGATCTGCCAGTTGTCGTTGTATTAAACAAAGTTGATCGATCCGATGCTCGACCAGAAGAAGTGTTGCATGAAGTCGAGCAACTGTTTTTAGATCTTGCGCACCATGACCATCATCTGAGTTTCCCGGTGATCTCTGCGGTCGCTCGAGAAGGTCGGTCGATGAAAGGCATTGGTATGCCGGCTGAAAATGCCGACTTAGTTCCATTGCTAGACGCTGTTCTCGATACGATTCCCGCGCCAACGGGAGACTCATCGAAGCCGTTGCAGGCGCTTGTTGCGAACCTCGACGCTTCTGATTATCTCGGTCGTCTGGCCATTGGCCGTGTCGAAGCGGGCGTGATGAAAAAGGGTGACACAGTGTTCGTTTGGCAACATCCAACACCTGATAACCCAGCACCATTTATTAAGCGAAAAATAAGCACACTATTTGCATTCCGCGGTATTGGCCGAGAAGAGGTCTCACAAGTTGCAGCCGGTGATTTGTTTATTTTGGCAGGCATTGACGAAGTTGAAGTAGGCGACACGATTGCTGCGATCGAAAATGCACCTGCATTGCCGCGACTTGAAGTTGACGAACCAGTTTTGCGCATGAGTTTTGGTGTCAACACGTCACCGTTTGCGGGACGCGATGGCACGTTTCTAACCAGCCGTCACTTAAGTGAGCGTCTTTTCAAAGAAGTCTTGGGCAATGTATCGATTCGCGTCAACACAACAGATAGCCCAGATGTAATCGAGGTTGCTGGTCGCGGTGAGCTTCAGCTTGCTGTTTTGATCGAGAATATGCGTCGCGAAGGTTATGAACTTCAAGTAAGTCGTCCCGAAGTAATCACCAAAGAAATTGACGGCAAAAAGCATGAGCCACTTGAGGCAGGCACAATTGACGTGCCAGATGAATATGTTGGCGCGGTAACACAAGCGCTCGCACCCCGTAAAGGACGCGTTGTCAACCTTGAGCAAGGCGATAGCGGTCGCACTATCGTAAGTTTTCAGGCGCCGTCGCGTGGCTTGATCGGATTTCGATCATTGTTGCTAACAGTTACGCGTGGTACTGCACTGCTTCATCAAAGTCTCAACGGCTACACCCCGTGGGCCGGAGAGTTGCCGCACCGATTGGGTGGGGCCATGGTGTCAGATCGAAAAGGTTCGACAACTGCTTACGCATTAGACAATTTGCAACTTCGTGGCACTTTGTTTGTTGCGCCAGGCGTTGAGGTTTACGAAGGCATGGTCGTTGGTGAGAACTCGCGCGAAGATGAAATGGTCGTCAACTCGGTGCGAGCAAAAGAACTAACCAACATCCGCACTCACAGCCATGACGATGGTCCAAAGCTGGCGACACCAATAACTCACACCCTTGAATCTGGCATTCAGTGGATTGGAGATGACGAACTTGTCGAGGTGACTCCGTCAAACATCAGAATTCGAAAGCGCTTTTTGAGCGTCGAAGATCGCCGTAAATCAAATAAAACTTCTAAGAATTAGTACTTCGCTTTTTTCTCACCTGAGGGTGGGGTAGAAAAGTAGTTCTTGGCTTTTGAAGCTGTTTAACGATAATTTCATAGATCTCATCGCCACAGAGTTCGATTAACTCGTCTTTGAGATATTTGTAAACGGGTCGAGAGCCAACGAAGGCCGATGAGTCGTCGGTGCACCACCAATGAAAATCGTGTCCGCCTCCACCCCAATCGCGGCGTTTCCACTCACGAACGATCGAGAGAATGTGGTCTTCGTCTTCGTCATGTTGCTCAAGTCTGAGTGGTACTTGCCAACAAACATCGGGTTTCCAGTCCATTGGACGCTCTTCGGCGGCTGAGGCGGCGACATGAAAGGCGCAACCCATACCACCCTCAAAATCGGGGCGATTGTGAAAGATACATGCGCCTTTGTAGGTGGTTGTGACGTCACTTCCGTCTTTTTCTTTTCCGAGCCATTTATTGTTTTTGCCCCGCTCGAAATTCTGCCAATGCTCAGGGGTCAGTCGTTTGACAGATTTTTTAACCGAGGCAAGATCTTCTTTGTCGATGAAGTGCGCACCATGACTGCAGCAACCTTGATGAAGTTCGGGAGCAGGATCATCAAGAACACCTTGACATCCGTTGCCATAGATGCATGTCCAATTCGACCTTAGAAAGGTCGCGTCGATTAACCAAGTTTGTTCAAGGTCGGGATCGGCAAAACTGATCCATTCATGAAGCTCTTCGGGCTGTGACATCTCGGAGCAGGCTAATGGCATACTTGTAGGGCTATGCACCAAAACTTCGAAAATTCAGAACAAATTATTGACCAATTGAAATTGATTTCAGACCAACTCGCTGATCGTGCTTTATCAGTTTTAAAAGAGGCTCACGCAGCAGGCGAGTCGAAGCGTCCAGAAGCAGAGCGAACACTAACTCAGGCTCGAAGGGCAGTTGAGAAGGCTATAAGTCTTCTTACGCGTAGTTAGAGACTCTCGGTCACATTTATAGCGTCGATAAGTTGACGCAATCTTCCGAAATCTCGCCGCGCAAATTGAAAAGCAAGTCTTGGTAGGTCTGGAAGATCTTTGTCGTCGATTTCTGCTTTGGTTGCCGTGATTCGCTCGATTTTTGAATTCAAGCAGATATCACCGAAGTCGTTGTTGAGTTTCGAAAGATGATCATCGCTGAGCTGTTGATTTAAGCGCAGCACCAGTCGCTTGCCAACAAACCGCATCGAATTGTAGACCGAATAAAAGTTGTCGATTTCAGACACTGCTTCATCGACGCTTGAGCAAATGCGGTAGAGGGCCAGATCTTGTTGTGAAACCAAATTTCGTGGCAGAAGTGTCTTTTTTATAAATGAATCAAGATCACCCCAAAATGGGTCGTTCGGAAGATCAAGAACCACGATCGGCACTGGGTTTCCTTTGCCCGTCTGGGACAAAGTAAGAAGTTCAAACATCTCGTCGAGGGTGCCAAACCCACCCGGCATACAAATGAATGCTTGTGATTCTTTCACCAACATTAATTTGCGCGTAAAGAAATAGCGCATGGCGACATATTTTTCGTCGCCTGCAATCACCTCATTTGCCGAAGTCTCAAAAGGTAGGCGAATACTTACACCGATTGACATTTCACGGCCAGCGCCCGACATTCCTGCTTCCATAATTCCGGGTCCTGCACCGGTCACCACCATCCATCCGTTGCTCGCTAGTTTGCCTGCAACTGCTTGGGTCTGTTTGTAAACAGGATCGTTCTTTGTGGTTCGCGCCGAACCGAAGATTGTCACCTTCTTGCGCTCGGCAAATGGAGCAAACATTGCGAAGGCCTCGCGCATTTCAGCAATGGCAGCACTTGCGATTTTCAAATTCAGGGTGCTAGCTGCATCGTTGCCAAGCTGAAGTGAATCTCTGACAAGTTCGGCGATCAACCGACGGTTTAGCTTGATATCTGATTTATCTAAAAGGTCATTAACCAAAGCTTCAATCTCTTGGGCTGGCATTACGAAAGTTCGGCAGCCTTTTGTGCCAAGACTGTAATCAATTCATCAAAGCTCTTTTGAAATGATGCCACACCTTCACGCTCAAGTTTTGCTGCAACATCAGCAACATCGATGCCGACCGACCCAAGTTTCTGCCATTCTTCGTGAGCACGATCGACGTGTTGAGTAATTGTCTGCTTGAGAGTGCCATGATCACTAAAGGCATCTACCGTTGCATCGGGAAGAGTATTAACTGTGTTTTCGCCGATGAGACTGTCTACATAAAGAGTGTCTGAGTATTTAGGGTTCTTAGTTGATGTCGACGCCCAAAGTGGCCGTTGAACTTTTGCGCCAAGTTGTTCAAGTCTGCTCCAAGTGGAACCTGAGAACGTCTTTTGAAACATTTCGTATGCAATTTTTGCTTGATTGATTGCAGCGGTACCGAGTAGCGACTCTGCTGAAGAATGGTCGCAAGTGACGAGCCGCTGGTCGATTTCAGTGTCAACGCGCGAGATGAAAAAACTAGCAACGCTGCTGACAGATCGAACTTTAGTTGCATCGGTCTTCGACAATTGCTCTAAGCCTCGTAAATACGCATTCATCACCTCTTGATATCGCTCAAGACTGAAAATAAGCGTCACGTTGACGTTTCGTCCTTCGCTGATCATTGTCTCGATGGCAGGTATACATTCTGAGGTTGCGGGAATTTTGATCATCACGTTTGGGCGTGAAATTTCTTTGTCGAGTTCACGAGCGCTCGATAGCGTGCCGACACTGTCATGGGCGAGTGCTGGATCTACTTCGACACTTACATAGCCATCAAGCCCGTGCGACTTTTGATGCAGTGGCTCGAAGATATCAAGTGCGCTGTGAATGTCTTTAAGAACTAATTGCCAGTAACTATCGATCGGTGAGATTTTCTGACTTACTAGCTGCGAAAATTGATACGAATAATCTTCGGATCCTTGAATCGCTTTTTGAAAAATAGTCGGGTTAGAAGTAAGACCGCGTATGCCACTGTCACGAGTCATGGCCAGTTGGCCTGATGTGATGTAACTTCGCTTCAAATTATCAAGCCATGGACTTTGCCCGAACTCGCTGAATAGAGACTTAAGCCGGTCAGACATTTAGAGCGATTTGACTTTATTTACAATTGCTTCAACACTGATACCAAGTTCTTTCAGTGCGATTGCACCAGGCGCACTCGCACCAAAACGATCAATCCCGATTGTGTGATCGGCGTATTTGTGCCAGCCAAGAGTTACTCCAGCTTCAACCGAAACCACGGGTACACCTTTGGGAAATATCAACGCGTCCTGCGATTTGTCACTTCGCTCATATCTGTCCCAACTTGGCATTGACACGACTTGGGCCTTGATACCAATGGTCGCTAATTGCTCGGCAGCTTGTGTGCAGAGGCCAACTTCACTGCCCGTTCCGACAAGTACAACGTCGGGGTTGACAATTCGATCGCCAACGACACCGACGCCGTTGTTCACCGCCGAGCCGTCTGTGACGCTTAGAACATTTTGTCGCGACAAAACTATTGCGGTTGGACCGTTGTGATCAACGGCAGCACACCACGCTGCAACTGTCTCGTTTGGATCTGCTGGCCGAATGACCTGTAAATCTGGAATTGCGCGCAGAGAAGCCAGATGTTCAACAGGCTGATGTGTCGGACCATCTTCACCTACACCTACTGAATCGTGTGAAAAAACAAAGACGCACTTTGCTTTTGAAAGGGCAGCTAAGCGAATCGCGGGTCGCATGTAATCGGCAAAAACAAAGAATGTGCCGCATACGGGCAAAAGACCACCGTGCAATGCCATGCCGACAACAGCAGCCCCCATTGCGTGCTCACGAATACCGAAATAAATCTGCCTTCCATCAGGGGCAGTTTCACTTTGAGCCACTTGTTTTGAGAGTTTTGTACCGGTGTTGCCGGTGAGATCGGCCGAACCACTAATCAAACCAGGTAGCGCGGGCAGCGAGGCGTCGAGAACTTTTTGAATGACTTGACGAGTTGCAAAGTTAGCCGTCTTATCGAACTCAGGAAGCAATGATCTGAACGATGATGAATTTGGAGTTTTCCAAGCAGCGTCCCACAAGTATTTTTCTGAAAGTTCAGCGATGTCAGCCTCATATTCCGTTGTTAACCCATGACCGCGTGCTTGGGCCACCGAGCGATAGGCGTTCACCAGATCATCCGGCGCCCAAAAAGACTCATCGGGAATACCCATGACTTTTTTAGTTGCTGACACATGCGTTGCCGTAAATGGATTGCCATGGGCTTCATGTGAGTCGGTGAAGTCAGGAGATGGTGCACCGATGTGCGATTTCAGGATGCACAAAGTGGGTGCGCCTCGATTAGCCCGCGCACTAACAAGAGACTCTTCGAGAGCGTCAAGATCGTCAGCGATCTCACCCAGCCGCATGACATTCCAGCCGTAAGAAGAAAAACGTTTGACGACGTCATCTGAGCAACTCAATGAGGTCGAGCCGTCGATCGTGATTGCATTGTCATCAAAAATGCAAACCAGTCGATCAAGTTTTAAATGTCCTGCTAATGAAGCTGCTTCGTGGCTAATTCCTTCCATGAGACAACCGTCTCCGACAAGGACAAATGTGTTGTGATCGCAAGCCGACGCACCAAAACGAGCACGCAAATTTCGCTCAGCAATAGCCATGCCAACAGCATTGGCAAAACCTTGACCCAAAGGTCCGGTTGTTACTTCGACGCCGGGCGTATGACCAGCTTCTGGATGTCCAGGTGTGGCAGAACCGAATTGTCGAAACTGTTTGAGATCGTTTAACTCGACGCCATAGCCGTTGAGAAACAATAAGGCGTATTGCAAAATTGACGCGTGCCCGTTGCTCAGAATAAATCGATCGCGATTCTTCCAATCAGGTTTCTTAGGATCGTGTCGCATAACTCGGCTGTACAAGACATGTCCAAGAGGAGCAAGAGCCATGGCGGTGCCTTGATGGCCACTTTTTGCTGCAAGCGGAGCATCCATAGCGATGCCCCGAATCAAATTGACTGCATCACGATCTTGTTGGGCAGAAAGTTTCATTACCACTGCGATAAAACTAGTTGGTTGTTAGACCTAGCCCCGACTTGATGAATCATCAACGGGTGGCAATACGGTCAATGGAACCAGATGCCACTGACCCGTTCCGAGTCGGCAATGGGCAAATATTTGTGAATATTGCGAAATCAAGAGTTCACCTCGAACTAGGCGATAAGTGAACTTGCCGGGCTCTACGGTGAAAGGGCTCACGTTTCGGGCCAATTGTTCGGCATCTTCTGCCGGACCAGCCCGAAAAATAACTTCGAGCACCGAGTTGCCGACTTCAGTCAACGGACAGTAAACCAGAACCACCAAATGTGGGTCTATCGTCACGGGAACAGGAGATGGAGCAGCGATTGAGAAAAAAGCTCCGGTTAGGTCTATGCGGGTACTCGGACCAGGCGCCTGGCGAAGCGCAAAGTTCTCGACGAAGAGTGCCGAAATGATTTGCATTAGTTCGCAGTCAAGTTTTTTGCGTCATCTAATTGCATAAGACTTTCACACTACTGTTACAGCGTGCCTGAATCGAAGCAAACCATGCTCTCCGAAGCCAAATCTAAACAGTTTCTTTCGAATTACGGAGTTTTGTTTACCACTGAGATTGAGGTTTTTTCGGTTGACGATGCTGTAAGCGCAGCAGATGAAATCGGCTATCCAGTGGCGATAAAAATCTGCGCTGACGCCATTAGCCACAAGTCAGAGCGGGGCATGGTCAAGCTAAATGTTCGATCTTCGACCGAGGTACGAGATGCATCGACGACTCTCTTGGGTCAATTGAAACCAGAAGACGGACAGGCTTCACTGTTGGTTGCGAAAATGGAGTCTGGTCGTCGCGAGTTGATCGCAGGCGTTGTGCGCGACAAGCAATTTGGCAGTTTTGTAATGCTAGGTATGGGAGGAGTCTTCGCTGAAGTATTGAATGACACCTCATTCGCTCCGACTCCACTCGATTCGCAGTCAGCACTATCTCTGATTGATCAACTTAAAAGTCAAAAGGTTTTGGGCGAGTTCAGGGGAGAGCAGCCAGTTGACCGTGGTCAATTGGCGGAAGTTTTAGTTTCTCTTTCGCGTGCGCAGGTCGAAAATGAGTTGGTCAACTCAATCGACTTGAACCCGCTAATTGTTAGACCAAATGGATCGGTTGTGGCTGTTGATGCACTAGTTGAAATGCGCAGCACAGAATCAACTGAGCCAATTTCAACTCATAAAAATTCAAGTTCGAAATCCGCAACTCGCCATAGCAGTCGTCATTACGAAGCACTATTTGCACCCCGAGGCGTTGTCGTGGTGGGCGCATCTACACACCCTGGCAAATTTGGCTTTGTTTCTTTGCACAATATTTTGGTCAACGGCTATCTCGGCAGAGTTTTTGCGACACACCTTGAGCGCGCAACTGTTTTGGACATCGACTGCTTTGACGCAATTGACAGTCTTCCTGACGACAGTGTCGATTTGGCGTTTATTTGCACTCCTGCTTCAACTAACGCAGATATTCTTCGCGCATGCGCCAAAAAAGGAATCAAAGCCGCATACATAACTTCGGCTGGTTATGCAGATTTAGATGCGAACGGACTGCGAGCCCAGATTGAACTGTCAAATCTTGCCAACGAGTTAGAAATTCTGTTGGTCGGACCAAATGGTCAAGGCCTGATTAGTACACCACATAAACTTTGCGCCCAAATTGTGGGGCCATATCCACCGCAAGGCTCAATCTCGCTAGTTAGCCAAAGTGGCAACTTTGTTTCAAGTTTCATGAACTACGCCCGGCAAACAGGTGTGGGTGTTGCTCGCGCTGTTTCAGCCGGAAACGCCGCCATGGTTGGTGTCCCTGAATTCTTTGATTACTTCTCTCAAGATGATTCAACAAAAGTTGCCCTTGCCTATATCGAAGGAGTTGTAGATGGTCGACTTCTTGCCGACTCAATGCGAAATCTGTGCACAGTGAAACCACTCGTTGTTGTCAAAGGTGGTTCTACTGCTGGTGGAGCGCGAGCCGCATCTAGTCATACAGGCGCGTTAGCAAGTGATGACAAGATTTTTGATGCGGTTTGCCGGAGCACGGGTGTAACACGGGTTAGCGATGTCGAACGAGCATTTGACGTAGCAGCGACATTTGCAACTCAGCCACTGCCAAAAGGCAAAAATACAATCGTGCTCACAACGATTGGTGGCTGGGGCGTTGTCACTTCAGACGCGATCCATGAAGAAGGCGCACTTAGTCTTATCGAGTTGCCTGACCGTCTTGAATCTGAAATTTCAAAACTGTTGCCACAGCGTTGGAGCAAAAACAACCCAATCGACTGTGCCGGTGGCGAAACACGCGAAACTGTTGTCGACATCATGCGACTTGTTGCCTCTGATGAATCAGTTGACGCGATTATTTTTCTTGGAATAGGTATTCAGTCAAATCAAGCTCGGATGATGCGTGAAGGACGTTATTTTCCAGATTTCGAACTCGAGCGCATAGTCAATTATCACGAACGTCAAGACGCTATGTATGCGAAGTTTGCAGCAGAGCTTTCAGTAGAGACAAAAAAACCAATTCTTGTAGCCACAGAACTTGCCGTGGCAGACCCAAATAATGCAGGTGTAGTTGCCGTGCAAAATACTGGGCGGTTGTGTTATGCAAGTGGCCAGCGCGCCGCGCGCGCATTGACGAGCGTTTACCTTTATGCCAAATGGCGAGGGCTAGCAGAATAACGATGACGAATAATTTCTTAACCAGCATTTTTAGTCGACTCAATAGAAGCGTCGATCGCCTTCCGACAAGGCGATTAGTTGTGACATTCGTTGTGTTTACGCTTTGCGGTGCGATACCGCTTCTCTCAATTTGGCAGGTTGCGCTAGCTGCAGGTGATGAGGTTCGACCACTTGAAATTCAACGTGAACTACCCGATTCACCCGTCACACCGATTTTGTCGGCGCGTCGTGTGCCACAAACTCTTGTCGAGTTGAATTCGGCTGGACGTGTGAACGCGAAACTCGCTCAAGTAATCGCAGCACTGCCAGCAGATTCATGTTTGAAGGTGGTTACTGACTCGAAAACCATTGTTAATGTCAACGCAAATAGGGCGTTGATCCCGGGGAGCAACATCAAATTGTTGACAGGAGCTGTTGCGTTAGATGTGCTCGGACCGGAGCGAAAGTATTCAACCAAAATGCTCGGAGTTGTCGCTGGTTCGGTCGTTCGTGGAGATCTTTGGCTAATTGGTGGGGGAGACCCGTTGTTGACGACGCGTTTGTATCCGTTGACTGAAAAATACCCAACTATCACTCCGACAGACGTCGAAAAATTGGTTGATGCACTTGTTGCGTTGGGTGTAACCGCAATCGAGGGATCGGTCGTCGGTGATGAGTCGCTCTACGACGTCGAGCGATATGTGCCGAGTTGGGGTGATGGCATTCGAAGTGTTGAAGCAGGACCTCTAGGCGCACTAATGATCAACGATGGTGCGGTGACAGGTTCGCCGATAAAGCCAACCAACCCTGCGCTCGCTGCGGCAATTGAATTTACGAGTCTCTTGGCATCTCGTGGTATCGCTGTGCGCGATGCACCAGAAGTTGGTATTGCTTCGAGCAACACGCCGCTGATTGCAAGTCTCGAATCAGTGTCAATCAGAGAAGTTGTAACCGAAATGTTGGTCAATAGCGACAACAACACTGCTGAGCTGTTGGTTAAAGAAATCGGACGTGTTGGTCGAGGTTCAGCGACTCGCATCGATGGATTAAATGTAATCGCATCCAAAATTGCTGAGTGGGGTTTACCGGGCGAGGGCGTTGCATTGCTCGATGGCTCTGGGCTTGATCGAACCAATTATCTCACCTGTGAAGTCTTGGCACAGTTGTTGGTGAGAGATGGACAAAGCGGTTTAGTAACAACGGCTCTCGCAACAGCCGGAAAGACAGGAACTCTGCGCGACGTTTTTTTGTCGGGCCCGGGCTCAGGAACTATGCGCGCAAAGACCGGTACTTTAAATGGAGTCAAATCACTTACGGGTATGTTTCCGCTTGATGACGGACGAAGCACTGTTTTCGCTCTGATTATGAATGGAAGCGGAGCGTCAACAGTGAACTTTTACCGACCGATATGGAATGACTTAGTGACAGCTTTGTCGTTCGGCAATGAGCAACTCGATGTTTCAAAATTGTTACCTTTGACCTTTTCAGACGCTCCGTAAACCATTTGTAGTCAGCAAATTTTCGAAGACTGAGTGGCGTATAAATGGTCGTAGAATAATGCTGTGACTGGTTTCAAGATTGACCCAAAATCGAAAAGCGCAGACGAAAAGAACTCGGCGCCCAAAGTTTTCGAGATGTTGTTGAGCTATGTAAAACAAGAGACGCTCAAGCCAATTAAAGGTGCTGGTCGTTGGATTGCTTTTGGTCTAGTAGCGGCTCTATCTCTAAGTATCGGCATAGTGCTTGGCGCAATCGGAGTTTTGCGCCTTGCTCAAGCCATGCTTTTCAATGATTCAACTTCGTGGTCGTGGACGAACTATTTGATCGCTCTAATTGTTTGTGTTGCGATATTGCTTTTCACTATTTCAAGGATTCGCAAAGGCACCCTACAAAAGTCATGAGTAACGAAGACAAAATCTCGCGTGATGAGTTGATAGTGAGTCTTGAGCAATTTCAAGACGATCTTAAAGATTCAATCAGCAACAAGTCGACTCAACTAAAGGCCTTGATTGGCGGCGCATCTTCTCTGGCCATGATTTCGTCGTTTTTGCTTGGCCGCAAGAGTGGCAAGAAGACAAAGCCAGGTTCAGATTCTGAGTCTGCTGAATAGTTCGGACACTTGATGTTCGCGTACGGAGAAAAAGTGTTGCTTATCGACGCTAAAAAGCGAAGATACTTGTTCACTCTTAAAACTGACGGCGAATTTCATACCCATTCGGGATTTCTAAGTCACAGCGACGTCGTGGGCACTCAAGAAGGATCAGTTTTGCGTTCGACAAAGGGTGCTGAATTTATCTTGTTGCGTCCGACACTAGAAGACTTCGTAATTCAGATGCCCCGTGGCGCTCAAGTTATTTATCCGAAAGATTTGGCGCCAATTTGCATGATGGCTGACATCTACCCAGGAGCCAAGGTTTTTGAATCTGGTTTGGGTTCAGGCGCATTGTCGATGACAATGTTGCGATACGGCGCGATAATCGACGGCTACGAAATTCGCGATGATTTTGCAAATCGTGCACAGACAAACGTTCGCGAGTTTCTCGGCACCGACTCACTTAGTCGTTACCGAGTTTCGGTGAAGGATGTTTACGCCGGTATCGACGAAGTTGGATTTGATCGTATGGTTCTCGATTTACCTGAGCCCTGGCAAGTAGTGCCGCACGCTGAGAAATCACTGAGACGTGGCGCAATCTTGGTTGCATATTCGCCGAGCATCACTCAGGCGGTTAAAACTCGCGAAACTTTGGGCGCGGGTTGGCTAGATCACCGAACGCTCGAAGTCTTGCATCGAACTTGGCACATCGAAGGCACCTCGGTTCGACCAGACCACCGCATGGTTGCCCACACTGGTTTTTTGACTAGCGCTAGATTCGTCGGAAACTAAAACTTACGGTTCGATGAAGATGCATTCACCAGGGCATTCTTCGGCTGATTCAACAACTGCATCAAGTTGCGCGTCAGAGAAGTTTGCTACACCAGCGGCGCCCTGAGCGTTGCCCTTTGCGGTTGCATAGATTGTCGAGCCTTCTTTGACATAGGCCAAACCGTCATCAAGAAGTGTAAAAACATCAGGCGCAATTTCTTCGCAAAGTCCATCGCCTGTGCAGAGATCTTGATCAATCCATACTTTCATAACTCAGGGTCTCCTCGAAATAAAAATCACTAGTGCAACGAAAATAGGCTACACGGCAACAAGCGTGATTGAGGTATATCCTCGGTATTCCAAAACCACTGTTTGACCTATACGGTATGCCTTGTCAGTTGGAAGGCGGATTTCACGATGGCACGAGAGGCAGATGCGAGTCCAGAAGTTGCTCGCGAACGCGCGCGGCAACTTGAAGAGAAACTTCTCGAAATAAAGGGGCAGTTGGCACATGCCGTTGCGCAAAACGAAAAACTCTCGTACACGTTGCGAGAATCACGTGAACATATCGCAACACTTCGCGACGAAGTTGAAAAGTTAACTCAACCTCCAAGCGGCTACGGAGTAATAGTCGGAAAAAACGACGATTCAACGGTTGACATTTTAACGAGTGGCCGAAAAATGCGAGTCACTGTGCATCCCGAAATCAATATTGACGGGCTCGAGCGTGGCGCCGAGGTTGTTCTTAATGAGAGTTTTAACGTCGTCAAAGTTCGAACACCTGAGGCCATCGGCGAGGTCGTGCACCTAAAAGAAGTTCTCGAAGATGGTGTGCGAGCGGTTGTGACTGGCCGTGGTGATGACGAGCGAGTTTGCGAATTGGCAGACTCGATTCGTGGCACGTTATTGAGAAGCGGAGATTTGCTTCGAATGGACCCGAAGTCAAACTTGCTTCTCGAGCGTCTGAGCCAACCAGAAGTTGAGCACCTGCTGCTTGAAGAAGTGCCTGACATCAGTTACGCAGATATTGGCGGGCTTGACTCACAGATTGAACAAATCGCAGACGCTGTTGAGTTGCCGTTTTTATACGGAGATTTGTTTGCCGAGCATCAGCTGCCTGCCCCTAAAGGAATCCTTCTTTATGGCCCTCCTGGCTGCGGTAAAACTCTGATTGCTAAGGCTGTGGCAAACAGCCTGGCTAAAAAGGTTTCACTTGCCAATGGTGGCGAGAAAGCGAAAAGCTATTTCATCAACATCAAAGGACCAGAGTTGTTGAATAAATATGTCGGCGAGACCGAACGTCAGATCAGACTGGTGTTTCAACGTGCACGCGAAAAAAGTGAAGAAGGTTGGCCTGTAATCGTCTTTTTTGACGAGATGGACTCGATGTTTAGAACACGCGGAACCGGAATCTCTTCAGATATGGAATCGACCATCGTGCCGCAGCTTCTTGCCGAGATTGATGGTGTCGAAGGTTTGCGTAACGTAATCGTGATCGGTGCGACAAATCGCGAAGACTTGATCGACCCGGCGATTCTCAGACCTGGTCGACTGGATGTCAAAATTCGAATTGATCGACCTAATGAGAAGGCCGCACGACAGATATTCGCTCGATATTTGACCAATGAGTTACCAATATCTTCTGTGACCATAGAACAGTTCGGTGGCTCAATTGATGTTGCGATCTCAGAAATGATTGATGCAACTGTTCTCGAGATGTATCGACAAGACGATGAGAATCGCTTCTTGGAAGTCACCTATCAAAATGGTGATCGTGACGTGATGTACTTCAAAGATTTTTCTTCAGGGGCGATGATTGAAAACATCGTTCGGCGTGCAAAGAAACTTGCCATCAAACGCTTGATCGCAAGTGGCGAACGCGGAATCAATCTTGAAGATCTCAAAATGTCGATTCGACAAGAGTTCAAAGAACACGAAGATCTGCCAAATACAACCAACCCTGACGACTGGGCAAAAATCTCAGGCAAGAAAGGCGAGAGAATCGTGTTTATTCGCACTCTCGTGCGCGACACCTCAGAATCAAATAGCGGTGGGCGAGCAATTGAAAAGACCGCCACGGGCCAATACCTCTAGACCGCTGTTATGAGCATCGCCAAAGTTCTTGGAATTGAGACCGAATACGGAATAATTGCAACTGGCGTCGACTCAAGTCCTGTTACGTCATCGTCGTTACTGATTAATTCTTATGTCAGTCGATTCGACGGCACAATCGGTTGGGACTTCGACGCCGAGAGACCAGGTTCGGACGCTCGTGGCTTCAGCCTTGATGATGTGTTTCCGCAAGATATCGAAATGAACATGGTCAATACAGTTCTGACGAATGGGGCCAGGTATTACGTAGACCATGCGCATCCAGAAGTCTCGACACCTGAGTGCCGCACTGCCAGTGAAGCAGTGTTGTTCGATAGAGCCGGTGAAGAAATCGTGCGTCAAAGTATGGATGCAGCCAAGCGTGTGTTGCCCGCGGGGGCTGAGCTAGTTGCATATAAAAACAACTCAGACGGAAAAGGAAACAGCTATGGATGCCACGAGAACTACTTAGTTAGTCGTTCGACACCATTCGGTGAATTGGCAGCGTTGATCACGACCCATTTCGTTACGCGTCAGGTTTTCTGCGGGGCAGGCAAGGTCGGAAGCGAATTCGAAGGCATGCCGTCTTCTTCGGTGGCTTTCCAACTTTCACAACGAGCAGATTTTTTCGAAGAAGAAATTGGTCTCGAGACAACGCTCAAACGGCCGATAATTAACACGCGAGATGAGCCCCACTGCGACCCGATGAAATATCGCCGTTTGCATGTAATTGTCGGCGATGCGAATATGAGCGAAGTCGCGACATTTCTGAAACTAGGAACTACGGCGATATTGCTGGCGATGATCGAAGACGCACAACTAGATAGTTCTTTGGTGCTTGCAACACCCGTGGCGGCGATACGGCATATAAGCCACGATCCAACCCTTCGCCAAAAAGTGCTCCTTGACTCTGGCAAAACTTTTACGGCTCTAGAACTTCAAGATGCTCTGTGCGAGCGAGCAGAGAGATACGCACAGAAATTTGGGCTCGAAAGCGTTGGCGAAGAGGATGGCAAATTGATTCTGCGCCGGTGGCGTGAGGTTATTGAAGGTCTAAAAGAAGACCCCATGTCGATGCGTCATGTCATTGATTGGGTAGCAAAGAAACGAATTGTTGACGGCATGTCAGAGCGACACAATCTCCAACCAACTGATTCGAGATTAAAAGCGATAGATCTGCAATATCACGATATGCGTGCCGACAAATGTCTCGCGTTGCGCGCCAACCTAGAGACGATGATCAACGTAGAAGATGCGCTTTTGGCCACAACAACACCTCCTGACACCACGCGTGCATATTTCAGAGGTATGTGCTTGAAGAAATGGCCGACAGATGTGGTTGCCGCCAATTGGGACAGCATCGTGTTCGACATCGGGCGAGAACCGCTACGCCGAGTGCCGATGATGGAGCCACTACGGGGCACACGCCAAATGACCGAGAATCTTATTGCTCAAAGTTCGACACCTGCAGAACTGGTTGCCGGACTCGGCGACCAGGTATCAATTTCAAGTTTTAAGCCCACTAACTAAAAGCCTTTTGTCACGTCGCTGTAGTTTTACAAATCTTTAAGAATTGGCTATGGTGCGACTATGGCTGAAAAAATTCGGAAGCAAAAAAATTCCAAAGAGCGGGCAAGCACAGAAGACGCAGTTGAAGCCAAAGTTTCTTCAAAGGGCGAAAAGTTGAAAGCAGACCTCGACGACCTGCTCGATGAGATTGACGAAGTACTCGAGACCAACGCTGAAGACTTTGTTAAGAGCTACGTGCAAAAGGGCGGCGAGTAGCCGTATCCTAAAAATATGTCAATGCCGATGTTCGCAGCCGGTTCTGATCCTGGCGCAAATTTTGGAGAATTGCTTAAGCGAGTCGGAATGTCGCCGTTTGCGGCGCAGTCAGATACTAACGATCTGACAATTCCACATGCGACGACATGTGTGGCTATGCGTTTCGCTGGTGGGGTCGTTATGGCCGGCGATCGTCGTGCAACTTCCGGAAATTTGATTAGCCACCGCAGCATGGAGAAAGTTGTCCAAGCAGACGAATTCAGCGGTGTTGCTATCGCCGGTGCTGCAGGACCAGCAATGGAGATGATAAAACTCTTTCAACTTCAACTTGAACATTATGAAAAAGTTGAAGGCCAAACGCTTTCTTTAGAGGGCAAGGCAAATCAATTGTCGATGTTTGTTCGCAGCAATCTTCCGGCCGCCATGCAAGGCATGGTCGTAGTGCCGATTTTTGCAGGTTTTGATTCGCTTTCTGACTCTGGACGCCTGTGGGACTACGACGTCACCGGTGGTCGTTATGAAGAAAGAGATTTTGTAGCCACCGGTTCGGGCATGCTTCATGCCAGCACAGTTATGAGAGTTGCGTGGCGACGTGATCTATCTGCAAATGATGCAATCAAACTCTGTGCCCGCGCCCTATGGGAAGCCTCCGATGCAGACTCTGCAACTGGCGGTCCAGACTCGTTGCGCGGCATCTATCCGGTGGTCGCATCGATTACCAAAAATGGCTGGCTCGCGGTCGACGACACAGCCTTGGCAGAAATTTATAAAGAGATTACAAATGAGGTTGGTTTGCGATGAGCATGCCGTACTACGTTCCACCAGAACAACTCATGAAAGATCGAGCGGATTACGCTCGTAAAGGTATCGCACGTGGTCGTGCCCTTGTTGCTCTGCAATACCAAGATGGCATTGCGATTATTTCGGAGAATCCATCGACGACATTGCACAAGATAAGTGAGATTTACGATCGAATTGCTTTTGCAGGTGTTGGCAAATATAACGAGTTTGACCAACTGCGAGTCGCTGGTGTGCGCGCCGCCGACTTGAAGGGATATCAATTTTCGCGGCAAGACGTAGATGCGAGAAGTTTGGCGAATCAATATTCGCAGATTTTGAGTCAAATGTTTAGCGAGGCGCCAAAGCCCATGGAAGTTGAGTTGTTGGTCGCCGAGATAGGCACAGATAAGTCAAGTGATCGTCTGTTTCATGTTCTCTACGACGGCACGGTGCTCGACGAGCACAATTATTGTGTACTCGGCGGAGACAGTGATGCTGTCGCAACAAGACTTAAATCGGCTTTCAAACCAGACCTAGCGTTGAACGAAATAGTCAAGATTGCAACCTCGGTATTGGCAGGATCGGATCGCAAGTTGTCGCATGAAGATCTTGAAGTCGCGTTGCTCGAGCGCAATGGTCGCAGACGCTGTTTTAAACGTATTGAGGATTCAGAAGTACAAGCTCTTTTAGGCTGAGAACTGCGGCGATTAATCCGATTCGTTTTGCCAATTTGTAATGACTAGGTTTTGCCTATGGATCGTCGTATTTTTGGGCTAGAAAACGAATACGGCGTCACTTGCACGCTTAGAGGCCAAAGACGCTTGAGCCCAGATGAAGTCGCTCGATATCTATTTCGAAAAGTTGTCAGTTGGGGGCGTAGTTCAAATGTATTTCTTGAAAATGGTGCACGACTTTATTTAGACGTCGGTTCGCACCCAGAATATGCAACACCTGAGTGCGATTCAATCCATGAAGTCGTTGTGCACGACAAGGCGGGCGAGCGCATTCTTGAAGAGTTGTTGATTGGTGCTGAGCAACGACTGCGTGACGAAGGTATTCGTGGAACTATATATCTATTCAAAAACAACACCGATTCGGCGGGCAATAGCTACGGGTGCCACGAGAATTATTTAACCTCGCGAAGTGATGAAATTGAGAAATATTCTGAAGTTCTAATACCTTTTCTTGTTACACGACAGATTTTCACCGGTGCAGGCAAGATTTTGCAAACTGCTCGCGGCCCGATCTTCTCGATTGCTCAGCGCGCTGAGCACATTTGGGAGGGTCTGAGTTCAGCGACAACCCGCAGTCGACCAATCATCAATACTCGAGATGAACCACACGCAGACGCCGAGAAGTATCGCCGACTACACGTGATCGTCGGTGACTCAAACATGAGTGAATATACAAACTTCGTAAAGGTTGGTTCGACTGCTTGTCTACTGAAAATGATGGAAGATGAGTCGTGCATACTTCGAGATCTGACACTCGAAAATCAAACTCGAGCGATACGCGAGATTAGCCATGACATCACATGCCGACGCAAGATTCGACTCGCCTCTGGCCGCGAACTCTCGGCACTCGATATTCAACGAGAGATACTCGACAAGGCATTGCGCTATGCCGACACCGGAAGATTTGACGCACTTGAAATGAAAGCGCTCGAAATGTGGGAGCACTGCATATCGACAATCGAGAACGATCCACTTAAATTGAATCGAGAAGTTGATTGGGTGATCAAATATCACCTTGTAGAGGCATTTCGAAACAGACATGAGCTTGCCCTCGACGATTCAAGGGTGCAATTGGTTGACTTGCAATATCACGACATCTGCCGAGATAGAGGCCTGTTTTACAAATTAGAGCACAACGGCCTTGTCAATCGGATTTGCAACGACGAAGAGATTGAAACCGCGCGAGTCTTGGCACCTCAGACAACCCGCGCAAAACTGCGCGGAGACTTTATTAAGCGGGCGAAAGAAAAAAAGCGCGACTACACGGTGGATTGGGTTCACTTGAAACTCAATGACCAAGCCCAACGAACTGTTCTATGCAAAGACCCGTTCAAGCACCGCGATGAACGCGTCGACAAATTGATTGCGTCGTTATAAAAATATTTTCAGAGCACTACTATGGGTGAGTGTCTGACACAGGATTAGGGCCACCGGCGAAGAAACCCTCTCTTTTCTTAAGGCAAGTTATTGAGTGGATTGTGGTCATTGCTGTTGCCTTGATCGTTGCACTGTTGGTTCGATTGTTTTTATTGCAACAGTTTTATATTTCGGGACCAAGCATGGAAACCACGATGTTCAGCGATGATCGGGTGCTCGTGAGCAAATTGGCCTACGAGGTCGGCGAAATTGACCGCGGAGACGTTGTCGTCTTTGATCGCGCAACGATGAATGGAAACCAGATTGAACATGACGACCTGATCAAGCGAGTCATCGGTCTCGGAGGAGAATCGATTGAAATTCGTGATTGCGTCATTTATATCGACGGTACAAAACTTGAAGAGCCATATCTGCCGAGCCGAGATAAAAGTCTGACGAATCTTTCAGATCGATGCGGAGTAGTCAATATGGATGCAATAACAATTGAAGATGACGAAGTTTTTCTTGTCGGCGACAATCGACCTCAGTCGTTTGATAGTCGAATGTTCGGCGCCATAAAGAAAGACTTTGTAATCGGTCAGGCTTTTGTGATCATCTGGCCACCAAACTCTTGGTCGCGGTTGTAATTCTCAGGCTGTGTCGAACACCCGGCGACTTGCGTCACTCATTCGATCTGGCCAATCGCTATAGACGGCATCTACGCCCATCAACAGTGCCGAGACTATTTGTTCGCTGTGCTGCAGATCCCAGCTGAATGCGGCGACATTGAAACGATGAGCCAGAGCGACAAGACCGCCATTCCAGTCAGTGTGATGCATATTTAAAACATCGATTCCATTTTTTGCCAGGTTGGCACAGCGACGCTCGGGGCCTTCGTATATTTTGCTCAAGCGAATTGAATTGACGTATTTAAAAAATGGAAATGCTTTCTTCCAGGAACTCAAGAGTTCGATATCGGGGTGACAGATGTAGATATCTTGCTTCGAGTTGGTGTCGCTAACTAACTTGTCAATTAGGGTCATCGCTGAGGGGTCACAGATGTCGACCGATACTGGTGTGATCGGTGACGAAATTTCTAACAGTTCAACAAAGTTAGGAATCTGATCATCTAGTTCATTGGCGTTGACATCGGCAATTTTTGTCTTGCGAAAGCGAATAGGTACCCGACGTTTGACAAAACCATCGTGGTCTATGACTACTTGCAAGTCTTTAGTAACCCAGCAATCGGTTTCAAGTCCAGTTGCACCGAGTTTGAGCGCAAGACGAAATGCGTCGGATGTGTTTTCTTGTGCATGCGCACTTGCGCCACGATGGGCGAACAAAATCGGTTGTCGGTAAAGCGAAGGAAGTCGCTGTTGCACACTCTGATGATAGGAGACGACTTCTCCTAGACTTTGGACATGTTTAATCTGACCGGAAGCGAGATTATGTTCTTGCTGATTATCGGTCTGGTTGTGCTTGGACCAGAGAAGTTGCCAGATGCAATCAGGCGAGTAGGTCGCCTCTATGGCGAACTGAAGCGGATGTCATCTGGTGTGCAAACTGACTTGCGTAAAGTCATGGATGAACCGCTTAAAGAAATGATGAATACGACGAATTCAATGAAGGCGCTGTTCAACGACACTTCCGACCAGTTTCAAAGTGCGGCCAAAGAGATTGTCACACCAAGTTTTGTGCCATACACCCCGAATGAATCAGAGTCGCCTGAGTTACCTATTGTCTTATACGACGGGGATGACGCCGCAGAAGAACCACTAACCGTCAGCGAGAGCGATCAGAAGCCCGATGAGCAATCAGCAAATTTGGGTTCAACTGGTGTCGAAGAGTTGAAAGGCGAGAGTTCGCTAGATGATGTTTCTTAATGGCATTTAGAACTTCTAAATCAGAAGCGACCGCGATGTCACTGGCAGGGCACCTCAGTGAACTTAGGATGCGATTAATACGCTCGATACTTGCGGTCGCATTGGGTGCTGCAGCGATACTCGCTTTTTATGATCCGGTTTTGCGTTTTCTGACTAAGCCTTATCGAGATCTGTGTGCCAGTCGCCCTGATTTCAATTGTGATGGTTCTCTTTTCGCTCTCGGGCCATTAGATGGTCTTACTGCTCGCATGAAAATTGCTGGATATGGCGGCTTGGTGATCGCACTTCCTGTTCTGCTTTGGCAACTTTGGCGGTTTATTGTGCCTGCTTTAAATAAGAAAGAAAAGAAGTACACAATTCCATTTATTGGCTCTTCGGTTGTTTTGTTTGCAGGAGGTTGCAGTCTTGCCTATTGGACACTGTCACGTGCGCTCGAGTTCTTAATCTCTTGGTCGGGGACTGAAGTCAATCAAGCGTTTCAAATTACAAAATACGTCAGTCTTGTCATTTTGATGATTTTGGCTTTTGGGGTGGGCTTTCTCGCGCCGCTCTTGATTGTCTTTTTGCAACTGGTAGGTGTTCTGACACCACGAACATTGATTAAGCAATGGCGCATAGCAATCGTTGCAATTTTCTTCATGGCTGCGATCATCACACCGAGTGGAGACCCAATAACTCTGATGGCTTTGGGCTTGCCGTTGACTCTGTTGTATTTTGTGGCGATATTGATTGGATTTGTCGCAACTCGTAAACGCTTGCGTGACAGCGCTTAGTTATCTCTCAAATCGCGATGCCTCGTCCAAGACGCGATGAACTAATTGCTCGCTACAACTTTGCGATAGATGAATTTCAAATTGAAGCCCTTGATGCATTAGATCGGGGTGACTCTGTTTTAGTGGCGGCCCCAACTGGGTCGGGTAAGACACTTGTTGCCGAGTACGCAATTGAGGCAGCGCGGCGTCAAGGTCAGCGGGCCTTTTATACCGCACCAATCAAGGCTCTCTCAAATCAAAAATTCAACGATCTTGTGGCGCATTATGGCAAGAGTGAAGTCGGGCTGCTTACCGGCGACAACAGCATTAACCCGAATGCTCCGATTTTGGTTATGACTACTGAGGTTCTGCGAAACATGATTTACGCCCGAAGCGAGGCACTCGCAATGCTGAGTGTTGTCGTGTTAGATGAAGTTCACTTTTTGCAAGACGCCTATCGCGGACCTGTCTGGGAAGAGGTGATTATTCATCTTGACCCGACTGTGCAACTGGTTTGTTTGTCTGCAACCGTGTCAAATGCGACTGAGGTTACAGAGTGGCTCAGCACAGTGCGCGGAAAGACGGTGCCAGTAGTTGAAGAAAAAAGGCCAGTTGAACTTATCAACCATTTTGTAGTCGGTGATGCCGCGACACATGAGATCAAAATTTTTGAAACAATTGTCAATGGTTCGCCCAACCAAGAGGTTTCGAAACTTGAGTCGACCTCATCGCAGACAGATACGCGCAACTTCCGAAGTGGCAACCGACAATCGAATCGAGCCTCTGCGCCCAGAAAGCGGTCACGATTATTCACGCCAAATCGAGTCGAAATCGTCGACCTTTTGCAACAAGAAGATCTCTTGCCCGCGATTGTTTTCATATTCAGTCGAAACCAATGTGACGAGGCCGCAGAGTCGTGCATTCGCGGTGGAATACGGCTTACCGACGCCAACCAACGTGCGGAGATCGCCGAGATTATCGACAGCAGGGTTGAAATGTTCAGTGATGACGATTTGGCAGCGCTGAGTTTTTCGAAGTTTGCCAACCAACTTGAGTTTGGTGTTGGCTCGCATCATGCAGGTCTCGTACCGGCTTTTAAAGAAATTGTTGAAGAGTGCTTTATCAGAGGACTGGTGCGCCTGGTCTTTGCAACCGAGACATTGGCAGTAGGCCTAAATATGCCCGCTCGAGCAGTAGTCGTCGAAAAAATTACAAAGTTCACAGGTGAGCACCACCAGCCGCTCAAGGCTTCGGAATACACGCAGCTGACAGGCCGCGCAGGTCGTCGCGGTATCGACACAGTCGGTCACGCCCTTGTGCTGTGGAATCAATTCGTGGGCTTAGATCAGGTCGCGGCACTGGCCTTGAGCCGATCTTTCAGATTGGTCTCGGCATTTAGACCGACCTACAACATGGCCGCAAATTTGATTCAAACCCATTCTCGACAAGAAGCGCATCATCTTTTGAATCTCTCGTTCGCCCAGTTTCAGAGTGGTCGCGATGTCGTCGAGATTCAGGCTCGAATTGCAAGACGCAGCAAAGAGCGAGACCGCCTGCGCGAACAGGCCCGAAGTTCGTTTGGCGACATTGACGAATATCGACGATCGCTGAACTCACGACCTGATGCACGTGAGATTGAGACTGCGATTAATCAATTGAATCTCGGCGATCTGATAAATCTTCCAAGACAAAACTCGAAAGCTGCGATTGTCGCAACTGCACAGCGGGCTAATGGCACGAAGTTGACCCTGATTACCGCCAATCGAGCACTAGTGAACCTTCAAGCAGGCGATTTTGATTCGCCACCAGAAAAGATTGGTTTCATCAAATTGCCAGACACATACTCGCGAACAAGCCCAAAATTTGTCAAAGAGGTGGCACTAAGAGTTCAACGAACTAAAGCCAATGCAAGGTTGACAAAAAACTCGGGGGCAAGCAGACGCGACCATCCTGTTGCAGATGACCCAGAATTGAAGCGACGACTAATTGCGGCAAGTTCTGCGGATCGAATCGACAACGAGATTCGACTGATGGAGAGTCGAATTGACAAGTCGGTGCAGTCTGTGAGCGCAAAGTTTGACGATCTCGTTCGATTAATGGAGCGTCGTGGTTATGTGGCTAGTTGGATGCTCACCGAACAGGGACGCTCACTCTCGCGAATCTTTCACGAGTTAGATCTCGTTATCGCTGAATCTTTGAGTGAGGGTCTTTTTGACGGCCTTACGCCTGCAGAATTGGCTTCACTTTTAAGCGTTTTTGTTTACGAGTTTCGTCGTGCCGAAGAACCGCCGAAGCCACGCGTACCAAAAAGTTTGCAGACGCAATGGAAGTCAATCAAACTTCTGAGCGACAAAATTACCGAGGATGAAAAAATTGCCGGAATTACACCGCATCGAGCGCTCGATGCTGGATTGATGGAGATTACGTACGACTGGGCTAGTGGCAGTGACTTGATTGATATTCTGAACGACGATTTGACTGCCGGAGACTTCGTACGAACAATGAAACAGTTGATTGATCTGTTGCGACAGATTTCGCTAATTGCTTCGAAGTCAGAAACTGTCACTTGTGCCGAACAGGCGGCGTCATCTCTATTGCGCGGAGTTGTATCTGCATCACACGGAAGTTCGATTAGCAGCCAATGACGATTCGCAAAGGTCAACAATGGGGTCATTTTGAAGATCGTCCTACTGATCTTCAAGTTCTATCTGACGATTTTTCTGCAAGTGAAGTGATTACAAATCAGACGCTCAATTCTGAGTCATCTTTGAAACTATCGATTGTGAAATCTGGGTTGAGAAGAACACTCGGTATCAATGGTGCGTCAATGGGTAATGGGCAAATGCTTTGCACAAAGTTTGATGTGATCGAAGCTAATTACACGTTTGCCAACTCAGACGCAGTCACCCGAAGATGTTTTATCGGCTGTGCGTTCGTACACGAGAACTTGTTTTTTGGCAAGACAATCGCCATTTTGAATTCTTCGTTTGTCGGTAATCGAGATTGGGCTCCACGGGCTCACCCCAATGACGGCAAATTCGACGTCATCGAACTAGATAGTTCAATGAACATTAGACAGCGTTTGACCGCATTCAGACTGATGAAGTCGGGTTCGCATTTACCTCATCCAAAAATTCACTATTCGCAAATGTCCGAGTATGTGTTTTCGCAAGAAAAATCGACACCGATGAAGATTGAAGGAGTTCGAGTTGGTGCCGTCAGACACTGTGTATTTAGGGTATTGCCTGACGCTGTGAATTTATATTGGTGAGTATTAACATTGCGTTATGACTCTAAACATGACTAGTCAACAAGTAGTTGAATTAAAGCAGAGCGTTTGTCGAGATATTGATGCCCGCACTAAAGACCTTGTAAGTATCAGTCATCAACTTCACGAAAAACCTGAGACAAATTTCGAAGAGCACTTTGCCCATCAAATTTTGACCGATTACATTGCCGACTCGAAGGTCAAAGTAACTCGTGGTGCGTTCGAATTAGAAACTGCCTTCGACGTCCGAATTAAAGGCGGCGGGGGCCCGACAGTCGCAGTGTTGTGCGAATACGACGCCTTGCCAGGTATTGGTCACGCTTGCGGTCACAACATTATTGCCACGGCCGGTCTTGGTGCAGGTCTTGCGTTGAGTGCAGTTGCCGAACAGTGCGGGGGAAATCTTGCATTGATGGGCACCCCAGCCGAAGAAGGTGGCGGCGGCAAAATTGAGATGGCGCGAAAAGGTGCATTTAGAAATATTGATGCGGCGATGATGATTCATCCTGCTGATGCCGATCTTGCGAGAATGAATGCAATCGCGATTCAAAATTTGTTCGTGAAGTTTCACGGCCTCGCAGCCCACGCTGCTGTTTCGCCGCACAAGGGTAAAAATGCATTGGACGCTGCCGTACTTGGATATATGAATGTTGCGGCGTTGCGCCAGCATATTTTGCCGACAGAACGCATTCATGGCATTTTCACCAATTCGGGCGAAAAGCCAAACATCGTGCCTCGCGAAACCGAGATGGACTGGTATGTGCGATCACCGACGATCGAAACTTTGCAACCATTAAAAGAGCGCGTGGCAAGATGTCTCGAAGGTGGAGCAATGGCCGCAGGTTGCACCGTTACTTTTGATTGGAAGAAGAACACGTTCGCAGATTTGGTTGACAACTTGCCGTTGCTTGAGAGTTATATTCGCAACGCTGAGCAATTTGGTCGTCAGATGACGAGTGAATTTTTGCCCGGAACAGGCGGAGGGTCGACCGATATGGGCAACATCAGTTACCTGGTGCCGTCAATTCATCCGATGATGCAAGTAGCGCCAAGTGGCGTTTCGCTTCACAGTGCCGCGTTCGCCGATTACACCAAAGGCGAAGAAGCGACTCGAGCAATTGTTGACGGTGCCAAGATCATGGCGATGACGGCGATCGACATGTGGCTATCTAAAGCATTGCAAGATGAGGTTAAAGCAGCTTTTGGTGACGGGGTAGTGCCCGAGGGCGTGATTTAACCCGAAATAGAGCCTAAATTCAGGTGAATTTGTAATCCCGCACTGACGGCGTGCGGACTCGTAAGATAGCGCGCCATGACGGTATATGTGCCCGAGATCTTCAGCGAAGACGAAAATGAGATTCTTCGGCGCTATTTCACAAATTTAGACGGACCAGTTTTCGCCCTTGTAAATCTGCCCGAGGTTGTAAAAGGTGCGCTCTTCGCAAGATACAGCCGTAGCGCAAAAAGCCTGAGACGATTGTTTCTAGATGAGTTTGTCAACGACTTAGATCTGAGTGGCGACAAATCGCTTGATGCAACGATCGGGCTCGAGCGAGCAGAAGATCTTTACGAAAAAGTCTTCGTCGAATACGGTGACGACAGTGTGGCTCAGTTGGGTGGTGTTCACCTTGCCTGCGAACAAGCGTCAAATCTTCTGACCAAAATTCTTGAGCGTGGGCGACTGATGAGCTATCTCGAGCAAAGTACGCGTTATATCAACTATGACGCGAGGCTTGGTGGTCGCTATCGCTTTTATCGAGATGCAGATATTTTGAATGGTCCATTCGGCACTCGTTATGTCGGCGACATGGATCGAATGTTCGATTCGTATTCAAAAATGGTTGAGTCAGTAACTGAACATATTCGTAAAACAATTAAGCGCGATTCGAATGTTTCCGATTTTGTTTTCAAACAAGCCACTCGCGCCAAGGGGCTTGATGCGGTACGTGGAGTATTGCCAGCAGCTTCGCTTTCGAACCTCGGGATCTACGGCACTGGTCAAGGCTACGAAGCGCTGTTGCTGCGTATGCGCGGACACAATCTGCCAGAGGCACGACTATATGCAGACATGATGCTTACTGAATTGCGCAAAGTTGTACCAAGTTTCTTGCGTCGGGTCGATATTGCCGATCGTGGAGGTCGGTGGACAGAATATTTAGCCGAGCGTGAGGGAGAAACTGTCGAACTTGTCGATGAATACTTCGGTGCTCTTGATCCACAGGACGCACAAGAAGTAGTGCTCACTGATTTTGATCCTGACGGCGAAGATAAGTTGCTTGCCGCAATTTGCTATTCGAGTTCACATTTGCCTGAGTCACAACTATTGAACGAGGTGCGAGAATTGAGCCACGATCAGCGTGTTGCATTGATTCGGGCATATGTAGGTAATCGTGAGAACCGACGACATAAGCCGGGTCGGGCCTTTGAGCGAATCGACTACCGATTCGACGTGTTGGGTGATTATGGTGCGTTTAGAGATTTGCAGCGCCACAGGCTCTTGACGATCGAATGGCAACGACTGACACCTCACCATGGTTTTGTTCGACCCGAGCTGATTTTGGAGGCTGGCATGGGCGATCAGTTTGATGAGGCAATGGAGCGTTCGAGCGCGCTTTATGACGCACTTTTGTCTGACTACCCGAGTCAGGCACCATATGCAGTTTCAATGGCATACCGACTGCGCTATGTCATGCAATTTAATGCTCGTGAGGCTATTCATATGCTCGAGTTGCGCTCGTCGCCCCAGGGTCACCCTTCGTATCGTCGCGTCGCAATCGAGATGCACAGGCTGATTGCCGAGCACGCCGGTCACAAGGCGGTAGCAGAGGCGATGACACACCTGGTTAAAGATGCACCCGAGTTAGAGCGCCTCGATTCTGAGCGGCGCGCAGAGGCTCGGCGAAAATAATGGGTCACCCACCAATTTGGAGTTATGGCCTCAGATATCCGATACTATGCGCGCTTCAAATGAATCTTGCTAATCGAGTTACTACTCAAGTTATAGGACAACATGGCTGACGAAGAAGAAATCGAAATAGAAGGCGCTGATGAAGTCACCCCCGACGAGATCGGACCAGACGATCTTGCCGAGGTTGAAGGCGACATTGACCCTGAAGAGTTGATCGAAGTCGAAGTCGAAGTCGAAGACGATCTCGAATCGGACCCCGATGTTTTGGTTGTTGATCCGTTAATTACTGATGAAGGTTCGACGCTTGTACCTACTGATGTTGCGAAACCTAAATCAGCAGATGACGATGACGACGAAGACGACTTGCGCACAGAAGACGACGTTGAGGCCGACCTGTCGTCGATATTGCAAGAGAAATTGTCGTCACCACAAGAGACTGCACCAGAGGAAGAAGAAGTTGTTGGTGATGATCGAACCGATGGCGTCGAACGCCTGCAGCCGCGTCGTTCTGACGAGACGCAGTGCACGCATTGCTTTTTGTTAGTTCGTCAAAATGCTCCTGGTTGCCCAGTTGAAGACGACGCTTGTCCTTTGTTTAAATCTGCCTAGTTTTTGACGTGCAAGTTTTTAGTCGCCGAGCATCTCAGAGCGACTGTGAAATTTTGAAAACACTCGAAAATGAGGCTCGTGCGAGTCTTGATCACTTTCGTGGCGGCGTGCGGCATGGAGATGATTTCGAATTAGTGGGCGATCAGTGGGCAAGCGTGATAGCCGACAGTTCAATTAACACGTTTGTCGCAGGCGTAGATGAAACGGTGATGGGCTATTTGGTTGCAAGACTCGGCCAGGCGAAAGCAGGAAAGATTGCGACTATTGAACAAGTATTTGTAACTAGCGATGCTCGCAATATGGGTATTGGCGATGCATTGGTAAGTGCAACAATTTTGTGGGCCAAAGCCGAGTCACTCGTCGCTCTTGACGGTTTTGCGTTGCCAGGCGATCGAGAAACCAAAAACCTCTTTGAGCGCTCTGGTTTGGTGGCGCGTTTGATAACCGTGACTACTGATTTAAAAAACTAGAAATCTAGAAATCTATTTTCCTTGCCAGTTTGGCGGACGCTTTTCGATGAAGGCTGTTAAGCCTTCTTTTGTATCTTCAGATGCCAATACTGCGCCGAATTCTTTGTTTGTCATGTCGATCAGAGTTTGATCTGACTCTGTTGCAGATGCCAGTACGATCTTGCGGCTTGCCCAAACTGCTAACGGCGCAGCTTTGCAGACTCGTAGGGCGAGATCGATTGACGCGTCGAGAGCAGCATTTGGCTCAACAAGCTTGTTGACCATGCCAAGTTCATAAGCCCGTTGAGCAGAAAAGGGTTCGCCGGTGAGAATTGCCTCCATCGCTGCTGCTCGACCGATTGCCCGAGGCAATCTAAATAGACCACCAGCGCCCGCAATTAAGTTTCTTGTTGCTTCAGCCAAACCGAAAGCCGAACGAGTTGTTGCCACGAGCATGTCGCAGGCGAGAACTAGTTCGCATCCGCCTGCAGTTGCCAGACCGTCAACGGCTGCGATGACTGGTTTTTTGCGATCGCGATAGACGAAGCCGCCAAAGCCACCGCGCTTGGTATTTAAGCCCGCGGCTTGCCCAGAGTTGATGGCCTTCAAGTCAGCCCCGGCGCAAAACACTGGACGCTCTTGACCAGCAGTGTTTGCTGCCAACACACCAACCCAGACGGTTGAATCGGCTTCAAGTTTGTCGATTGCAGCTTCTAGACCACTGGCAACATCGCCATTAACGGCGTTGCGCGCCTCGGGTCGGTTCAGGGTGATGATTGCGACTTTGCCTCTGACTTCGTATTCAACGATGTTTGCCATGAAGCAAGGCTAATTGATTAGGCGGATTGGCTCGCAGTTGAATCGGCGGTAATTTCAGTTGTTGCGACTTCAGTTACTGCAGGTTCGTTGATTGCGGTATCTGGCTTGGCGATGTCTGGTTTTGCTGCTTTGGGCTTGCGCTTGAACTCGCGCTTCGGGCGCGGTGGACGCAATGGGCGAGGTGTCTGGGCGCCTGGCTTAACTTCGATTGCAAATAGTGCAGCAATCTGAGGAATAAGTGGTGCGAGTCGCTTGACGGTTTGACGCAAAGCATCTGTGGTTGCTTGTGGTGCGCCGAGTGGCTTAACAGATGTTCGAATTGGTGAGAAGGCAAGTGCTTCGAGGATTGCTATCCATCGGTCTGAACTTGCTTCGTTTGACAACGAGTCGGCAGTGGCCTTTGTGAGTTGTTGGCCAAGGTCTGCAGGAAACAGCACACCTGCTTTTGGCGGCTCACCCGAAAGTTTGATTGCTCGGAGAACTCGTGTTGCACCAAGCGCAGCTTTGATGTCTTCAAGCCACTGAGTCATTTCGCTTTCTTGACGTTGCTTCAGAGCGAGTTTAAGTTCTGTTGCAAGTTCTCGAGTTGTTTCGTCGCGAACAACCATCGGGTCGTCTGCGCCAACAACCACCGCACGCAAATCGCGCAGGTCGAGAAGAGCAAGGTCGCTCTTGGCGGCCTCGGCTTTGTCGAGCCACTCTGCAACACGCAGTTTCGGCAAAATATCTTGAGCCATCGAGATTAAACCGTCTGCTTTGATTTCAGGTTTGCCCTCGGCTTTGAGTTGAGTGTTCTGAGTTTTGATTGCTTCACGTACTGCACGAATGCCACCAGCAAGTGCGCGCTCGGCAACACTTCGTTGCTCAGTTGGCAACGACTGCAAGACGGCTGAGCGGTGTTTGCGGTTGGGCTTAAGACGTTTGGCCACAGGACGAACAACCAGTTGAACCACGGGTGCGGCCGACTTGTCAGCAGGCGAGCGCGGTGTGCGCTCGCGAGGAGGTCGCTCTGAACGTGGTTTGCGCTCGGCGTTGTCTGTTCGGGCGGGACGATCGGTGCGAGGACCACGCTTATCGCGCTGCGGGCGATCTGACTTCGATTTCTTTGCGAGTTTTTCTGTGACACCTGTGAAAGGTTTGTCGTCAATCAATTGAAGGAAGGTTGCCTTCTGCGATTTGTCGCGTTGTGGCACGACTGACAAAACGGTTATGCCGTCAATGTCAAAGTCGGCTTCGATCTTTAGTACATCGCCAACCTTGGACTCTTTTGGCAAAAGTGAAGACTCGACGACGCCTTTAGGAACTTTTGCTCCGGCTGCGCGCCATGTCCATGTTCCGTCTTCGCGCGTGCTTGTTAATTCGATCTCAAGACGCCTAGACATGAGCCTTTACGGTATAGGCAAACTTGTGATTTGACATATTTGCATTGCAAAACTAGTACCGTAATTTTGTGGCAATTTACGCATTGGGTGATCGCGTACCAAAGATTCATGACAGCGCGTTCGTACACCCAGAAGCTGTGGTAATCGGCGCAGTTGAAATCGGTGCCGAGTCAACAATTTGGGCGGGAGCAGTGTTGCGCGGAGACGACGGAGAGATTCGCATCGGTGCGCGAACAAGTATTCAAGACAATTGTGTTATCCATACGACACCTGAGACGCCAACGATTGTCGGTGATGACTGCGTGATTGGACACATTGTTCATCTCGAAGCATGCACCATTGCATCTGGTGCACAAGTGTCGTCGGGTGCAATCGTGTTGCATCGCGTGATAGTCGAAACTGGCGCGATTGTCGGAGCGAATTCAGTTGTTCTGAACGACACAGTTGTGCCTGCTGGGGCATTGGCAGTTGGTTCGCCAGCAGTGATTAAAGAAGGTCGGGCTCGAAGCGAAGAAATCGAACATGGTGTTCGCGTTTATGTTGCAAAAGGCAAAATTTTTAAAGAGAAGCTTCGCAAGATCAAGGATTGATCTCATCGCGCTCGGCAATATTGCGCGGTTTTTAGGCGACAACTGCCAAAAGTTGAGTTAAGTCGAGTCGTTCAGATTCAACCAAATAGTGATGTGCGGCATCGCGTCTGAATTGTGAGCAAAGATCGGGCCTAAAAAAGCGAGCACCCTCGCGAATCACATAGTTCAGAATAAAAAATCGATAGGCGAACGGCAAGAATTCAATTTCAGTGCGACTAAGTGGATAAACCTGATGATATGCAGAGATGAATCTGACGAATCTCGGCTCGGTCAGTGTGTGAGCAGAGTATGAAAACTGAGTTTTATCGCCAGTGCGTGACGACACACGGCTAAGGAAATAGAAATCAAGTAGGCGAGACTCGATGCGAAACCAGTCGTAATCCCATCTGGTTGAAAATTCAAAAGATGAATCTTTGTTTTGGTTAGATGAGAGAACCGAGAAGTTGCCGAGATTCCAGTCGACCAAAATTGGTATTCGTACCCATTCGTCGTAGTGAATTTTCTCAAGATGTAAAAGCAAGTCGTGCGTGTAACGCTGCAGCGTAGAGATAGCCAATGAATCAAGACCGAAATGAGATTCGGCTTGGTCATCGCGAAGCAGATCGTATAAATGAATCGCGTCACCTTTAACCGAATTAGATGTTGGTGGCAAACTTGGGCTGATGGCGGCGCACGCCAAGTGAAACTCAGCGATCTCGCTCGCCAAAGTGACTACGTCGTCGTCGTTCAAGATTCGAGGCAACCCTGTGTTGCCCTGAACATCGGTATAAAAGACCGCCCAACATTGCCCGTCGTACCACGTGAATGGACGCCCATTTTTCGTTAAGACTTCGGCTAAAAAGCCAGACCAACGACCGCCACGCAACAAAGAACTGCACCGCGCAAGCCGGTCGTGGTCTTCGGCGAATTGAAAGTACGAGCCGTATGAACTGACTTTTGCAATCAGACTTGAACCGTCGGACATCGTGATTCGAAATACACGGTTTGTTGAAACGTGAGCCGAGACTTCGTCAAAATTTTTAATCTGTCGAGCGTCGCCGAAACTGGCCCATGCATCAAGAACATTTTGTTTCGCATTCGGTAACGATTCGCTGCTAGGTGGCGCCCCGAAAACCATGGTTCATTCTCGCAGAACTGCAACCAGCGAAAGCGAGATTGCTAAGAGCGAGCGCGAATGCCGATTGGCGCGATCAAATGGAAGCCCGCTTGATGCCGCTGTTCTTCAGATTCGCCGCCCCAGAAACCATATTCATGATGATTGCGCGCAAAGTCGCGACAAGTTGCAAGCACTTCACATGTCTCACACACTGCACGCGCCATTTGCTCACGTCGTTCGCGAGCTTGAGGTCTCTCAGCAGCCGGCGGAAAAAATATGTCCGATAAGCCACGACACGCGGCATCGTTCATCCACTTGTCGTCTGTCTCAAGTCTTCGCTGAAAGAAGTCGCTAGCGGACACACCTGCAAACTAGGCGATAACTAACTGATCAGTCAATTAGATCTTGAGCGCTTGTGAAACTCCCTCGGCAAAGAGGTCGATGTCTTCCAAAGTTGTGTCCCAGGCAGTCATCCAACGGTATTGATTGTTTGAAATGTCCCAGTCCCAAAAGAAGGTCCAGTCTCGAAGTGCGCTGGCGGTTGGGCTTTCAATCGTCGGAAAAAGACTGTTAACCACAGGGGGAGCAGTCAGTCCAAGCGACTGGTGGTGGCGAGTTTTCTCGTAAAGAGCGAGTGCCATCGAGTTGGCATTCGAAGCAAGTTTGAAGAGCAAATCGTTTTGAAGAAATTCAACGTATTGTGCTGAGACGAATCTCATTTTCGAATTGAGTTGTCCGACTTGTTTGCGGATGTATTCGACTCGCGAAGCAAGACTCGTGTTGAAAAAGACAACGGCTTCGCCGAACATCAAACCTGCTTTGACACCACCGAAACTCAACACGTCGACACCTGCGTCGATCGTGAAACTTCGTAGTGCTTTGGCTGACGCACCGAGCGCAACAGCGGCATTTGTTATTCGTGCGCCGTCCATGTGCACAAGCATGTCGAGTTCGTGTGCGGTTTCGCAGATCAGCCGCACTTCTTCGGCCGTGTAAATCGTGCCCATCTCGGTTGCTTGCGTAATCGAGACCACCGCAGGTTCTGCGTGATGAATGCTGCCGCGTAGGTGAGCGACACTCAAAATATCGCTGGGTCGAAGTTTGCCATCGACAGTTGGTACATCGATCAACTTTGCGCCAAGAAATCTTTCTGGTGCGCCGGCTTCGTCAACGGCGATGTGTGCAGTCGATGTGCAAACAACTGCTTGAGCAGGCTTGAGCATGCAGGCGAGTGCGAGAACATTTGCACCCGTACCACCAAAAACAAACTCGGTTGTGACCTCAGCATCGAAGAGTTGATTGAAGAAATTTTTCGCGAGTGGCGTATGTTGGTCGTGTCCGTATCCAAGAGCATGAAAACTATTTGCTCGAGCGACAGCCTCAAGAATGGCAGGGTGGACACCGGCTGCATTGTCAGACGCCATAAGTCGTTTTGGTGCGGGTAGCGAAATCTTCACCAAACAAGTATGCCTTTGGATAATCCACCAATACCTCGGTAAACAGGCGTAGGTTTTTGTCATGACGAAATCACTTGAAATAGCCGGTACAAAGACTGAATCGACGGTTGATTCATCACGCTGCCAATGGTGTCGCTCGCCAATAAGTCAGCGTTCGGGCGCTGGGCGACCAAGGCGGTTTTGCAGTCAGTCATGTCGCCAATGGGATTGGGTTGCCCGCCAGCGTGCCACCGAATTGGCCCTCAGCGAAGATGAGTTGGTCATTGCACGCAAAGAACTCGACGCCTTGCGTGACCAGGTCTATGTATTGCGGTGTGCGATAGCCGACGTTGAAGCTGACTTAGACCCATCAGTCGACCCGACGACACGAGACTTTAAAGCCGCACTTAAGTGGCTGTTGCAAGCAGCCAAACCTTTAGCCCAAGATCAGTTGCATCCGAGTCCGAGCCGGGCGGCGTAATGCGTAAAACCCTGTTTGGCTTGATTGCTTTGGTTCGGGGTTTCGCCCATAATGTTAGTTATGTAAAGTTGATATAGACTAGAATAAGGCAAATAGACACTTTGAACAACTCCCCGTCGTCTGGACTACCAGCACAGAAAAATCAATTGCCTGAGATTGGTTGGTCAGCAACCGATGTTTTTGAGAGCCTCGAAGTGATGCGCGCCCGCGATGTGCGCTGGCGCGAAGGCCGCGCGTTTAGTCTCGCCTACAACGCTGGCCCCGACGCCTTAGCGGTGGCTGAAGAGGCCTACAGGCGTTTTAGTGGCGAGAACGCCCTGAGTACCGATGCCTTCCCCAGCCTGAAGCAGATTCAGGCCGAGGTTGTGGCGATGGCCGGCGTTTGGCTGGGCGCGACGCCGAACTCGGCTGGTTTCATGACGTCTGGCGGCACAGAGAGCATCCTCATGGCTGTCAAGGCGGCTCGAGATCGCTTGTTAGCCGAGCGGCAGATTCGCCAGCCAAATATGGTTTTGCCCACTTCTGCGCACGCGGCATTTGCCAAGGCCGGCGCCTACTTCGGGGTCGAAGTTCGCCGTGTTGCCGTTGGGTCCGACTGGCGCGCCGACGTTTCAGCGATGCGCAGTTGCGTGGATGAAAATACGGTTCTGATAGTCGGCTCAGCGCCGCAGTATCCGCAAGGTGTTGTTGATGACATCGTCGGCATTGCCAAGATTGCAAGCGATACGAAAATCAACTGTCACGTTGATGCCTGCATGGGCGGTGTCACGCTCGCCTACTTAGAGCGTCTCGGCGAGACAATCGCACCGTGGAATCTGCAAGTGCCCGGAGTCAGTTCGATTTCGGTCGATCTACACAAGTTTGGTTACACATCAAAGGGTGCCTCTGTGATTATGTATGCATCCAAACATTTGCGCTCGTATCAAGGTTTCGTCACCGCCGACTGGCTTGGTGGCATGTACGGCTCGTCAGGCGTGCTCGGCACGAAATCGGGTGGCTCGATGGCGAGCGCTTGGGCTGTGATGCATTTTCTCGGCGACGATGGATACCTGCGCCTCACTCGACAAGCACGCGAAGCAACTTTGCAACTGGCTTCGATAATTCGTGACTCGCCCGATTTGGTTTTGCGCGCTGAACCCGAATCGACACTTTTATGTTTTGGTGCGCAAGACCCGACTGCGCTTAATGTTTTTGCAGTCGCTGACGAGCTCTCAAAATGTGGCTGGTATGTAGATCGCCAGACACCCCCCGACTCGTTGCACTGCACGGTGAACGCAATTCATCATGACAAAATTGACTGGTTCGCCAAAGATCTGCGCAACAGTGTCGAGAAGGTGCTTAGCCAACGTTCAACCGGCAACGTCGGCGCCTACGGCACCGTTGAATAACTCGACTCGAAGGACGTTTAAGAGGCGGCGGAACAAGCACGGGTGGTTTGCTCGGCGAGCTGATTCATTTCG
>ERZ889217.162-NODE-162-length-43688-cov-16.869159_pt1 | contig 43688 bp, 30 predicted proteins | sample MGYA00521098_ERZ889217 | MGnify/ENA primary metagenome ERZ889217 (study PRJEB32303, sample SAMEA104408613) | aquatic metagenome | biome: Brackish water; feature: Pelagic; material: water | place: Baltic Sea | collected 2014-06-10T22:04:00 | depth 2,362 m ... | reverse complement strand
CGGCTACGGCGTCAAAGTCGGCTAGGCTCGCCCAGTCGGGCAACTCCACGAGCGATGCCGCCAGCGTCCGCACGCCATCGCGGACCCCCTCGTCAATTTCGTCAAACATCGGCAGCCAATCTATCCCCGGAACGCTCTGCTGGTCTGGCTGCGGGCTTGCTGCCACGGCGACAGGCGACGGGGCCGCGGGCTCGGCGGGGCGCGATTGCAGGCGGAAGCCGCTGGACCACGTGACCACAAGGATAGTCGCCACGAGCACCGCCGCCGCTCCGGCCACGGGCAGCCGTGAGGCCGCCCGAGCGTGGCCGGCCCGCTGGCTACCAGTCAGGGCCGGCATCGGCCGCGGCAGCGACTCAGGCAAAGGCTCGATCCGCCGCATCAGCCGCGTCTGAAACCCGGCCGAGAATTCCGGCCGTTCACCGCGGGCCTCTCGCCGCAGCCTCGCGGCCAGCCCGGGCTTCTCTTCACCGTCGTTCTGTCGAAACCGCGTCACCATGTGTGCCTCACTCCCAGTCCAGCAGATCCCGCACGAGCGGCTCGAGCCGCCTGCGGGCACGAAACAGAATCACCTTCACCGTCGCCTCCGGCTTGCCGAGAACGACAGCCACCTCACCGGGTGACTTCGCCTCCACATACCGCAGCCAGACTGCCGAGAACTGCGGCTCGCTCAACTCCGCCGCCGCCACGTCCCAGAGCCGGGTAGCTCGTTCGAGGGCGACCGCCGCACGGCTCGGATCAGCTACCGTGACCGCCGCCGACGCCCCTGCCGTGTCTCGCACCCGTCGCCGCCGGGCAGACCGGGCGTGGTTGAGGCAGACACGGCGGGCGATCGTAAACAGCCAGGTCGAGAAGGCCCAGCGCGAATCATAGCTGCCGATCGCCCGCCAGGCCCGCACAAAGGCCTCCTGCGCGATGTCGTCGGCATTGCCGCGATCGGCCCGGCCGGCCAGTTGCCGCACGTAGTGAACGATCCTTACCTGGTACCGCATCGCGAGCGTCGCGAAGCTGTCACGGCAGCCCGTCGCCGCGCGGCGTGCGAGTTCGGCATCGTCGAGATCGGCACCATCGGCCATCGATTGCCTCCACCCGGAGTCCTGCGGCAAACTCAGTGTACCCGCCAGGCCGCCCGCAAAGACCACTGCGTTTACCACGGACCATAGAAGCCCCGGGCGCGAGCCCGGGGACTGCGGGTGCGTGGGCCATCCCGCCAGTGATTCTCTGGATGCACGACACCGTCCAGCTTGGCAGAGGCAGTTGCACCCGCCGCGTCAAAGTCCCCCGGCTCGCATCGCTTTTATGGATGCACAGGAGGTGCCAGGGATGCCCCGCTGGAGGTCCGTTTAGAACTCATCTTCGCGGAACGGGCGGCGCTCATCCTTCTTCTCGGATTTGCCACCCTTCTGCATCGGGCACTCGCCCTTCTCGCACTCGCCCTTCTCACAGCCCTTGCAGCCGTCGCAGCCCCCCTTGCCCTTCTGCATGGCTCCCCACTGCTTCTTCCGCTCGGCCATCTTGGCCTCCATCCGGTCGGCGGCCCGCTCGACCACCGCCCAGACATCGTCGGCCTTGGCATCCCACGAAATCATGCAGGTGTCGCCGCGGGTCATCGTCTCGACCGCCTTGACAAGCTTCATCACGTCGGCCTCGTTGCCGAAGCGGAGCGAGCCGAGCGCCACGAGACCTTCGGTGACGCTGTTGGCCTGCTCGGCTGCCTCGGCCGACGTCATCTCGAGCCGGGCCCGGTAGAACGACATCCCCTCGCTCTCACCCATCGCTACGCGGTAGCCCTTGCCCTCCCTGAGCACCGGGCACTTCGTCTTGGGGTCGATCTTGGCGGCCCGACCGACGAGGATCGAGCCCGGCCGCACGCGGCCGGCGAGCGCGCTGTCATCGCCAAGGCTGGCCTGCTTGGCGTCGAGCACGTCGAGGGCCATCTCGACCTGCTCCTTCGTGCGGGCGAAGACCATCACGTCGTCTTGAAAGAAGGCTCCGACCACCGGCTGCCCCTGAGACTGCTTCCAGCCCTTGTGCATCCAGGAGTGGAGCGTGTAGCCGCGGTGCTCCATGGTCTTGTGGCCCGGGGCCTTGGCCGCCATCGCCTCGAGCTTCTTCCGATCGACATCGGCGTGGACGATCATCACCGCGTTCTTCTTGTCGGTGTCGAGTCCATAGACGGTCACGTCGTGGAGGTCTTTGCGGACATCCATCCCGATCATGCCGGCCCCCATGGCCAGCATCGTCTCAGCCTGCGGATACTTCTTCATCATCCGCGTCTCCAGCCGCTTCATGACGGTTGACTCGCGGGCGACATCCATGTCGAGGTGCATCATCCAGACAGCCTTGGCGGGCACGCGGCCGCTATCCACCGGCTTGGCGAGCGCGGGAGCCGTATGGGTGGCGACCGTGACTCCGAGCATGACGGCGACAAGAGGGGCGAACTGGCGGCGGACGGCAAGCAGGCTCATGGCAGATCTCCGACGGGGACGAGAGGCCGGTCGCGGATTGGACGACTGCCTTTCCTACACCGCGGCCGCCGCGATGGTTTCACACGACGGGGGTCTTCGACGGTTCCCCCGGGATCTCGCGGACGAGTCGGGGGACGGCGTAGCCTGGGAGGGTTTTCCGAAGAATAGGTCGGCCAATGGCACTTCGGCAAGCGTCGGCCGAGCGGGGCGGATCATGAGGAGCAGCCGCCGAGACCGATCGGGCTGGATGCGGCCCGATCGTGGAGTTGCCGAGGAGCTTCCGATCCGTGCTCAAGGCCGAATTTTTCTTTTTGGCGCAGACCGGCCTTGAAACCGCTCTTCGCGCGGGCAGTCCGCACCGTGGCAGGGAATGCCGTCAGAGGCTGTGGATATCGATCACGGGCAGCTTGTCGATGCCGCGGCTGGCGGGTATGCGGTCGGCGGACATACGGCGGGCGTCCACGCCCCGGGAGGCTGTTGTGACGCGAATCCGAGTCACAAGCCCCGCTCGAGCCGCAGCTCGACTCTCCCACCCGCGGCCTGCCGAGCTGCCCGTGATCGTTATCAAGTCGCTGTAAGGGCCGGCGGATCGGCCGTCCGATGGACCGACTCGAGGCAGGTCTGCGCTGGCGGCGAAAAAGGGCTCGAGAGGGCGCCGTTTGGAGGGCAGGTGAGCGATGGTCACGTAACCCTCGGTGCCACGATCGGGCCGTCACTCCACCCTTGCGACGGCCCATCACAGCTCACTCGCTCGTGGACGTGCCGTTCACCGACTTATCCGGTCAAGGCTGCGACCCTCCCTCCGACACACTGCGCAAACTCTTGTTGCCTCCCTTGACTCTTTTCCCAGCCTTCACAGCCGCCGATCATATCCACTCTACCCCTCCAAACACCCGCGAAACTGGGAAAGACACGGAGCGTCTGCCGGTAATCGGGGAAAATCCGCGGAGTCAGGCCTTTCGCAGCCGAAGCCCCAGCTGAGAGTCCACTCCCGTCGGGATCATCGTGCGTCGCCACGTCTCAATCAGTCGCCTCGTGGTCGCATTCGCGGTAGCGCTGACCACGCCCGGACTACTTCGCGGAGAGCGGGCCGACCTAGGCACCGACCGCGACGCGTTCACCCCTTGCACCCATGGCGTAGACCCCGGCCGCTGGTTGACGGAGACGTCCTACGTCTACATCGACAACCTCGTCGGCCCGCCAACCAACAATTATCCCGAGTTGCTGGTCAGGCTTGGAGCTAGCGATGGCTGGGAATGGCGGCTGGGCTTTAATTATGGCATTGGGTCACAGGGCAACGTCGTCACGAACGTGGAGGTTGGCGAGGGCTCAATCGATGGCCGGAGTGTCTACGAATCGAGTGTGCTGTACGGCTTCAAGCTGGAAACGAGCGAACAGGAGGGCTGGCTGCCCGAGAGTTGCTTCATCATGGAGGCTTCCACACCCACCTACGGTGACGTGTTCGGTACCGTGCCGGTGGCCACGATCGTAGCTGGCTGGGAATTACCGTTTGCATGGCGGCTCGACGGCGCGATCCGCTATTCCTACTCAGAGGGGCAATTCAACTGGTTCAGCCGCTGGGGCCCGTCGGCGGTCCTGCGGGTGCCGGTCACCGATCGGTTTGAGGCGCATGTCGAGTGGTTCGGCACCTTCACCCAAGGCCTTTACGACGACACACATCGCCCCTTCTTCAGTCCAGGCTTTCACTACGTCATCGCCAACAATGCAGAGATTGGCCTCCGCTTCGGCTGGGGCCTGACAGACGAGGCTGCGCCATTTTTCTCCGACGCCGGCCTGGCCTTTCGCTACTGATCAAAACACCCCGTTCAGGCGTGGATTGCCTGGCCGGCGACCGCCAGGGCGGCTTCCTTGAGGGCTTCGGGCAGTGTCGGGTGAGCGTGGCACACGCGGGCAATGTCCTCAGCTGTAGCTCCGAAGTTCATGGCGGCGGCCGCCTCGGCGATCAGGTTACCCGCCTCCGGACCGATGATGTGGACTCCAAGCACGCGGTCGGTCGTCGCGTCGGCCAGGATCTTCACCTTGCCGGTCGTGTCGCCCAACGTCCGGGCCCGTCCGTTTGCCCTGAACGGAAACACACCCTTTTTGAAGGCTACGCCCTCGGCCGTAAGTTGCTCCTCAGTCTTCCCGATCGCCGCGATCTCAGGACTGGTAAACACCACGGCCGGCACGAGGTCGTAATCGACGTGGGCCCAGCCGCCGGTCATGCCGTCGACACAGGCCACGCCATCCTCCTCCGCCTTGTGGGCCAGCATCGGCCCCGGAATGCAGTCGCCGATGGCCCAGACTCCCGGCGCCGTCGTGCTGAACTGACCGTCCACGGGAATAAAGCCCCGCCGATCGGGTCTGATGTCCACCGTCTCGAGCCCCACGCCGTCGGTGGCTGGCCGGCGGCCTGTGGCCGCAAGCACCCGGTCGCAACGAATCGGCTCGCCCCCCTCCACCTCGACGATGCAGCCGGCCCCGGCGGCCTTAGCACTCGTCACCTTCACACCCAGGTGAATCTCGAGTCCCTGCTTTTGATACAGCCCCAGCGCCTCGGCGGCGATGTCGCCGTCGATCCCCAACAGAACCCGGTCGGCGTATTCAAGCACGGTCACCCGAGCCCCCAACCGCCGCCAGACACTACCGAGTTCGAGCCCGATGTAGCCGCCACCGATCACCACGAGGTGGTCGGGTACATCCGGAAAAGCCAACGCCTCGGTGCTGGTGCCCACCCGGTCGCCGTCAGTCTCGATTCCAGGGAGCACCACGGGGACGCTACCCACCGCCAGAATGATCCGTGGCGACTCGAGCACTGTCACCTGCCCGTCAGCGGCGGTGACTTCCACCCGTCCCTGACCCGCCAGTCGTCCCATGCCGAGATGCCGGGAGATTTTGTGCTTCTTGAGCAACGCGTCGATACCCTTGGCAAGCGTAGAGACGACGTCGTTTTTCCGCTTCATGAGCGTTGCCAGATCGAGCGCCACTCCCTCGACCCGCACACCGTGGACGGCTAGATCATGCTGCACCTCCTCGTATTTGTGGCTCGATTCCAGGAGCGCCTTCGACGGGATGCAACCCACCCGTAGGCAGGTGCCACCGAGTTTGGGCTCCCGCTCGACTACCGCCACCGAAAGACCCCGCTGGGCCGCCCGGATTGCCGCCACATAGCCCCCCGGACCACCACCGATCACGACAAGATCAGGCTGCGCCATGAGTACTATTTTCTTGATCCAAAAGGGAGGAAAGAGGAGAAGAAGGATTGGTGCCTGTGGGGCAGGAACTCCCTTACGGTTGGCCACGCAGGCCAGGGATGGGGCTTGCTCGCGTGCGGCTAGACTTCGAGGATCAGGCGGGTCGGATCCTCGACGATGTCCTTGATTCGCTTGAGGAAGTTCACCGCCTCGCGGCCGTCCACGAGTCGGTGGTCATACGTGAGAGCCAGATACATCATGGGCCGAATCACCACCTGACCGTTGACGGCCATCGGCCGGTCCTGGATCGCATGCAGGCCGAGGATGCCGCTCTGTGGCGGATTGATAATCGGCGTGCTCATCATCGACCCGTAAACGCCGCCGTTCGAGATTGTGAACGTGCCGCCCTGCAACTCCTCGAGCTTGAGTTTGTTGTCGCCGGCCCGGCGGGCGAAGTCACTAATCGCCATCTCGACCTGGGCGAACGACATCGTCTCGGCGTTCCGCAGGACGGGTACTACCAGCCCCTTTCCACCACCGACCGCGATCCCGATGTCGTAATAATTGCGAAACACGATGTGGGGGTCGCGATACTCAGCATTCACCTGGGGCACCGCCCGCAAGGCCTCGATCGCCGCCCGCACGAAAAACGACATGAAGCCGAGCTTCACGCCATACCGCTCCTGGAAGACATCTTTGAACTTCTTGCGAAGCTCCATCACGGCGGACATATCCACTTCGTTGAAGGTCGTAAGCAACGCCGCCTGCTGCTGGGCTTCGACCAGCCGCTCGGCGATCCGTCGTCGGATCGGACTGATCAGCACATACCGCTCGTCCCGACTGCCGGGCACGCTCGGAGCGATAGCAGCGACCGGAGCGGCCACCGACGCCCGGGATGGAGCCGCCGACTGGGCGCTCGGAGCGGCCGTCACGGCCTGCGCGGCATCGTGCTTAGTGATTCGCCCGCCGGGACCGCTGCCAGCGACGCCGCCCGGTGAGACCCCGGCCTCAGCCAAAACGCGGGCTGCGGCGGGCATCACCCGCTGCGGTTGCTGCGGGGCTACGGCCTGAACCGACCCAATCACCGTCCGACCTTCGCTCCGCCGCACGTCCACAACCGCGGCTGCGGCCGGGACTGGACCTGCGGCCGGGGGCCCAGAAGCCGCTCCGGCCGCGGCCGGCTCGAGATAGCCGATCACCTCCCCCACCATCGCCTTCTCACCGCTCCCTTTAAGCACCTTCGAGATCGTGCCTGCGGCTGGCGCAGGCAGCTCGACCGTCGCCTTGTCACTCTCTATTTCGACGATCGAGTCATCCATCGCCACCCCGTCACCCTCTCCCTTTTTCCAAGCGCCGATCATGACTTCGGTGATCGACTCACCAACTTCGGGAACCTTGAGTTCAATGGGTATTGGGGGCATTGGATCTGAGACCGCGAAGGAGGGGTGAAGAAAATACCGTGCGGAAATTCAGCTGCTGAAGGCGGCTGTGAGAAGTTCGTTCTGCTCGAGGTCATGACTCTTCTTGGAGCCGGTCGCCGGGCTGGCCGCACTCTGCCGGCAGACCCCGGAGAATGGCCGGTCGCCGTTGATCCGCTCGCCGAGATGAATCCGGAGAAATCGCCAAGCACCCATGTTTTCCGGTTCCTCCTGCACCCAGACCACGGGCGTGCCGGAGGGGTAGCCCGACAGCGCCTCTTCGAGCCACCGCCGGGGCAGCGGGTAGAGTTGTTCGACGCGGACAATGGCGACGTCGTGGCGGCCCAATTCCTGGCGACGTTTCTCGAGTTCGTAGGCGACCTTGCCCGAGCAGAGCAGCACCCGGCGGATATCCTGCGGACTGGCCGCAGACGTGTCGGGGATCACCCGCTGAAACTCACCCGTAACCAGGTCGGTGAGACTCGAGACACAACCTGGGTGCCGGAGCAGGCTCTTGGGGGTCATCACCACCAGCGGCTTCCGCCAGACTCGGAGCACCTGGCGGCGAAGGCAGTGGAAGATCTGCGCTGGCGTGGTGGGCTGCACCACTTGAATATTGTCTTTCGCTGCCAGGAGCAGGAACCGTTCGAGCCGAGCGCTCGAATGCTCCGGCCCCTGGCCCTCGAAGCCATGTGGCAGCAGCAGGGTAATGCCCGAGAGCCGATTCCACTTGTCTTCCGCGCTGACGATGAATTGGTCGATCACCACCTGAGCGGCATTGACGAAGTCACCAAACTGCGCCTCCCACATCACCAGACCATCGGGGCAATCAAGGCTGTATCCGTACTCGAAGCCGAGCACGCCCGCTTCTGAGAGCGGACTGTTGTAGATCTCCACCGGGGCCTGATCCGGCGTGAGGTGTTCGAGCGAGCACCAGGTGTCGTCGGTGACTGCGTCGTGGATGACGGAATGACGGTGGCTGAAGGTGCCTCGTTGGCTGTCCTGGCCGGAGAGTCGCACCCGGAGCCCCTGGGTGGCGAGGCTGGCCATCGCCAATGCCTCGGCCGCAGACCAATCGAGCGGCACCTCACCCTGGGCCATCTGCCGCCTGAGCTCGAGAAACCGGGCGATCTTGGCATGGGGACGGAACCCGTCTGGAAGGGCGACGAGGCGGTCGAGAAGTTCGATCAACACCTCGCGACGAATGCCCGTATCGACGTCGGCCGCTTCCCGCTCCCGGCCGCCGATGTAAAAAGCCCACACGCCACCGATATCACTTCTGTGGACGTAGTCCTCGCTCTTGGCGACCGTCAGATCCTCCGCAAACTTCGCCTGCTGCTGCTCGACAATCGCCTGCGCTTCGTCGGCCGTGATCTCTCCGAGCTTGAGCAGCCGCTCCAGGTAGCTCTCATGCACACTCTGCCGCCGCTCGATGACCCGATACAGGGCCGGCTGAGTGAAGGCGGGCTCGTCGGCTTCGTTGTGACCACGTCGGCGGAAGCAGTACATATCAATGACCACGTCCCGCTGAAACTCGCGCCGGAAGTCCATCGCCAGACCGACGACTTGGGCCACGGCCTCCGGGTCTTCACCGTTGACATGAAAGATGGGGATTTGCAGCATCTTCGCCACGTCGGTGGCGTAGGTGCAGGACCGCGACTCCACCGGCCCGGTGGTGAAGCCGATCTGGTTGTTGACGATTACATGGAGCGTGCCCCCAACCCTGTAGGCATCGAGCTCCGAGAGGTTGAGGGTCTCCTGAATGATCCCCTCGCCGGCAAAGGCGGCATCGCCATGGATTTGGATCACCATCCCGTGATGGCGAGCCCGGTCTCCGGAACGATCCTGGCGGGCCCGCATCCGGCCGAGAGCCACGGGATTCACGAACTCCAGGTGGCTGGGATTGAAGCAGAGCGTGAGGTGCACACCCCGGCCGTTGGCCGCCTGGTAGTCGGTGGAATGCCCGAGGTGGTACTTGACGTCGCCGCGGCCAACGTGGAGTTCGGGGTCCATGTCGGCAAACTCGCGGAAGATCCGCTGCGGATTCTTACCCATGATGTTTGCCAGGACGTTGAGCCGGCCGCGATGGGCCATCGCCATCACCACGTCGTGAATTTCCTGGCCCGCCGCACGCTCGATCGACATTTCCAGGAGTGGGATCAGGCTCTCGGAGCCTTCCAGCGAGAAGCTTTTCGCGCCCAGAAATCGCTTTTGAATAAACTCCTCGAATACGGCAGCGGTGGTCATCTGCCGGTAGATCCGCAGTTGCTGCCGGCGATCGAGCTGGATTCGGTTCTCACAACCCTCCATTCGCACCTGGAGCCACTGGCGAACCCTGAGGTCGTCCATGTGCATGAACTGCACGCCGATCGAGCGGCAGTAGGTGTTCCGCAGCCGTTTGATGATCTGCCGCAGTGACATCGACTGCGGTCCCTCGATCGTGTCGGTCGAAAATGACCGATCCATGTCCTCGTCCGTCAGGTGATAAAAGGCCGGGTCAAGTTCGGGGAGCCCGGGCCGCGGCCGGCCGAGCGGGTCGATCTCGGCCATCAAATGACCACGAACGCGATAGGCCCGCACCAGTTGGTCAACGCGATCCTGAAGAAACGCTACCCGCTCCTCGCCCGCAGTACCGGTCGCTACCGGCAGCGGCAGCAGCATCGCCTCACCAGCGGCCGCCGCAGGAAGTCGAACCTGGCCATTGGCGAGTGCTACGGCATGCCCGGTGGCGATGCCGTCGGGTGTCACCAACTTCGACGCCGACGCGTGACCAGCCTGGCCATTTGTCTCAGTCAGCAGGGCTGCCGCGCCGTTGACAGCCGCAGTCGGCAGCGGAGCTACCGATCCGCCGGTCATCCAGGCAGCAAAATAAGCCTGCCAATCGGGCGGGACGCTCGCGGGGTCCTCCTGGTAGCGGTCAAACAATTCTTCGAGAAACGCCAGGCTCGCTGTGCCGGCCGAATCAATACTCGCTGTGGGTGTCACGTTGTCCTTCCAGGGTCCGACCTCACCGAGCCAGCAACAGCCGGCCGGGACTCTGCAGATAGCCGATTACTTCGTTGAGGAATCGAGCCGCCATCGCTCCATCTACCAGCCGGTGATCGTAAGAAAGCGAGAGTGGCATCATCAACCGCGGTTCAATCCGATCTTCGTGCACAACCGGCATCTTACGGGACCGGCCGAGCAGCAGGATCGCGACCTCCGGCCAGTTGATGATCGGGGTTGAGTAGGCACCGCCCACGGCCCCGAGATTGCTGATCGTGAACGTACCGCCCCGCAGATCTTCCAGGGTGTATTGCGAGTTTTTCGCCTTCTCTGCGGTGTCGGTGACTGCCTGGGCAATCTGGGGAATCGAGAGCTGGTCGCAATCTCGAAGCACCGGCACCACAAGCCCCCGGGGCGTGTCTACGGCGAGACCGACGGTGACGTATTCCTTGTAGACAATCTCGCCCTTATCGGGGTCGATCGTGGCATTGATCGCAGGATGCTGCCGCAGCGACAGACTCACCGCCTTGATCACGAATGCGAGCGCCGTGAGCTTGAGGTTGCTCTTGGCATATTCGGCAGCACTTTCTTTCCGCAATCGCTCCAATTCCGTAACGTCGGCATCATCGAAGTTGGTGAGGTGCGGGATTGTGGAGACGCTCCGCATCATGTTGGCCGCGATCGTCTTCCGCATCCGCGACATCTGCTCGCGGCGGATCGGGCCCCAGTCGTCCCGCTCGGTGGTTCCGGTCCCTCCGGGTCGGGCCGACGGCGCAGCCGCACTCGCGTTTCGCACCGCAGTAATCACGTCTTCCCGAATGATGCGACCCGCAGGCCCGCTGCCTGTCACCCGAGACAGATCCACACCCAGTTCTCGAGCGAGCCGACGAACGGACGGACCCGCCGGCTCAACGGCGGTCGCAACTGCCGCCCGGACAGACACGGGCTCAGGATCCGACTCCAACGCCGCCGGAGCAGCTGTTCGCTGGCCGTTCTCCACGACCGGGGCCGCTGCCCGCACCGGTTCCAACACAGGCTGCGGTGTCGGCTCTGCGGCGGGCTTGGCCGGCGCTGCAGCCGCCGGCTTGGGCGCGGCGTCGACCATTGAACCTAGCAGCACCAGGGTCTCACCAACCTTGACGGTATCGCCCTTCTTGACCAACACCTTCTCGACCAAGCCGCCAGGTGGACAGGGCACCTCGATCACGGCCTTGTCAGTTTCCACCTCGAGCAGAGGCTGGCCAGGCTTCACAACGTCGCCCTCGGAGACGAAGACTGTGACAACGTCTCCGGAAGCGATGTTTTCTCCAAGGTCGGGGAGTTTGAACTCGGTTGCCATGACGTCCGCTACAGGGAATTGGGGGACAATCCAGAAATCATAGCCGACGCAACCGCGACGGCAGGAGGTGAGGTTCAGGCGAGGGCAGCGTCGATCTTCTCCGGGTCGATCTCCAGCCGGGTGATTGCCTCAGTCACGACATGGCTGCCGATCGAACCGGCCTGGGCCAGCCGCCAGAGGGTACCGACCACGATGCACTCAGCATCCACCTCGAAATGACGACGGAGCGGGCCGCGGCTTTCACTCCGACCAAATCCGTCAGTGCCAAGCGCGAACAATCCCCCGGGGATCCAGGGGTCGAGTTGCTCAGGAACCGCCCGCACATGATCGCTGGCGGCCACGAACACCCCCTCGCCATCGCCCAGCGTCTGCTCGAGGTAGCTTCGGCGGGCTGGTGCCTCGGGGTGCAGCATGCTCCAGCGACGGCATTCCTGGGCCTCACGCCGTAATTCCTTCCAGCTCGTGACGCTCCACACAGTCGAGCTGATGCCCCACTGCTCGGCAAGCAGGTGAGCGGCCCGGATCACCTCTCGAAGGATCGCTCCCGAGCCCAGCAAGTGGACCGGCGGCAATGGCCCCACCGGCTTGCCGGTCGCGGCCACATCCTCGAGTCGGTACATCCCCTTGAGGATGCCCGTCTCGCAGCCCGCCGGCATCGGCGGCATCTCATAGTTTTCGTTGTAAACCGTGATGTAGTAGATCCAATCTTCGCCCTTGCCGTACATCCTTTCGAGACCGTCGAGCATGATCACCGTCGTCTCGTAGACAAAGGCCGGGTCATAGGCCCGCACAGTCGGGTACGCCATCGCAAACAAGTGGCTGTGACCGTCCTGGTGCTGGAGTCCTTCGCCATTGAGCGTGGTCCGGCCGGCGGTGCCGCCGAGCATGAAGCCCCGCGCCCGGCAGTCGCCGGCAGCCCAGATCAGGTCGCCGATCCGCTGGAACCCAAACATCGAGTAGTAGATGAAGATCGGAATCATCGGCACGCCATGGCTGGCATAGGCCGTGCCCGCCGCGATGAAACTCGACATGCTGCCCGCCTCGGTGATGCCCTCCTCGAGAATCTGACCGTCTTTGGCCTCGCGGTAGTAGAGCAACTGGTCGGAATCGACCGGCTCGTACAACTGGCCTGTGTGGGCATAAATCCCACACTGCTTGAACAGTGGATCCATGCCGAAGGTTCGCGACTCATCGGGAACGATCGGCACGATGTATTTGCCGACCTTTTTGTCCTTGAGCAGGGAGGCCATCAGCGTGACGGCGCCGGTGGTGGTCGAGACCTCTCGGCCGGCGCTTTTTTCGATGAAGCCCAGGTAATCGGCCAGCTTGGGCGTTTCGAGCTTCGGCGACTCCAGCGGCCGCGTCGGCACATAGCCCCCCAGGGCGGCCCGGCGTTCGCGGAGATAACGAATCTCCTCAGAATCCTCCGCCGGCTTGTAGAAGGGTGCCTTGGCTACCTCATCATCTGAGATCGGGATCCCAAATCGGGAGCGGAAGGCCCGCAGTTCGTCCTCGTTGAGCTTCTTTTGCTGGTGGGTGACATTGCGGCCCTCCCCTACCTCGCCCAAGCCGTAGCCTTTGATTGTCTTGGCGATGATCACGGTCGGCTTGCCATGGCACTTCATCGCAGCGTCGTAGGCGGCGAAGACCTTTTCAGGATCGTGACCGCCGCGGCGAAGTTTCCGCAGTTTCTCGTCGGAAAGATGGGCTATCATCTCGCCGAGCCGCGGCTCGGCTCCGAAAAAATGCTCGCGAATGTAACTGCCGGGCATGACCACGTATTTCTGATACTGACCGTCCACCACCTCGTTCATCCGCTTGACGAGCAGTCCCTCTTCATCTTTGTCGAGGAGCGCATCCCACTCGTCTCCCCAGATCACCTTGATCACATTCCAGCCGGCGCCGCGGAAAACCCCCTCCAATTCCTGGATGATCTTGCCGTTGCCACGGACCGGACCATCGAGCCGCTGGAGATTGCAGTTGATGACAAACACGAGGTTGTCGAGTTGCTCGCGGGCCGCCAGGGAGATGCTACCGAGCGTTTCTGGTTCGTCGGTTTCGCCATCCCCGATGAAGCACCAGACATGCTGCTTGCTCGTGTCTTTGATGCCCCGATCCTGGAGATACTTGTTGAATCGGGCCTGGTAGATCGCCATCAGGGGACCAAGCCCCATCGACACCGTGGGGAACTCCCAAAAGCCCGGCATCAGCCAGGGATGCGGATAGCTCGAAAGCCCGCCCCCTTCGGCCAACTCGCGGCGGAAGTTTTCCAGCTGCTTTTCCGAAATGCGGCCCTCGAGGTAGGCCCGAGCGTAGACACCAGGGGAGGCGTGCCCCTGGAAATAAACCTGGTCACCCGAGTAGTTGTCACCCCGGCCGCGGATAAAGTGGTTCATGGCCACGTCCACCAGCGTGGCCGACGAGGCGAAGGTGGAGATGTGGCCACCGATGCTCTTGTCTTCGCGATTGGCCCGCACGACCATCGCCATCGCATTCCAGCGAATGATGCTTTTGATCCGCCGTTCAATTTCTCGATTGCCCGGAAACGGAGGCTGGCGATCGACGGGGATCGTATTGATGTAGGGGGTGGTGGCCGAGAAGGGAATTGAAACCCCCAGCCGATAGGCCTCCTGCTCGATTGCATGAAGCAGGTAGGCGGCCCGGTCGCCCCCTCGACTCGTAATCACGTACCGGAGCGAATCGAGCCACTCCCGGGTTTCGGTTGGATCGGTATCCACCGAAGAGACGCCATCAGTCGGCTCGGGCTGGCCGGTGCCGCTCGTCCCGGCCTGGCTGATCGCCATCGGCGCGTGGGCTCCGCGGGGCAGCGGTTGCGACCCGGTGGATCCAAGGCCGGCCGGATCCACAACGTCGCTGCCGGCGTGGTCGATATCGGGGGTTGGCATGGAGGGCTCCGAGAAGGGAAATGGCGGATTGCCGATTATCCCGGGTTCGGGAACCGTCAGGCAAGCCCGGATTCAGCGGGCGGCGGTTTCCGCTCGCGGTCGGTAGATCTCGGTGGCCAGGCCGTAAAAATTTTCGGCTGAGAAGGCCAAGGTTTCGCCCAGGGTAGGGTGAGGATGAATGGTTTCCATCAGGTCGCGGGCAGTACAGCCCATTTCGATGGCCAGGGCCCCCTCGGCGATCAGTTCCCCGGCCCCAGATCCGACAATGCCCACCCCGAGCACCTGTTCTGTCTCCGGATCAACGAGAAGTTTGGTGAGCCCGTCGGTCCGTCCCAGGGCATGAGCCCGGCCGCTCGCGGCCCAGGGATAGCGGCTGATCTCCACCTGCCGGCCCGCCACCGCTGCCTCGTGTTCCGTCAGGCCGGCCCAGGCGATCTCCGGATCGGTGAACACCACCGCGGGGATGCATCGCGGGGCAAACACCGCTGGCTCGCCGTGCAAAACCTCCACAGCGACCTTGCCCTGATGGCTCGCGCGGTGGGCCAGCATCGGCTCGCCGCAGACGTCGCCAATGGCGAGGATCCGCGGATCGGCCGTTCGCTGCCGGTCGTCGACCTCAACGAATCCCTGGGAATTCACCACCACATCCGTGTTTTCCAGGCCCAGGCCATCCGAATTGGGCCGGCGGCCGACCGCCACCAGCACCCGCGAAAACTCCTTGGTGAAGGACCCCTCTGGCCCTGCGAATTCTGCGCTCACCCCGGCTCCTACATCCTGGAGTTTCACCACTTTTGTTTGCATCTGAATCGCGGTGAAGATTTTTTCCAGCCGCTGCTGGAGCGGTTTGACCAGGTCGCGGTCAGCCCCAGGCAGAAGCGCATCGGTCAATTCCACCACCGAAACCTGCGACCCGAGTTCTGCGTAAATCGTGCCCATCTCCAGGCCGATGTAGCCGCCCCCCACGACAAGCAGAGACGCCGGCACATCCTCCAACTTCAGTGCACCGGTGGAATCCATGACCCGGGCACTGCCGATCTCAAAGGCCGGGATCCTGGTTGGCCGCGATCCCGAAGCCAGAATGCAGTGGTCGTACGTGAGGTGCTCACTGCCGGCGGCTGTTTTCACCTCGAGCGCCCCCGACCCCGTGAACCGAGCCTCGCCCTGAATGATCCGTACATTCCGCCGGCGGGCGAGCGCTGCCAGGCCGCCGGTGAGCGTGGAGATCACTTTTTCCTTCCGGGCCCGCAGGGCGTCGAGCTGCACGGCTGGTTTTGGGAAGTGGACGCCCCAATCCTCAAGTTCTCGAGCCTCGGCAAGCACGCGGCCGACATGCAGAAGAGCCTTGGAAGGGATGCAGCCCCGGAGCAGGCAGGTACCACCGAGCCGCTCGTCCCGGTCGACGAGCGCGACGTCCATGCCGAGATCAGCCGCCAAGAAGGCCGCCGCGTAGCCGCCGGGCCCGCCGCCGAACACCACCAGTGGAACATGCATCGAGTCGCCCTCGGGTTGGGGGCGGCGGAGCGTGGGGGTGGGCCGCCGCGGGATTGGGATCGATCGCCACCGCGGCGATGTTGTAGTTTCGCGGCTCGGTCTGTTCAAGGATGCCACCCACCCTCTTGAGCCGCGGAAAGCCCTGGCCGCGGCCGCCGCGATGCCCGAGCCTCAACCAGCCTGCCGTTGCGAACCGCCGCTTGCGAGCTGGGCCGCCGCCGTGTGGACCCTAGACACTCGTAGCTTGGCGGTCTACCGAATCGGTCTCGGCCTTTTGCTCCTGGCTGACTGCCTGTTGCGGAGCCGGGATTTCCAGCTGATGCTCGGAGCGGACGGAATTCTGCCGCCACACCTGGTTCGCGGTTATCTCGGCCACCCGAGCCAATGGTCGCTGGCACTGTTGCACGACTCGACCTGGTGGAACGGCAGCGTGCTGGCCCTTGAAGGCATCGCGGGCGGGATGCTGGCCATCGGCTACCGCACCCGGCTGGCAACCCTCCTGGGTTGGGTGGCCGTCGTGAGCCTGATCCGACGGACGGCGCTGGCACACAACGCCGGCGACCTTTGGCTCGCCTGCCAGCTGCTCTGGGCAAACTTCCTGCCGCTGGGCAGCCGCTGGTCTTTCGACAGCCGCCGTTCCACTTCCGCCAGGCCGCCTACCGCGGTGTATTCGATCGCCACAGGAGCGCTGGTTTTGCAGCTCGTGGCGGTGTACCTCGGAGCAGGAATCGCGAAGTGCAACGAAACCTGGTTCTTCGCTGAGGCGCTGCCACGCGCGCTTTCGGTTCACGATCACGGCACGCCCGTGGGCATGGCGTTGGGCTCGTGTCCCTGGCTGGCATCGTTGCTGCAGCGGGCCATTCCGATCGCTGAGTTGGGGATGCCTCTCGCTCTGTTGGCGATTCCCAAGGCCCGGGTCCGAACCTGTCTTGTCCTGCTCGCGGTCGCGTTTCACGCGAGCATCTGGCTCCTGATGAACGTGGGCCTGTTTGCTGCCGTCGGCATCGTGGCCTGGCTTCCCCTGATTCCGGCTGCCGCGTGGCCAGCGGCCACGGGTGCGGCAACGCCGCGTACGATCGGCCTCCGCCGCGCAGCAAGCTGGGGCTGCGGCCTCGCCGGCTGCTTGGCGGCCGCGGCCTTCATGGTTCAATCGATCGCCGGCAGCACCGGCCCGCTGCCGCAACCTCTCGCCACCGGGGTCAATCTGCTGTGTCTGTCCCAGGCATGGCGGATGTTTGGCACCGTTCGCAACCAGGAGCAGTGGGTATCGTGTCGGGCGACGCTGGCCGACGGTCGGATGATCGACCCGCTCCGGGGCGGTCGGCCAGTTGTCTCAGGCCCACCGACCGGCGGATTCGCATCCCTACCCAATCACCGCTGGCATCGGTTTTTTTGGCGGCTCCCAGAGCCCGAATCACGGAGGTTTGGGCCGGCCGCTGCCGCCGCCATCGCCCGAGCGTGGAATGCTCATCATCCGCCCACCGAGCACGCCGTACAACTCGAGATTTGGTGCGGCAGCACCGAGGTATCGCACGCTGACAGCACCATGCGCGACACCCTGATTGCCTCGTGGCCGCCCCGTTCGGCCGCGGGCACCGGCAACCTCGACCGGTTCCTCGAACGCGGGCGATAAGCAGACTGTGGCAACCGCTGCTGCCTCAGAATGCGGCGACCGAGTGAACGGCCACGACCAGCCCCGGACGCGCGGTATAGTGCTCGAGTGTCAAACCGACATCGCGGCTCGGAGCGAGAGTGGCGAAATTGGCAGACGCGCTGGATTTAGGATCCAGTGCCGCAAGGCGTGCGGGTTCAACTCCCGCCTCTCGCACTCAACCGGCCGCCGCCGGCGGCCGGGCTACCGACCCCCTGCGGCCCGGACCCGCCGAGCCTCGGCGGTCGCATCAAACGGCACCCGAGGTACGAGCCGAACCTCAGCCTGGCCGGCGTGCCCAGCGGGTGTGACTTCGATGTCGCGGCGGACAGCGACAAACTTTCGCTTTGCCTTCCAGCCCGAATCGGCCTCGAACAGGTTTTCATCTTCAGGCCGTGGCTGGACGGGCGCGGGTGTCGGCTCCGGCGCGGGTGTCGGCTCCACGGCTGGTCCGGCGGCTGGAGTTGGCTTTGGAGCGGGTGCCGGGGCAGGTTCGGGAACGATCGGCTTAGGTGGTTCGGCCTGCCGGGCCTCGGGCATCGGCTGAGGTTCTGCCGGACGCGAAGGAAGAAGGTCGGGGGCCGGAGTGGTGAGCGGGGCAGCGGCTTGGGGAGCCGGAGCTGGCAGATCGTCGGTCTGCGGTCCCATCGATTCCTCATCGGGGCCGGGCACCTCGGAACGGGGCGGCTTCACCGGCGCTACGGCCTGGTCATTCGAAACCTGCGCAATGTGCTGGCCGGGCCACTTCCGCCACTGGGTGCCGTAGTAGCCATAACGATCAGGTCGAACGGGGCAGTACGGCACGCAATACCCTTCCCGGCAACCGGCTTGGTGCCCATGGATTCCGCCTCCGTGGCCGCCACAGGCCGGACCGCAGTTCGTGCAGGGCCGGGCTCCGGCGGGCACAACAGCGGGGTCAACGATCCGGCTGCGGGAGGCAGCCGGCCGATCGGCAGCATGGACTGAGAGGGCCGGGCCCGCCCCCGCGATCAGGAGCCCCACCGCGGCAAGCCGCCGGACGGCCCTCGGTACGCCGATTTCACACGACCGAGCATGGCGAAAAACCTGAATCCTGGCGATTGTCATGGCGAAAAGGCTCCTCGAGGGCTGCCGAAGACGGAGACTCTGGTGAGGCGGGGAAGTGTCTTTCGGTCGCTGCACGCGCCGGAAAATCGGCACGATCTGTTTAATCGGTAGGCTCGGCCGGCAAACTTTGGCGATTCCGCGGCCTGCCCAAAAAGGATCGTCCCAGTGGCATGGTGTGGCCAATCGGCCCCGCTGGCGGTGCGGCCGCTCGGCCTCGAGAGTCGCGACCAGTCAGGTGTTACACTGAAGTGGCCGGGGATTCGCCCACATCAAGCTGGAGAGGACCGACTGTGCAACGGGTTAATTTCAAATTTCTCCTCATCCTCATCGTGGTGCTTGTGACCCTCTTGGGTGGGGCAATCCTCCTGCGCCGATTTCAGGTGAGCCGAAACGCCGGCAGCAAGCTCGAACTGGCCAAGCAAAAACTCGAGGATGGAAAGTCGGGTGAGGCCCTTGATTTGTTCGCCCAATACGTCCTCCTGCGGCCAGAAGACGACGAGGCCTTTGCCGAATATGCCAAACTCCTGATCGGTCGAGCCCAGTCTCCCGACGCCAGCCGCAACGACTTTGCCCGGGCTTACGCGGCTATGGAGACGGCGGTTCGGCGGAATCCCGAAGATGACACCCTGCGGCGGGCGCTGGCCGAGTTTCAAATTTCGGTGGGGCGGGCTTCGGATGCCCGCGAACACTTGTCTGTGCTGCAAGAGCGGCAAGCAAAACTCTCGCCTGAATCCGCCGCCGAGCAGGCTGCGGACATCAAACGGATCGAACTTCTCCTGGCCGCCAGTTACGTCGGTGGGGGTGATTCGGAGGAGGCCGCGGCCATGGCGGCAAAGCTCGTCGGCTACGACCTCGAGAAGCGGGAATTCCTTCCTGGTTTTGATGGAACAACGGCTGAATCCGACGCCTACGTGATGCTGGCGGGCATTCTCGAAAGCCGCTTCGAGGCTGCAACGGATGCCAAGACGGTTCTCGACAAGCTCGTTGAAACCCACCCCGACGAAACCCGCTCCTGGCTGGCGATGACCACCTGGCACCGCAGCCACAAAGAGCTGGATCAGGCCGCTGAGGCGGTCGCCAAAGCCTTGGCCATCGACGCGAATGACGTGAATGCGATCTTCGCCGACTTCGAACTCTCGCTGGCACAGAAAGACGTCGATCGGGCCGAGGCGACGGCCGCCAAGGCCCTCGAACTCTATCCGGACGACGAGCGGTCGTACCGAGGCTATGCGGCTGTCAGCCTTCAGCAGGGTGACCTTGCTCAGGCTGAGCAGACCCTGCTTGACGGCGTCGGCCGACTGCCGCGCCAACGTTCGTTGCTGCTGATGCTCACCGACGTCCTACTCCAGGAAAACAAGCTCACGGAAGCGGCGCAGGCTCTGGCCCGGATCCGGGAACAATACGATGCCACGAGCGTCCCGGTGCAGCTTCTGGAAGCTCGCCTGCTGGTGGCCGAGCAACGATGGAGCGAGGCCAAGCAGGTGCTGGAACAGGTTCGCTCAATGGCGATGGGGAATCCCGACCTCGTGCGGCAGGTGGATCTTTATCTGGGTCAATGCCATGCCAAACTCAATGAATTTGATGCCCAGTTGGAGGTCAATCAGCGGGTTCTCTCCGACGATCCCACGTCGCTGGCAGCCAGGGCCGGAGCCGCCCAGGCCTTGGTTTCGGCCGGCAAAGCGGCCGAGGCGTTGGTGGAATTTGAATCGATCGCCGGATCGCTCCAGCAGCCACAACTCGCCCGCCTGCCGCAGATCTGGTATCCGCTGCTGCAACTGCGAGTCAACTCTCAGTCAGCCAAGCCCGAGGCCGAACGAGACTGGAGCCAGGTGGATGAACTGCTCGACTTGCTGCAAGAGGCCAACGCGGTCAACCCTACTCAGATGGCCCTGCTCCGCGCTGAATCACTGATCCGCCGGGGGGAAAAAAAGGCCGCCACCGATCTGCTCGAAGAGGCCGCCACCATGAGTGCCGACCCGCTCATCTGGGCAGGCCTAGCCACGTTGGAATTCCGCACCGAGGGTTCTGAGGCAGCTCGCGGGGTGCTCGATCGCACGCCCGAAGCGGCTCGAAATTCTCCGCCGGTGCTGCTGATCGAATCGCAACTGGCGGTCGGGCAGCCCCCGGACAAAGCCCGCGAGATTCTCGACGCGATCGAGAAGCGAGCCGACACGCTGCCCGATGAAGACGCCGCTCAGGTCTTCACCACACTGGCGCCGCTCCGACTCTCGACGGGCGATACCGACGGTGCCGAGCGGCTGTGGCGGGCCGCGGCCGAGAAGAAGCCCGATGACCTCGGGATCCGCGAAGCGCTGATGGACATCGCTGCCACCGAGGGGAATCCCGAGAAGGCCCGGTCGGCAGCGGCCGACATCATTCGCATATCCGGGGCGGAGTCGGCCCGTGGGCGGGTGGCCGAGGCGAGTGTGCGAATCCTCGAAGCTCGGCTGGCGTTGGCAAAAATTGAGGAGGAAGAAGGGGCGATCAAGGAGCTGCCCGCGTCGGTGAGGGATATGCTCGATGAGGCGCGTAACCGGCTGATTGAGGCTGAAAACGAGCGTCCGGGCTGGAGCCTGATTCAGATCCTGTTTGCTGAGGTGGAAGTGCTCCGCGGTGAGCGGCCGGCGGCCATCGATCGGCTCCAAAAAGCAGTGTCGGCAGGAGCAACCAATCCGATCGTGGTCCGACGGCTGGTCGCCCTGCTCTATCAGGCTGGCCGGCTGGAAGAGGCCCAGAAGGCGATGGCAATGCTCGGCGAATCGGGTGTTCAGGGGCTGGAGCGGATCTCTGCCGAGGTCGCCTTCCGCGAGGGCCGGATCGACGAGGCGGTGAAGCTAGCCGAGCAAAGCGTTTCCAAAGAAACGCAGCGGCCCGAAGACCTCCTCTGGCTTGGCCAGATGCTCGCCCGGGCGGATAAGAAAGAACGAGCTGCCGAGGTACTGGCCCAAGCGACCGAACTGGCTCCGAACGACCCTGAGGTTTGGCTGGCCCTGTTCACCCATCGTGTCTCGGCTCAACTCCCTGAAGCAGAGGAGGCCTTGCAGAAGGCCGCGGCGCTGATCCCCGAGCCCCGCAAGCAACTCTCCCTAGCCCAGGGTTACGAGATGTTGGCCCGCGATGCCGACGCGGAGCGGGCACTCCGCGAAGCCCTGGCCAGCTTTCCCGAGAACATCGAGGCCCTGAGGGCCCTGGCTTCGTACGAAATTCGGAAAGGGGACCCGATCAAGGCCCGGGACCTGCTCGAGACGATCCTCGCCGCCGTTGATGATGGACCACTGGTGGCGGATGCGAAGCCCTGGGCCAGACGGGCCACCGTCGAACTGCTCGCCCGTGAGGCATCCTATGCAGAACTCCAAAAGGGCCTGGCGATGCTGGTGCTGAACCGGGATAAGAACGGAAAGGCTCCGCCTGAAGACCTGGAACTGCAGATCAACCTCCTGGCCAACCGACCGGAACCGGCCAGCTGGAGGGAGGCTCTGACGCGACTCGATGAACTCGCCTCCCTCAGGTCGTTAAGCACGGGCGAATGCATCACCCGGGCCCAACTCCGCGAAAAGGTCGGCCGCTGGGACGAGGCCCGAGACGAGCTGGTAGCGCTCGTAGCCAAGCCCGAGACTCCGCCGGCTTATGTGGCACTGCTCGCCGAGAAGCTGATCGAGCACGGCGAAGCTTCGGCGGCCGTGACCTGGCTGCGCCGCCTCGAAAGATCTGCCCCCGATTCGCCCATCACGGTCGCTCTGCAGGCGAAACTGGCTTTGGCTGAGGGCGATCGCCAAAAGGCTGGAAACTTCGCCCGCAAGCTCATGCCCGGGGAGGGCGTGCCCGTCGACAATCCCGCGCAACTCGCGGCTGTTGCCAGACTCATGGAGGATCTGGGCTTTCCCAAGGCCGCCGATCGAGTGTTCGAGCAATTTGCCGCCATCTCGGGTGACGGACTTGTGGCCCGGATCGAATTCCTCAGCCGCCAGGGCCGCGGCATGGAAGGTCTCGATCTGCTCCAAGCCAATTGGGAGGTTTTCCCGCTGGAGCGGGGCGTGGCTTTAGCCACTCAGGTGTGTCGGAATCAGACCGACGAGACAACTGCTGCTCCCGTGATGGAGCGGGTCGCACTGCTCCTCGCCAAGGCCAGGCGGGTCGATCCCGGCAGCGTCGTCCTTGAGCTCCTCGATGCCGAGTTCCTGTCGCTCAATGGCCGTCCACAGGAGTCCGAGACCATCTACCGGGAGCTCCTGGCGGGCAACGATCTCAAGCCGATTCAGGCCGCTATCGTGGCCAACAACCTGGCGTTTTTCCTGGCCAAGCCCGGTACCGCCGCAGACGCTCGGAAGTTCATCGACTCTGCGATCGAGCAACTTGGTCCGTTACCCGACCTCCTCGACACTCGGGGGCTCGTCCGTCTGGCTGAAGGTGACAAACAGGGTGCGGTCGAAGATTTACGCGACGCGGTTCTCTCGCCCAGTAGCATGAAGTATCTTCACTTGGCCACTGCCGAACTCGCGGCGGGAGACCGCGCGGCGGCTGGCGCGGCCTTGGAAAAGGCCCGTAAGATCGGCCTCGGCCAGACTCGCCTGGTGCAGCAAGACGCCGAACGTCTTGAGAACCTCGAAGCCTCACTTGGCCAGACCGCCGCCGTCAACCTCAGCCGTGAATGAGTGATTCCAGCGGACTCCCGCTGTGGTCAGCCTTGGAGAGTTCGAGATCGGGCCAAGGCATCTTCGGCCTCGGTGATCAGACCAGCCCGCATGCAGGCGACCGACAAGGCTGTGTAACTAAAGGGATCTTGGGGCTGGAGTTCACAGGCTCGACGGGCATGCCGAACCGCCTCTTCATGCCGTTCGAGCCGGGTGCACCAGGCCCCCAGGGCCGAGTGGGCCAGGGCAAACTCCGGCTCCTCCGCAACCAGCGTCTCCAGGGCTGCCACCGCCCCCGCCAGATCGCCGTCGTCCTTGAGTTTTTCCGCGGCGGAATACCGATCTTCCCGCGTCATGGTCAGCCCTCCTCATTTTTTGGTCCGGACAGCGGTGAACGACTGCCACCGGAGAGGCACAGTATCAGAAATGAACCTGCGCCGGGGAGCGGTAGTCCTGGGGAGCAACGCCGATTGGTGGAGCAGGAGAGGCAGGGCAAGATCGCACCGGGCGGTGAAACTGGCATTGAATCCCGGGACCTGTCAAGCCGATAAACTTCCGGTGCTGATCGCTGCAACCCGCCTGATCATCCCGAAAGGATTCCCGTGAGCATCCATCCACTGGCTGTGGTGAATCCCGAAGCCCGGCTCGGGGTTGGGGTCACTGTCGGACCGTTCGCGACGATCGAGGCTGGCACAGAACTGGGCGATTTCTGCACCGTAGCCAGTGGGGCTGTCATCAAGTCGGGAGTGACCGCCGGCTGCCACAATGAGTTTGGCGAACATGCCGTCATCGGTGGTGCTCCGCAGCACGTAGCTCGGCCTGCTGAAATCGGCGGGGTGGTGATCGGTGACCACAATGTGTTTCGCGAGCACGCTACCGTACACAGAGCCATGAAGTCCGACGCCGTCACGGTCGTCGGCAATCACAACTACGTAATGGCCGCCGCCCACTTCGGCCACGACGCCGCCGTTGGCAACAACTGCATCTTCGCCAACGCCGCTTTGCTCGGCGGGCATGTCAAGGTCGAGGATCGGGCATTCATCTCGGGTGCCGTAGCCGTGCACCAATTCTGCCGAATCGGCCAACTCGCGATGGTCGGAGGACACGCCCGAGTGGTCCAAGACGTGCCGCCCTACATGTTGCTTGACGGTCAGACAGGCTGCGTGGTCGGGCTGAACATCGTCGGTCTCCGCCGCAGCGGCCACACCGTCGAAGACGTCACAGAACTCAAGGCTGCCTACCGGGCCATCTACCGGCGCGGACTTCCCTGGCGCGAGGTTTTGGAAGTGCTCCAATTGGAATTCAGCGGCGAAGCCATCGGCCATCTAAGAACGTTTCTCGCCAGCGGATCCCGGGGTTTCACCCAGGAACGTCGGGCTCCCCCTGCCCCGACCCTTCGACTCCGAATTCCGGACGAAGACGATGCATCAGTCCGATCCAAGGCCGGCTAAATCGCCAGTTGCCTGCATCGCCTGGATCGGTCTCAGGATTCCTCGTCATCAAGGCCGTACCGCTGCAACTTACGCCGCAGCACTGAGCGATCGACACCCAGCATCTTCGCCGCAAGCGACTTGTTCTGCATCGTGGCAGCGAGTGTCCGCTCGAGATGCACACGCTCCACGTCCGCGAGCGTGGGCCAAGGATCAGTACTCGTTGCCACCGCTTGTTCCGCGGGGGCCGTTGGGCTCAGTTTCGGCTCGACTCGGAATACCCCTGGCAACGGGGTTGCGGCCACGATTCCTCGGCTAGCCGCCATTGCCATCTTGCCGAGGCTCGAAGCGGCTCCCGACACAGGCGAGTTTTCAGCGCCTGCAATCAGCCCGCTCAGCGATTCGGAGTCGATCCGGTCACCCGTTGAGAACATGACCGCTCGTTCGAGCACGTTCTCCAGTTCCCGAACATTGCCCGGCCAAGGGTACTGCTGCAGCACCTCGATCGCTTCCTGCTCGAGGTCGCACATGGGCATGCCATGGCGGGCTGAAAGTTCGGCAAGATATCGCCGAGCCAAGACTGGAACGTCTTCCGGCCGCTCGCGAAGCGGAATCGTGCGGATCGCCACGACGTTGAGCCGGTAAAACAAGTCCTCGCGAAACCGACCCTCGTTGACTTCGATCGCGAGATCACGATTTGTGGCGGCGAGTACCCGCACATCGACCGAAAGTTCCTCGTGGCTGCCGACCGGAACCACCACCCGTTGTTGAAGAACACGCAGGAGTTTGGCCTGGAGTTCAAGCTCCATTTCCCCGATTTCGTCAAGGAAAATCGTCCCCGCATTGGCCGCGCGAAAGCAACCGAGCGTGGATGAGGTGGCGCCCGTAAAGGAACCCTTCACATGACCGAACATATGGCTCGCAAACAGCGTGCCCGTTGTCACTGCGCAGTCCACAGGAATAAACGGCTTTTTGGCTCTCCCGCTGCAGGAGTGGATCGCTCTGGCGATGAGTTCTTTGCCGGTCCCACTCGGGCCCATGATGAGCACGCTCGACTGATGAGCAGCCACCAATTCAATCGACCGCCGCACTTGGTCGGACCAGGCAGAGACGCCGATGATCCGCTCGACGGCCGGATTGATGCTGCTTTCCCGCTCGATGGGATTCGAGATCGGATTCATGAGGCCGGTTCTCTGTTTTGCGGTTCTTTGTTATTCAAACCAAAAATCATTCAAGCCAGAATTCACGCCAAAATTGAAGACCGAATCCTCGAGACGGAATTTTGAAAGGAATTCTGGACGAACCGCCGGTATGGTGCCTGCGACTGCGGATTGCTGCTGGCCCAACATCTGATCCCCGCGGGGCAGTCCGTTGGGCCTCTCCCAAGAATACCGAATCAACGCCCGGTTTGCCACCACCAGGACTCGGCTCGACCCAAAAAAATACCGATCTTTTCCCGCGGAGGATCGTATCAAATAGGCGGAATCTGCGGCCCCTGGAACCCTGTAATCCACAGCCCAGGAGGGGAAAAGTCCGTTTTTTTCGAGGCTGACGATCGCCTGGTCAGGAAAGATGGACAAAGATTGCAGGATGCCCCAACGGCAGCGTCTCCCGTTCTCGCCTCACCATTCCGCGGCCATGTCGCATCTGGACACCTCGTCCGCTGAATCCCCGCTGCCCGTCAGGGTCCGCCGTCGCGGACCCTGGGGCCCGTGGCTTGCGCTCGCCGCAGCGACGGCTGTCGCGGGCCTGGCCTGGCCGTTCGTGGGGCAGTTTCTTGCCGATCAACGGCCGATCGTCGTCGGCATTCTCCATTCCGAAACCGGCCCCATGGCCGTCAGTGAGCGATCGATGATCGACGCGGAGGTGCTCGCCCTGGAGGAAATCAACCGCGCGGGCGGGCTCCTGGGGCGGCCCGTGCGGTGGGTGATCGCCGATGGCGCTTCCGACTGGCCGATGTTTGCCAGGCAGGCTGAGCGGTTGATCTCCGAGTTGCGTGCCGACGTGATCGTCGGCTGCTGGACGAGTGCCTGCCGCAAGGGCGTGCTGCCGGTGGTCGAGGCTCACGACCACCTCCTGATCTACCCAATGGCTTACGAAGGCATGGAGCAATCCCCAAACATCGTCTACACAGGCGCCGCCCCGAACCAGCAGATCACGCCAGCTGTGCAGTGGTGTCACGATACCCTCGGGGCCCGCCGGTTTTTCCTCGTTGGCTCCGACTACATCTGGCCGCACTGTGTCAATGCGATTATCAAGGATCATTTGACGAGCCTCGGGGCAGAACTCGTCGGCGAGGCTTATGTTGCATTCGGCTCGACCGACCTCGACGCAGTCGCCGGTTCGATTGCCGCCGCCAAGCCCGACGTGATCCTGTGCAGCGTGACCGGCGACTCGGCCTTGCCCTTCGCCCGCGCCGTCCGCGGGGCAGGTCTAAAGCCCGACCAAACCCCGATCATGACCTTTGCCGTCGGCGAGAACGAGTTTCGCGGAACTGCTGCCGCGGACATGGCGGGCCACTACGCGGCCTGGAACTACTTCCAGAGCCTGGACAGGCCGCAAAACCAGGCTTTCGTGGCTGCTTTCAAGGCCCGCTACGGCGCCGATCGGACCATCTCGGATGCGATGGTGGCCGCCTACAACAGCGTCCAACTCTGGGCCCAGGCCGTTCGTGAGGCCGAGACCGCCGACGTGCGGCAGGTCCGGGGGGCAATCCGCCACCAGAGCCTCAATGCTCCGGAGGGTATCATCGCCGTCGACCCCGAGACTCAGCACACCTGGCGACCCGTGTTCATTGGCCGGATCCGCTCCGACGGGCAAGTCGACGTGGTCTGGAGCAGCCGCACCGCCGTCCGGCCAGTGCCTTTTCCAATCTCCCGCTCCCGCCTGGAATGGGATCAGTTCGTTGCCGACTTGTATCGCCGCTGGGGGGGCCGGTGGGCCAACCCCGCCACCACGTCCGGCTCCGTGGAGGCACAGCCATGAAATCCGCCACGGCCGGGTCTGATGACAACACCACCATGCGGCGGTCCATCGCCGGCCGTTTGCTGTTTTGGTTCCTGGTAATCGCCCTGATTCCCTGTGCCATTCTGACGGCGATCACCGCTCGGATCGCCGCCTCGGCTCTGGAAAAATCGGTACGTGACACCCTGGTTCAAACCGCCGCGGGCAAGGCGGGTGAATTAGAGGCCTACGCCGGCGAGCGGGTGCGGGACGGCGCGGCGCTGGCCCGCGGTCCCACTTTCGTGCAGGCCGTCAATGATCTCACTCGGGCCATGGCAGCCGAGGATGATCCCCGCGGCCGCCTCAACGCAGCCGCTGCAGCGGTCACCCCTTATCTGACCTACGCGGCCAAAGCATTCGGCTACGAGCAACTGTTGTTGATCGACCCCGCGGGCCGGATCCTGTTTTCACTGGACGAATCGATCCCGCCGGGCACGCTGCTCTCCAGCGGCAGCCTCGCTGCGTCGGAACTGGCGGTCGGCTTCGACCGAGCCAAGACCCTGCTTCAGTCCGATTTGAGCGGCTTTCAACAATATGGCCCGGCCGGTCAACCGCTGGCCTTCGTCACCTGCCCGGTGTTTGACGAGGGTCGGCTCACCGGCGTGCTGGCCCTGGGGCTCGGCCCAGAGCGGGTTTGGAAGTCACTCTCGGATTTCAGCGGCCTGGGCGACACCGGGGAGATCGTAGCCGGCCAGTTGGTTGGCGATGCGGTTCTGGTCACCACCCCCCTGCGGCACATGGAAGATGCCGCTTTTCAACTGCGGATTCCCCTCGGAACCGAACAGGCCTCCGGCATCCAGCAGGCGGCCAGCGGGACCCGCGGGTTTGGCACCCTGCGCGACTACCGGGGCCAGGAAGTAGTCGCGGCCTGGAGTTACCTGCCGAGTTTTCGCTGGGGTCTGGCCGTCAAGCAGGACGCCGCCGAGGCGTATGGGCTTGTCCGTTTTCAGCGGTCGGCAATCATCGCGCTCTCCCTGGCCACGATCATCGGCGTCACGCTCGCGGCCCTGGTAGTTGCCCGAACCATCTCCGGCCCAATCCGGACGGCGATGGCCGTGGCCCGCCAGGTAGCTGGTGGTGATCTGCGGGCTGCCGTGGACGTGACCAGCGACGACGAAACCGGCGCGCTCCTGGCCGCGATCCAAACGATGACCAGCGACCTTCGCGGCCTGATCGGCCGGATTCAGCACTCCTCCGTGGCTTTGATGGGCACTGCCACGGCCATCCAGGCGACCGCCAGCGAGCAGCAGCAGGTGATGGCCGACTACGGGGCCTCCACCAGCCAGGCGGTAGCGGCGGTGAAACAGATCTCTGTCACAAGCCAAGAACTCGTGCGGACGATGACCGAGGTCAACGACATGGCCGGCCGCACGGGGAAGATGGCCGCCGAAGGGCGGTCCGACCTCGTCGGCATGGACGGCACGATGCGGACGCTGGCCGAGAGCACCTTGTCGTTCGGAGCGAAGCTGGCGACCATCAGCGAGCGGGCGGCCAATATCAATCTCGCCGTGACCACGATCACGAAGGTGGCCGATCAGACCAACCTGCTCTCGATCAACGCGGCCATCGAAGCCGAGAAGGCGGGGGAGTATGGCCTCGGGTTCCTGGTCGTGGCCCGGGAAATCCGCCGGCTTGCCGATCAGACGGCCGTGGCATCGCTCGACATCGAGCGGATGGTCAAGGAAATGCAATACGCCGTCTCGGCCGGTGTCATGGAAATGGACAAGTTTGCCGAGCAGGTGCGGGCCGGTGTCCATGAAATCGGAGCAGTCTCCGGGAAGCTCTCCGGGATCATCGAAGCGGTGCAGGGCATCTCCGGCCGGTTCGGTCAGGTCACCGAAGGGATGCGGGCCCAGTCGCAGGGTGCCGACCAGATTCGTGAAGCAATGGTCCGTCTCGCAGACGGGGCCAGTCGCACGGCGGGCGCGCTTGATGACTTCAATTCAGCCACGGTCCACCTGCGGGAGGCGGTGGGCGACCTCAAGGAGGAGGTGTCGCGGTTCACCATCTGACGCCGCGGCCCCGCGGCAGGGTGGCGCCACGGCAAGCGTCCATGCAACTTCTGACCTTCAGCATCGCCGGTGAGCCCTATGCGATCGAGGCCCGGCTGGTGATCGAGGTGCTCCCCCTCGTGCCCGCCCGGCCGCTCCCACAGGTGCCCGACTACGTGCTCGGCATCTTCACCTACCGCGGCGACCTCGTGCCGCTGGTCGACCTGGGTCGCCGGCTCGGCTCCGGGCCACCGCTCCAGCGGCTCAGCACCCGGGTGATCGTGGTCGAGTTTCGCCCCGATACCGCCGCTCCAGCCGCGGCGGCCCCGCCGGTGCGGCTGGGGCTGGTGGCCGAAAACGTGATCGCGATCCGTGGAGCCGGGGAAGCGGAGGCCTCGTTGCCGCCCCTGCAACTGGCCGCCGCACCGTACCTCGGCCGGGTGCTGCGGCTCGGCGGTGGCACCGTGCAACTCATCGAGGTTGCAAAGCTGCTCCCCGCAGACCTGCTCGCGGGACTCTGTCCCGCCGCGAGCCCCCGGCTGGAGGGCCAGCGATGAGTGGAATGCAAGACATCGAGGGCGTGCTGCGAGACTGGATCGGCCTCGACGTGAGCACGATTGGTTCCGCAGCCATCGAGCGGGCGGTGCGAGAGCGAATGCAGTCCACCGGAATGGCCGACCTGGCCGCCTTCGCCCGCCGAGTCCGCGACGACACCACGCAGCGAGACCTGCTCGTCGAGGAAGTGGTGGTTGCGGAAAGCTGGTTCTTTCGCGATCGGCAGGTGTTCGACTTCGTCGCCGACTTCGCGGCGACCCGGGCGGTGCTGCCGGGCCGCCCGCCAGTGCGGATTCTCTGCGGACCGGCGGCCGGCGGGGAAGAGCCCTACTCCGTGGCGATGGCCCTTCTCGAGGCCGGGCTGTCGCCGGATCAATTTGAGATTGAAGCGATCGACATCAGCCGCCGAGCCCTCGCCAGGGCCGCCGCAGGCCGCTACTCAGCCAATGCCTTTCGGAATGCCGATCTCTCGTTTCGCGATCGCTGGTTCACCGCTGACCGGGGCCACGCCGTGCTCGCCGACCGTCCGCGGAACTGCGTCCGGTTTGAGTGGGCCAACATCCTCGACCCCGGCTTTACCATCGGTCGCGTACCGTACGACGTGATCTTCTGCCGCAATCTTTTGATCTACCTCACCGAAGAGGCCCGCCGCCGCGTGGAGCGGCACGTCGATCGGCTGCTGGTGTCCGACGGCCTGCTCCTACTCGGAGCCGCCGAGCCTCCGATCATGAAGGGGGATTGGATCCCCGCCGGCACAGCCTCGGTGTTCGCCCTTCGACGGGGGGTGCATGTGCCGCCAGCCCCATTTCGAATCCGAGACGTACCCCGACAGGGCGAGCTGCAGCAGGTACTGGTCGAGCCGCGGCAGACGACCGGCCGGCACGATGCTGCGGGACCTCGACCCGGAGCCAGGACCTCCACAACGGCTGGCCCCGGTGTCGACCTGGAAACGGTGCTCTCCGAGGCCGGCCGGCTCGCCAATGCGGGTCGATTGGCCGAGGCCATCGAGGTCTGCGAGCGAAGCCGACCCCAGCTCGCCCCTTCCCCGGAGTTATTCTTTCTATTGGGAATGCTCCACCAGTCCTCCAGCGATCTCGATCGGGCCGAGGGCTGTTTTCACAAAACGCTCTATCTCGACGCCGACCACGAAGAGGCGTTTCTGGCCCTGGCTCTCGTGGCTCGCCAGCGAGGTGACACGGCAATGGCCGAGAAGTACCGCCAGTCGGCCGCCCGAGCCCTGGCCCGTAAGGAGGCTGCATCGTGACGATCCTGCCTCCGCTGCCCGACACCGCCGTCAGCCAGCCAATGCCCGAGTGCTGGCGGGTGGTCGGTGTTTCTGGCGACCGCAGCTGCCCGGAACTCGAACGGTTTATCCACTGTCGGAACTGCCCGGTGCTAGCCGAGGCGGCACGTTCGTTTTTCGACCGGCCCGCACCGGAAGGCTACCTCGACGCCTGGCGGGCGATCCTCGAAGAGCCCGAGACGCCGGTCGAGGCCGACTCGGTCAGCTATCTCGTATTTCGGATCGCCAAGGAATGGCTGGCCCTGCCAGCGCCGGTGCTCGTGGAAGTCACGCCCATTCGGCAAGTGCACGGCCTACCCCATCGTCGCGGCACTCCGTTGGCCGGGCTGGTGAACATCCGCGGGCAACTGCGGCTGTGTGTCTCACTGCACGCAATCCTGGGGCTCTCGGGCAGTCCCGGAGAGCCTCGTGCCGCGGCCATCGCCGGTGAATTGGCCGAGTCGCTGCCCCGGCTGCTCGTGCTGGAACGGATGCAGGATCGCACGGCCGAACGCTGGGTGGTCGGGGCAGATGATGTTGCCGGCGTGCATCGGGTGCAGCGATCGGCTCTGCGGCCGGTGCCCTCGACGGTGAGCCAGTCAGCGGCCCGCTGCTCAGCGGCGCTCTTTGACTGGCAGGAGCGGACGGTGGCGGTGCTCGATGAGGGCCGGCTGTTCGAGGCGTTCCGTCAGGCGGTGGCATCGTGACGGGAGGCGGCCATGGTGGATGACCTGAGCGGGTTTTCGATGCTGGAGCTCTTTCGACTCGAGGCCGAGGGCCAGACTGCCGTCCTCTCCGAGGGAGTCTTGGCCATTGAGGAACTCGACAAGTCTCCCAAGACCGTCGAGTCGATGATGCGGGCCGCGCATTCCCTCAAGGGGGCCGCCCGGATCGTCGGTCTGGAGCCGGCCGTGCAGGTGGCCCATGCTCTGGAAGACGTGTTTGTGCTGGCGGGGAAAGGGAGCCTGCGGGTGCTCCCCGAGCATGCCGACATGCTCCTGGCCGCAATTGATTTCCTGGGATCGATTGGCAGCGCCGAAGAGGCCACCGCACCCGCGGGCCCCTGGGCTACCCGGGCCCGCGAGCTGGTGGTCCGGCTGGAGGCGATCGCGGCCGGGCGGCCCGAGTCAATTCCTGCCACGGCCCCACCGACTCTGGCTGCGGCCACCTCTCCTCCGCCACCGGCCAGTGGCGAACCCCAGCCAGTCGCTTCTCCCCAGCGACCGATCCGGTCCGCCGCAGCCCAGTCGCCCAACCCCGTCGACACACCTCCCGCCGAGCCGCCCGCCCCGCCCGCGACAGAGGCGGCCCGACCGCGGGGGGTGGCCGCTGAATCAGCTGATCGAGTGGTACGGGTCTCGGCCGAGAGCCTCACCCGGCTCGTCGGCCTCGCCGGCGAGGCTCTGGTGGAGACTCGGCAGATGCGGCCGTTTGTCGATGCCCTGCTTCAACTCCGGTCGGTGGAGGTGGATCTGTGCGATGCGCTGGCAGCTCTCGACGAGAAGTTCAAAAGTGGTGACCCCACCCCGACGATCAAACTGGCGACGATCGTGACAGGCATCCGGGAGCGGGCCGAGGCCGGGCTGGCCACCCTCTCCCGGCACGTGGACGATTTCGAGAGCTTCGCCCGCCGCAACGAGGACCTCTCCAACCGGCTGCATCACGAGGTGATCGTGAGTCGCATGCGGCCGCTGGCCGACGGTATCCGCGGCTTCCCCCGGCTGGTTCGGGATCTGGCTCGCAGCCTCGGCAAGCAGGTGCACTTCGAGGTCGTGGGAGACCAGACCGGCGTCGATCGCGACATTCTCGACAAGCTCGAAGCCCCGCTCTCCCACCTGATCCGCAACGCCGTCGACCACGGCATCGAAACACCCGCCGTGCGGGAGGCCGCCGGCAAGGCCACCGCCGGCACGATCCGGCTCGAGGCCCGTCACCGGGCCGGGATGCTCAGCATCACGCTCACCGACGACGGCCGCGGGATCGACCCGGAGCAACTCCGGGTCAGGGCGGTTACCAAGGGACTCGTGGCCCAGGCCGTGGCCGACCAACTCAGCGAACTGGAACTCCTCGAGTTTCTCTTCCTGCCAGGCTTTTCCACCAAGGAATCGGTGACCGAGATCTCGGGCCGGGGCGTCGGGCTCGACGTGGTCCAGAGCATGGTCAAGGCGGTCGGCGGCAGCGTTCGCGTGGCGGCCCAGCCGGGCCGACAAACAATCTTCACCCTGCAGTTGCCAATCACGATGTCGGTGATCCGGGCCCTGCTGGTGGAGATCGCCGGCGAGCCCTACGCCTTCCCCCTGACACGGATCGACCACATTCTCCACGTGCCGCAGGGGGCGGTCCGCACCATCGAGGGGCGGCAGTACTTCGATCGCGACGGCACAGCAGTGGGCCTCGTGCTTGCCGCCCAAATCCTCGACCTCGAAGGAGCGGCCCCCGAGGAACCGATGCCGGTCGTTGTGGTGAGCGATCGCGGGCAGCAGTTTGGAATGATCGTCAACGCCTTCCTCGGTGAGCGGGATTTGGAGGTCCGGCCGCTCGACACCCGGCTCGGCAAGGTGCCCGACATCAACAGCGCCTCGCTGCTGGAGAACGGCGACCCGGTGCTGATCGTCGATGTCGAGGATCTGGTGCGGAGCATCGACAATGTGCTGATGGGACGGCGGCTGTCTCGGGTGGAGTTCGAGAAGCTCGCCGAGGAGGCCCGGCCCCGCAAGCGGATCCTGGTGGTGGACGACTCGATCACCGTCCGCGAACTGGAACGGCAACTACTCCAGTCGCGCGGCTTCGCTGTAGACGTGGCGGTGGATGGCATGGACGGCTGGAACGCCGTCCGCGGCACTCCCTACGACCTGATCGTGACCGACGTCGACATGCCGCGGCTGGACGGCATCGGGCTGGTCGCGCTGGTCAAAGCCGACCCCGCCCGCCGAGAGATTCCCGTGGTGATCGTCTCCTACAAGGACCGCGAGGAAGACCGGCTCCGCGGGCTCGACGCTGGGGCAAACCGCTATCTGACCAAAAGTAGTTTCCACGACGAGACCTTCATCGATACGATCGTAGACTTGATCGGTGAAGCCTGACACTTTCTCTCGGCGAGGCTCGACGCCATGCGGATCGCGATCGTCAATGATGTTCGGGCTGCGGCCGAGGCCCTGAGACGGGTCGTGGAGAGCCTGCCCGACCACCAGGTCTGCTGGACCGCCGCCGACGGTGTGGAGGCGGTCGCGATGGCACGCCGGGACCGGCCTGACCTGATCCTGATGGATCTGCTCATGCCGCACGTCGACGGGGCCGAGGCGACTCGGCAGATCATGGCCACGGCACCCTGCGCGATCCTAGTCGTCACCGCAACCGTCAGTGGCAACATCTCGCTGGTCTACGATGCAATGGGCTACGGTGCCCTCGATGCGGTGGACACGCCGATCCTTGGCCCGGGTGGCGAGGTCAGCGGGGCAGGCGCACTCGCGGAGAAGATCGGCACGATCGCCAAGATCGTGGCCGCTTCGATGCCGACCCCGCGGCAGCAGCGGACCGCCAACGCCGCCGTGCCCCCGCGACTGCTGGTCGTGGGAGCATCAACCGGCGGACCAAAGGCCCTGGCCGATCTCCTCCTGCCGCTGCCCCCTGACTGGAATGTGGCAGTCGTCGTAATCCAGCATGTTGATGTGGCCTTCGCGCCGGGTCTGGCGAAGTGGCTGGCCGACCGCACTGGCCGCCTGGTCAGGGTGGCTGAGCATGGCGATCGGCCGCTGTATGGCGACGTGCTCGTGGCCGGCACCAACGATCACTTGGTGCTGACCCGCGATGGCACACTCCAGTATCAGGTGGAGCCGCGCGAGATCTTCTTCCGTCCGAGCGTGGACGTGTTTTTCGGAAGCGTGGCAGCCCACTGGCCCCGCTCCGGCGTGGCGGTGCTGCTCACCGGCATGGGCAAGGACGGCGCCCAGGGCCTCCTTGCCCTCCGCCGCAAGGGTTGGCACACGATCGCCCAGGACGAGCCGACGAGCGTGGTCTGGAGCATGCCGAAGGCGGCGATCGAAGCCGGTGCGGCCTGTGAGGTGCTACCGGTCTCGAGGATGCAGGCTGCCATCGCCGCGCATCTGGTCGGGTAACTCGATTAGCTGCATGATCGCAAACACGGTCGCCTCGGTACCGCCTGGCGGCGCAATCACCTGAACCCCGATCGGGAGGCCGCGACTGCCGCGATCAGTGGCAGCGGCAGCGCGGAGAACGGGATCGCACGACCAAGGGCGGCCGGTTTCCTCCTCGGGCCGGACCCGAGTTACCGGGACCGCCCCGGCCGCCAGGTCGAGGAGGTTGGCGAGCAGACAGGGCGCGGCGGCGAGCACCAGCCGGGCGGCCGTCCCATGCCGCAGTGCAGGCAGCGCCGAGACAGGACAAAGCACCGCGTCGCAGCCGGCGGTGAGCGCTGTGAAGCGGGCGACGAGCCGGTCACGAGCCGCGCAGAGTTCGACCATGCCGGCCTCGTGGCGGAGCCCCGTCGCCAGCACTCCCTGGGACTCGATTCGGCGGCCGACGATCCAGGCAGCGGCAGCCAGGAGCGGCCGCCAGTGACGCGGCAGGCCGGCGAGGTGGAGCAACTGACCGACGGACCGCATCGGCCGGTCGGGCGCGATCAGGCGGCGGATCTGGGCTCCCCCATCGGCTGAAATCATGGCCAGATGAAGCCAGGCTGCCTCGTCGGCCAGGCTGCCGTCGAGCCGCACAAGCTCGATGCCCGCGGCGCGGAGCCGTGCGGCCGCTTCCCAAACCCCCCGCCGGATCGCGGGCGAGGCGGGAATCGGCCCGGTCGTGTCCCACCAGCCGACCCGCCTGGGAAGCTGACCATTGGAATCCACCGCCGGATTCACTCCGGCGAGGGCGAGGGCGAGATCGGCGACCGAGCGGGCGAGAAAACCCGCCCGGGGACTGACGCACCGCAGGGCTGGCAGCGTGTCGAAGCCGCCTCCTCGGCCCAGGCTCACCGACCGGGGCATGATCGTGGCGATGCCGGTTGCATGGGCCGGCTGCCGCAGACTGCCGGCCAGATCGGTACCCACTGCCAGTGGCACGATGCCCGCTGCGACGGCTGCGGCATCACCACCGCTCGATCCTCCCGGGCCACGGGCGGGATCCTGGGGATGGTTCGTGCGACCCCAGACCGGGTTATCGGTCTCGTGAAGATACATTGCCTGCGGCACATTCGCCTTGCCAACCACCACGGCGCCGGCGGCCCGCAGTCGCGTCACGATCGTGGCGTCTTCGGTATCGACAAGGCCTGCCCGGCCAGGAATGCCCAGCGTGGTTTGCAGACCACAGACGCCGAAGCACTCCTTCACGCTCACCGGCACGCCAGCAAGAAGGCCAGTTGCATCGGCGGCAGCCGCCTCGGCCGCAGCGGCTTCAAACCGCGGCTGCACGATGGCGTTGATCGAAGCATGGACCGCGGCGTGCCGCCCTGCCACCTCCGCCACGATCGCGACGGGATTCCGCCGCCCGGCCCGAACAGCCGCCGCGATCGCCACGGCAGAATCACAATCCTCGCCAGTCGCAGGCCGACCGGCCTGAATCACGGGCCCGACCCGCCAGCCTCGGCTGCAGCGCGGACATCGGCGGCCCAAATCACCCCGTCATCCAGCGTTAAACCGGTGATCACGACGATTTCATCGGCCGCGACCGCAGGCTCGGCCCGGGTCACGACCACCAGATCGAGATCGGGCCGTCCCTCGGTGTCACTGATCCTGACCTCCGATCGCCAGAACGGCCCTACCGGCCGGGCTGCCAGAAACCGAGCCGGCACCACCACGCCGTCACTCGGGCGACGGGCGAAACCGATCCAGTCGCGGGAGAGCCTGGCCAGAGGAGCGTGAAGCTCGGGCCGCGATCCGATCCCGTAGGCCACGTCCGCCACGCTCGCGGCGGCTCCGTCAAGCGTCCGGCCCGACTCTTCAGCTTCCCGCTCGAGCCTCGCGAGCGATTCGGCATAGGCTGCCAACGACCGATACCAGACGACCAACTGCCGCGGAGAGGGAGCGGCGGACTCGGTGTTTGAGACAACGGCCTCGGTGGCGGCTACCGCATCGGCTGCGGCGGTGACGAGCCCGGAGACATCCAGCGGCTCAGGCTCTGGTTCCACCACAACGGGTGGCGGGGGTTCCAGCGATGGCCCCGCGTCGCGGGACTCAAGCACCGCCAGAAGCGCCGCGGGGTCAGGCTCGATCATCGGGGCATCGGTGCGGAGCTCAGGCTCGGGGGTGACTACGTCGTCAAAGGCCGTGTCGGCTGCTGCCAGTGCCGCCGGTGGTTCCCCGGCAGGCTCTCCGGCCACCACGGCCTCATCGCTGGCGTCGGGAAGTGTTCCGGTCGCATCAGGATCGGCGTCTGGTTCGGCCGTGGAATCAGCGGTTAAGGCCAGGGCCGACGCCGCCGGTCCAGCGAGTTGCCGCAGCGGCTCGGCGGCCGTCACCGCGATCGGGGGCCCGAACCCAGCCGGCCGAAGCGACCCGGGAACCAAAAATGCCAGGGAGTCCGGCACCAGATTGGCCACCCCGAAAGGATCGCGGCCGAATCCCCAAAGCAGAATTCCAAGCGTGATCGGAATCGCCAGTAGGCCGCCGGCGAGGATCCCGATCAGGCCGCCCCGCCCAGACTTTTTTCTCGGCCGCGTACCATCCGGCGTTGCGTCTGGGAGCACCACCGCCGCCCCGGTCGTCCGCTCACCAGCCACAGGAGCCTGAGCGGTTGTTGGATCGACCACCTCTTCGAATGTGAAGATGGAATCGTTTGCTTCGTCGGGTTGATTGTCGGGGTTCCGTTCGAAATCAGCGGCAGGCCCACTCCCAGCTTCTGCGAACAGACTGAAGTCTGGCAGTTCTGCGGAATCGAGTCTGCTTCCCTCGTCGGCGAATGGGTCGCTCCCGCCCTCGAGGCTACTGGGCGAAGGCACACCCGAGTGGCCGGTGCCGATCTCGACCGAGGAAGGATCGAGGAGGGCGTGTTCGGCCTCATCGGCGAAGGCCCCGATCTCGTCCTCTTGGAAGACCGAAAGGGCGGGCCGCGGCTCGTTGTCGAAGTCATTCAACCACGCATCGATGTCGGAGTCGCCTGCAGAGGCCACTTCGCCTGGCCCGGCGTCGGCAGCGGGGATCACCGGGCCGTCAGGTACTTGATCGTCCGCGTCACGTGCCGCCGTCTCGTCATCGAGTGGCAGCGCAAAGTCGGCAGCGAGGTCGGGCAGATCGACTGCATCGATCTCAGGCCAGGAGTCCTGCGGGCCGTCCCGTTTTTCGTCATCCGTCGCCATCCGGCATGCTCCCCTCGCGACAGGCTCGGCCCCGTTTCGTCACCCTTCGCATGAGCGATTCGACACAGAATTCCGAACTGCCTTGGCCAGAGTTTACCACCTGGATTTCCCGGGTGGTACGCGGCTCGACCCTCTGGCAGTCTCGGGAAAATTCCCGTTATTCCTCGATTTTTGCCGCTTGCGGCGGCCGCTGACTCCGTCTGCCATCTCAGAGGCCGTGGGGGGGACCGTAGCGGTCCACCAGGCTTCGCGCGAGCCAGTCGGCCGACACCTGGCGGCCGGTGGCCCGCTCAACGAGAGGCTCGCTTTCCAGGAGCCGGCCGGCGGCATGGACTTCCCGCCGCAGCCAGTCGAGCAGCGGGCGAAAGTCACCGGCGGCAAACAGCGCGGGGAGACTGCCCAGGCGATCTTCAGCCGCTGCCATCAACTGGGCCGAGTAGAGGTTGCCCAGCGTGTAAGTCGGGAAATAGCCAATCAGCCCGGCACTCCAATGGATGTCTTGAAGCACGCCCTGGGCGTCATTTGCAGGACGCAGCCCAAAGTCAGCCGCAAACCGCTCATTCCAGGCCGCTGGCAGATCAGCCACGGCCAATTCACCGTGGATCACCGCCCGTTCGAGATCGAATCGGAGCATGACGTGGAGGTTGTAGGTGACCTCATCTGCCTCGACCCTGATGAACGAAGGACGCACCACCATCAGGGCTTCGTGAACCTGGGCAGCATCGGCGTTGGCAAGCGCCTGAGGAAAGGCCCGCTGAGCCAGGGGAAAGCACCAGTCCCAAAAGGCCCGCGACCGCCCCACGAGATTCTCCCACAGCCGTGACTGCGATTCGTGGATGCCCAGCGAGGCCGCCTCGCCCGGCGGCAGTCCGTACCAGTCCCGCGGCAGCCCCTGGTCGTAGAGTCCGTGCCCCGCCTCGTGAAGCACGCCGAACAATGCCGTGGGCAGAAATCGTTCATCCCAGCGGGTGGTGATCCGACAGTCATCGGGTCCCAGCGACGTGCAGAACGGATGGTCGGTGGTGTCGAGGCGGCCGCGTTCGAAGTCGAACCCGATTCGGGCCGCCACCGTCCGCACAAACTCCTGTTGCGCGGCGACCGGATAGGGCGATTGGGTCAGCAGGCGGTCGTCAGGCCGGCGGGACGCGGCGGCGCAGGCCCGTACCAGAGGCACGATCCGATCACGCAATTCGGCAAACCGGGGCAGGATCGATCGCCAGCGCCCACCGGGCTCGTAGTCGTCGAGGAGTGCATCGTAGGGATCCAGGTCGGGCCGCTGACAGGCGGCCTGTTCAGCCTTCAGGGCAAAGACCTTTTCCAGCCAGGGGCAGAGGAGTTGCCAGTCGGAAGCAGCCCTGGCGATTGACCAGGCCTGCTGCGCCTCGACGGTGGTACGGGCCAAGGCCTCGACGAGCCGGGGCGGCAGGCGAGCCTGTTTCTGATAGTCCTGCTCGAGGAGTCGGATCGCGGCCCGCTCTTGCGGCGTGCCCTCGGCCGATAAGGGACCGGCGACCAGCTCCGCAAGCCGCGCTCCCTGAACTGGGTCAGTTCGCTGGCGATGCATCACCGTGGCGAGTTCGGCGGCCTGTTCGGCCCGCCAACCCCCTGCCGCCAGCGGCATCATCGTCCGCTCGTCCCAGCCGATCGCGGCATCGATCGTGGCCAGCAGGGCCCCGCGGCGGGCGTGATCGCAGGCTGCAGCAAACATCTCGGCCGGCGTGGGCATGCCGACAGACTATGATCGCCAACCAGACTACGCAACCGGCCCGGGAGGACGACCGCCATGCTCGACGTGCTCGTGATTGCGCCTCATCCGGACGATGCCGAACTGGGCATGGGAGGAACGATCGGCGTGCTGCAGGCTGAGGGCATGCGGGTGGGCGTCCTCGATCTGACTGACGGCGAGCCAACACCGCTGGGGAGCCGTGAGATTCGGGCTCGGGAGACCACCGCGGCCACGACGGCGCTGGGCATCGGCTGGCGAGAGAACCTGGGTCTGCCAAACCGCAGACTGCGGGCCACGCTCGCTGCCAGAGCCACGCTGGCCGGGGTCATCCGGCGAACCCGCCCCCGCTGGCTCTTCGCACCGCACCCGGTCGACGCCCACCCCGATCACGTGGCCGCCACCCGCCTCACGGAAGCGGCGCGGTTTTGGGCCAAACTCACAAAATGCGACCTGCCGGGAGATCCCTGGCACCCGGAGCGGGTCTACCACTACAGCTGCGTGCACCTGCGGACAGTGCGGCGGCCCGCCTTCATCGTGGACATCTCGACCACCTGGGAACCGAAGCACCGAAGCATCGCCTGCTACGCCAGCCAATTTCCCACCACAGCCGCCCGGCCGACGGTTCCCGAGCGGGTAGCGGCCGCCGACGCCTGGTGGGGGAGCCTGATCGGGGCAACGCACGGCGAGCCGTTCTGGTCGCGGGAACCGATCGGCCTGCGCGGCTTCCAGGGCCTCGTGTAGCCGTGGCCCGCTGGTCACGGGTCGGACGGGCCTCGGTCAGGCCGTCATCGGGCCCGTGGATGGGCCTTATCGAAGGCGTCGAGCAGGCGACTGGTGGTGACGTGGGTGTAGATCTGCGTGGTCACCAGGCTCTTGTGGCCGAGGAGTTCCTGGACACTGCGAATGTCGGCTCCAGCGTCGAGCAGGTGGGTGGCGAAACTGTGTCGGAGGGTGTGGGGGCTGGCTCGCCCAGTGAGGCCCGCCACGGCAAGATGCTTTTCCAGCATTCGACCGACACCCCTGACCGAGAGCCGCCGGCCAAACTTATTCGTGAAAAGCGGCTGTGGCCCGGTGCCTCTGCCGGCTGCAGCTGCCGGCCGCGTTGCCAGCCAGGCCCGCACCGCCCCACGGGCATGGGATCCCACGATCCCGAGTCGCTCCCGGCGTCCCTTGCCGCGGACGCGGACAGTGGCGTTGCGGAGATCGAGGTCGCCGTCGTCGAGGTTGACGAGTTCCTGCACGCGAACACCGGCCGAATACATCAGCTCGAGGATCGCCCGATCTCGCAGGCCTCCGGCCGCCGCGGTCTGCGGCGCCGCCAGCAGCCGAGCAATCTCCTCGCCAGTGAGAAACTTGGGCAGTTTGCGGGCCCGCCGCGGACTCCGCAGCGGCTTGGCGGGGTTGGCCCGCACCCAGCCCTCCCGCTGGCCAAAGGCGTAGAGGCTCCGCAGGCTGGCTAGTTTCCGAGCTACGGTCGCCGGAGCGTAGCCCGCCGCATGGAGCCCGGCGGCGAACCGACGCAGCAGTGGGCTCGTCGCCTCGGCCGGTGTGCGGCAGCCGGCAGACCGGAGAAATTCCTCCAACTGGAGCAGATCCTCCCGGTAACTCTTGATCGTCAGGGGCGAGGCACCCTTCTCCGCCGTCAGGTACCGGAGAAAGCGGTCAACAGACGGGGAACAGGCGACGCCGACCGGTTGGGACGCTGCAGTAGCCATGAGCACGGTCAGGGTTTTTTACGCCCGCCGGTCGGCCCGCGGCTGGAACCGGAGCCGGCGGGAACGGCAGGTTTGCTGCCGCACCTTTTGGGCGAGTACGGCCGCGTCGTACCAGGAGAAACTCAGCTCCGGATGAGCAGCATGGCGGGCGAGAGTCTCGAGCGCCTCATCACGACTGTCGTCATCGAAGAGGAACACATAGCGTTCTTCTCCCTTGACGAGCGCGATCACGTTGATGTCGCGAGAAGCCATTGGCAGGAGTGCCCTCGACGAGACCTGCGGTTGCCACTGCAACCACCGGTACGTCCTATCGGCGTCCGTCCGCTTCTCGCACCAGCCTTCTGCCAGAAAGCCCCCAGGTCAGCCCGATTCGGCCAGGTCTGCCATGCCTGCGGCCGGATTGGCAAGACTCTGGGAAAACTGTGCCGACCGGGCAGCCATTTCGGAGCCTGCTTCGCTCGCCTCTCAGGCACACAGCGGGAGGTAAGCCGCCTACACCAGACCGCGGCGAACGGCCCAAACGGCCGCCTGTGTGCGGTCGCTGACAGCGATCTTACGGAGGATGTTTTGGACATGCTCCTTGACCGTCTCGACGCTAATCGTGAGCGATTGGGCGATCTCCTTGTTGGAGAGCCCCAGCGCCATGTGCCGCAGAACCTGGGTTTCCCGCTGGGTCAACGGGATATCGGGGTCGGGGGTGGCAAGCCGGTTGGCCATGGTGGTGGCCACCCGACGGAGTTCACCGGCCCGCATCGGCAACTGGCCGGCCGCGGCACCGGTGATCGAGGTGATCAATTCGGCTCGGGTGCAGCCCTTGAGCATGTAGTCATGGGCCCCGGCCGCCACAGCGCGGGCGACGTAGGTGGGATTGTCGAAGGTGGAAAGCATCACACACCGCACCCCTGGCATTTCGGTGCGGATCTTCTCCAAGGCGGCCAGGCCATCCTTGCCCTGCATCCGGATGTCGAGGAGCACCACGTCAGGCTTCGTCTTCTTCGTGACGCGAACCGCCTCTTCGCCGGTCGTGGCTTCTCCGACAATCTTGACTTCGGAGCCGGCAAGCAGGCTGACCAAACCACGACGAACGACCTCGTGATCATCGGCGATAACAACTTTAATCGGCATGGGCTCAAGACTTTCTGCGGCACGAACACCGCTTCAGAGTAAGGGCGGAGAGAAAGCGGACATCGGGAGTTCGCTTCACCTCAACTCTATGGTATCAAAAAAATTGAGTTTTATGGCCGGGGGGATTATTCACTCACCAATCGCATCCGGCCCAGCATTTCCGCGGCTCCGAGAGCCAAAAGGTCGGCGGCGACCCGCCGGCCCAACTCGCGGGCGGTATTGTGGACAGACTGTGCGAAACCGACAAGTTCCGCCTCATCCACAGGCTGACTTCGTTCCACCGTGATCTCAGCGATCCCGCCAGCGTGGCTCTCGAGCACGCGAACCCCGAGTTCCAGCCGTGGCCCATCCACCAGCCGTGGCCCATCCACCAGCCGTGCCCAGCCGCC
>ERZ889217.161-NODE-161-length-43766-cov-12.777607_pt1 | contig 43766 bp, 48 predicted proteins | sample MGYA00521098_ERZ889217 | MGnify/ENA primary metagenome ERZ889217 (study PRJEB32303, sample SAMEA104408613) | aquatic metagenome | biome: Brackish water; feature: Pelagic; material: water | place: Baltic Sea | collected 2014-06-10T22:04:00 | depth 2,362 m ... | reverse complement strand
ATTGAGCCCGAAACTGTGTCCTGGAGCGAGTGGAAGTCTGCTTCCGATGGATGGCAGGAAGAAGCAAATAAAGTTGATGAACTTCAACAAGCACTTGCCGATGCGGATCGAATCATCGCTGAAAAACAAGAACTGCTTGATAAGGGAAGTGCGGATGTTGATCAACTACTTCTGCAAAATGTCGAATTAGCAATTCGTCTTGGGCGCAACCCAACTGGGATCAAAGCCACCAGCGCGCATGATGCGGTCATGCAAGCCGCGGCAATGTGTGAATATCTCACGTTTATACCAGAGGCCTTTGAAAGTGCCAAAGAACTTGATTCGGTTGACGCGAATCGTTTGCTCCAGGACCTAGTTCGTCTGAATGTGGTTGCTGGCGATTGGCAGTCTGGGCGGGTAAATAATGCATCTCTGACAGTTTCCTGTCGTGGTGTGGGGTTGAACTATGCCGCTGGAGTTGGCGACAATGCTGAAAACAAATACGGCACTGATTACGCCTTCACGTGGCGGGGGCAGACGGAATATGCCTTTGCCCACATTCGCAATGGTCGTGGCACCCATTTGTACCGCGTGCATTTTTTCTTTGATGACCAGACCCATCAAGTAGTCGTGGCATATGTGGGTCGCCACCTCCGAGGAAAACGCGATCACAATTAGTTCTTGAGAGATTGAGCAAAAACGCACACTTATGCAGATCGCATTCGTTCAAACAACATGAAAGAAGAGCGAGGGAGAATGACCAGTGCATCTGGACAAGCCGAGAGACTAAAACGTGTTGACCCTCTTGAACGGGTACTTAACCTCTTCACACTCTTGCATCGCCTCACGACTCCCTTGACTCGTGAACAGATCGTGGCTCAAATGGCTCGAGGTATGACACCGTACCCCGTTGCCGAAGCAGCCCAAAGGCAACTTTTTGGAAGCGACAAAAACACAATTGTGCGTGATTTAGGTATCCCAGTTCGTCAGAGTGTGGCCCAAGGTGAAGAAGCTGGACAAACAAAATATTGGATCAGCGAAGAAGACATGTGTATTCCAGAGTTTGATCTCACTGAAGAAGAAATGTCAGTTCTAAGTTTGGCCCTTGCTTCCATTCATCAGTTTGTGCCAGAGGCCTCCGAGGCGCTGATGAAACTTGAGGGCCTGAGCCCGCAAGGCCGAGGCGTGAACTTTAATGTGCAGATTCCGCTGATCGTTGTCCGCCTGACTGAAATCGCGCAACGTCATCAACTGGTGGAAATTTCAATCGATTCCGAAAATATTGTCCTTGATCCAGATCGTCTGCTTTTTGACAAGGGCACATGGTATTTGATCGCTACACCAGTTGGCGAGAAGAAGATGCGCGCTATCAAATGCGCGCGCATTGGTGCTGATTTCTCTATTACCGGGGAGATCTCAAGCGCCAAAAGGAAAAAACTTAGTAATCGTGAACTCAGACATCTTGTGCACAATGTTGAGGGATCCGATCTAGAGGCCACCGTCATCGTTGATGCTCTGGCGGCCGGAATGTCATGGTGGGATACGCGCGTTGTCGAGACTGAATCAATGTCTGATGGTCGCCTGCGGATCACTGTTGTGGTCGATGACCCTGCTCGATTTCGAGGGTGGGTACTGGGCTTTGGTACACATGCGGTTGTTGAAGGACCTGCATCGCTGCGTGAGGGTTTCATGACATGGCTGGATGATTTGCTCAAGCCTGGGGCCGACATCCCGAATCTGCCCGAGCGTCCCAGCGCTGCTCCGACACGGCCTGGGCCACGACCATTGGGTGAGCGCTTGCAACGTCTTCTATCAATTTTGCCGTGGTTGAGATTGCGTGGTTCAATTTCAGTCGATGAACTCGCGGGGATGTTAGGCATTGAAGCAAGACATCTTTTCAAAGATCTTGAATATGCCTCAATGTGTGGTGTGCCTCCTTACACGCATGATGCTCTCTTTGACTTTTCTGTATTAGATGGTGAAGTTCTTTTTCATGGCACATCGGTTTCGTTCGGACCGATTCGTCGGTCGAAGACTTTGATGACTCGAGGTGTCAAGTTGACTCCGCGTCAGGCCACTGCTGTTGCAGTTGCCTTGGCTGGTCATGATGCTGTGGCCGGGGACTTGGCGATTCGTAACGAGTCTGTCAACTCTTTGCGTGCCAAACTTGAGATAGTTCTTGGAGACCTTCCTGTGAACATTCGCTTAGAAGATGCCCCGCTTCTTGATGAAGTGAAGAACTCAATCGAAGCCGCCCGCCAGATCAAAGTGGTGTATGTCAATGGAGAGGAAGAGGTCACGGAGAGAATTCTCAATCCGCTGCTGATCTTTGTTGAGCGCGGAGAGTCATATCTGATCGCCGATGACTTGGTGACTGGTGAACAGGAGAGAGTTTTTCGGGTCGATCGTCTTCTTGAATGCAACGAAACTGGTTACTCCTTCCAATCTCGTCCTGTGGTCTTTGAACGTTGGAAATTTCGTGGGACCGTGCTGGATGCGGTGCTGTATATCGCCCCGGGCAATGAATGGGTTCTTGACCGCATAGAGACCAAAGATCACATCATCAACGAAGACGGTTCGATGTTCCTGTGGGTTGAAGTTGCTAGTCGAGGTTGGTTGGGCCGCCTTCTGTTGCGTTGTGGCGGGGCCTCATGTGTTGTTTCCCCAGATTCTCTGCAGGGCGTTGTCGCTGAGCGGGCTCAAGAAATTCGTGCGCAATATGTGTGACACCAGTTTGTGGGAAATGTTGCGTTCATGCCTAGCCAAGGTGGCAACATGGGAGATGTGAAAGCTCTTCTTACATTGCGCTATCGGCCTTTGTCGGACACTGTGGTGGCATTTGTTGACAGCCTTGAGGGCGATGCCGAGGATCGCGGAGATTTACCCAACTTAGAAAAGGGAGTCGTGCGAGAAAAACTCGACGCCGATACGGCCGTGGAGTGGTTGCGTATCAATCGTCGCGATGTCCTGATCGGTCTTCAACAAATGCATGCCTCAGTGAACTCATATATCGAAGGGATGCCGCCGACCATTTCACAACTGGTGACCGATCTCATTCTTCTAGCTCGTGATGCCAAAAACGAAGATGATCCCCAAGAAGATCTTTTGCGCACCCATGAAATGAAACGTCGCCTTGATATCTCACTTCTACAACGGCCACCTCAGATCAATGAGAAGCGACGCGCTTCGCGAGCGACCGCCAAAGGCGTTGAAGCATCCTTAAGTCATGTGCTGGACAACTTGGAGTCCGCTGCAACACCACTGCAATTACAGCAACCGATGTATCCGGCGCTGCGTGACCTAGTTCAGTCGATCAGCGATGGCGAGGGTCTTTCAAGCGAGCGTGCAGTTGATGCGACTTTTCACGCCATCTCCAAGTCGCCGATGCCGAGCCAAAGACGAAAGACAGAACTTCTATCTCTCGTCAATGACTTGCGTGATCAGCGGACCTGGCAAAGTGCCATCGATAAGGCTTTATTAGAGACAGAAGCGCCTCTTAGGGTTGATGTTGATGGGGCAGACACTGATGACGTTTAACAGCCCACTCATATTTTAAGAAATCTAAGAAGGTCTCATTCCAGATTCGATAGTGCGGCCAGCGTTGCAGAATCCATTCATGTGCCTCTTGGTCATCTAGGTCGTACTGACACATGGCCCAAGCCTTGAGAATCAAACCCGTGCGACTCCGGCCACCCTGACAATGCACGACAACGTTATGTCCTTGCGCGAGCAAGGCGTTGATACTGCGAACTGCATCACAGACCACGCTAAAAATGTCAGTGTTTTGATCACCCTCTTCGTCGCGTAAGTAGTACTCGCGACGAATGGCGTGCTTCTTCAGGCGGCCGGCTGTGAGGCAAAAAGAGATCGGCACGAAATCAGGGTCACAATCAAGAACACCGGCAATATCGGCACCGAATAATGCAAAGTTTTCATCAACACGCGTTGGTTTGATTGGTCCATCGAGAGCCGAGAGTGTCGCGTCGCGCCTACCGATCAGTTGACGAGCCATATTTTGCAATCCCAAATAGTCGTACTCGTGTCGTCCCTCGGGGGTCAGCAGCGAACCGTGGACATATGTCAGCCAACGGCCGGGAATGCCCTGAATACTGAACTTCGCTCCAGCAATGGCTCCAGCAACGCAAGCCACTGTGTCTGTGTCCCCACCAAGATCGATCACCGCGATCAATACATTTTCAAAAGTATCGTTGTGGCGAATAGCCCAGATGGCCTGCGCTAAGCAGGTCCAGACCGAGCCATTGGATGGGTCACCGGCAGTGTTGGGCTGCCATTCAGGCCGCAAAACATCAGCGAAACGGCCACGATGTTCAGCCGGGACATATGACAAGACCTCGTCGATCTGAGTGATTGGGTCGGCCCCCAAGATGGCTCGTCGACACAGTTCGCTGCCAATAGCCGCTCCCCATCCAGCAGCAGGATCAAAATGGGTCATCGATGCCTGAGTGAAGGCAGCCTTCATGACATCAGCCGTGTCGTGCCCCAAAAACGCTAAGGGAATTGCCCATGTGCGCATCAAAGCGCCGTTGCTCGCCGAACGACTTGGGTTGGCCTGCTCGTTAAGAAGAGCTTGATGGCGATCGCTGGCCGACAGGGCGCGCGAGGTGGCAATACCGATATCGCTGGCTGCCGAACTCCAGCACGTGAAACGCTCCCAAAGATCGTCCAGGTTGAGACCTTGATGTGCGAGCAATGATTCGCCGAGAGCCAACATCATTTGGGTGTCATCAGTGAACTCGCCAGGAGCCCAAGAAAATGATCCGCCCCCTGTCATCTCGCCCACGCCAGTGAGTACGGGTTGGCCAAAGCGTTGCGAGTAGGCGTCGGCAGGTCCGAATTCGAATGGTGCGCCTAAGGCATCACCAACAGCCGAGCCGATCAACGCCCCTAGGGAGCGTTGGAGCATCTCTGGGGTGATTTTTTTTGATGTGAAAGAAAGGGTTGGGGTCATATGGTCTCCTCTGTAGTGGTGGATGGATGGTGGTTGTTAGTTCTTCTTGCTCTCTATTAACGATCCAAAACGCGCAAAATGTGCCGTCCTCAAAAAAGACCTGATCAGGGCACCCAAAGTGGGTTGTGTTGAGTGGCTAACTTGTTGCCAATCGCACCCAGACCTCACAATCACCTGGTGCACCTTTCGAAGTTGGCGACCATTTGGTCTCCCACATTTCGCCCACCTGCAGACCGCGTACACGATGATCGCCGGCACCACGTTCATGGGCCCGTCTGATGTCACTGGCGATTTGGGCCGCCGTGTTCTTGGTATACAACTTGGGGATTAAGTACCAATCCCCAGTACTTCGGGCCTGATCAAGCACCCGTTGCCAAAATGAGCGGCGCTTTGGGCGTTGACGACATGGGGAAGCGTTGAGCGCAGTGGATGAAACGGGATGTGGGGTTTCTTGGAGCATGCATCAATAACGAATGCTGCACACCAAATTGTGCGCATTCTGCAAAACTTTTTACCAGCGTTCGAAAGTCCAAGACGTTGGTTGCCCATTGCTATACGGCATGACCCCGTGAAATGGGCGAGGATCGTCGTCAAAAACAAGGGGCAGAAAGTATCGGTCACCCTCCCACATGGGCAATGCTGCGTCTTCGCGCAACTGCTGATCGGGGTGGCAGGCCTGCAAAATTCGTTCGAGGGCGATCCACTCCAGGTCTCCCTCATTATTGGAAGACCCAGGGTCGCCAATCCAACCATCAATCAAAAAGAGTGGGCTGAACCAATCTTCCCCATTGGGTCCAAAGCCGGGCCACGAAATAGTGCCGCGCATCGTCATCGAGGTGACCTCGATGCCTGCTTCCTCTCGGATCTCACGCCTGATTCCGCTGGCGATATCTTCGTGGGTTTCTAACTTGCCACCGAGACCGTTCCATTTACCAAGATGCTCATCGTGGGAGCGCTTATTGCGGTGAATCAAGAGCACCTCGGAACGTTCGCGATTGATGATGTAGGCGAGGGTGCCCATGATTGGCGTGTATGGCATCACTCTCTTGTATCAGATCGGGCACGGCATACGGTCATGTAGCAGACTGAGAGCATGGGTTTAGTTGATGATTATCGCACTGATGGGGCAGTCATTTTGCGAGCTGTCGTCACACCCAAAGAGATTGAACTGCTGAGCGTTGGCATTGATGCAGTGATTGATTGTCCGAGCCCGCGTGCCAAGGTCGCCAGTGCGAGCGATGATCCAGGTTTTTTTCTTGAGGATTTCACTACATGGCGTGAGCATCGCGAATTCGGCGAATTTTTACGCTCAACTCAGCTTCCTGAAATAGCTGCTTCATTGACTGGCTCGCAAACAATTGGGTTGTACCACGATCATGTTTTAGTGAAGCAAGCTGGCACGCGTCAACGCACTCCGTGGCATCAAGATCAGCCGTATTACGATGTTGAGGGATTCCAAAATGTGAGTTTTTGGATTCCCGTCGATCCAGTGCTTGTTGAGGACTCTCTTGAACTCATAGCTGGTTCACATCTGGGCCCATGGTTGATGCCTCGCTCATTTCTTGATCAACAAGCCCAGTGGTTTCCTGAAGGATCTTTGGTGGAAATGCCGAATTTCGAAAAGGAGCGCGAGTCTCATCGCATTTTGCAGTGGGCGATGGAACCAGGTGATGTCATCGCTTTTCACATGCTGACTGTCCACGGCGCCCCTGGTGTTTCAAGTACAAATTCTCGGCGCGTCTTCAGTTTGCGAGTTCTCGGTGATGACATGATGTATTCACCACGAGATTGGGTGACATCTCCAAACATGAGTGAGATGTTCGCGGGTCAAGAAGAACGAGTGAGTGGTCAACCTCTGCGTGGAAAGTGGTTCCCACAACTTTGGCCTCGATGAGCGAAAGATTTATCTAGTCGGTCGTTGTTGTTGTTGGATCATTGGCGCGTTCGCCCAAGTCAATGAAGAGAGCTTGACGATCTTCGATGATTGGGTACTCGCCATTGGTCGGTGGGGCAAGTTCTTCAATACTGATCGTGCGACCATCGCAATCGGTAAATTTATTCGTGCCCCTTACTTGTTCAATGGGGCATGAAACATCTCGATCGGCGGGGTAGGCGTAGTAGATCAGCCATCCACGTTGTGCATCGGGTCCGTTGTGATCCAGGACGATGGTGCGCTCACCTGAGGTGGTGCCCAGACCGGCAAACAAGACCGGTCCATTGGTGTCAACTGATTCAGCCCAATACTCAACATTGCCGACGGGTAGGCGGTCAGGGATGAAGGTCGTGGTGAGGGTCTGCTCGCCTCCGAGCACGGAAGCGATTCCCCACAAGGTGAGGCCGAAGAGTCCAAAAAAACCGATACCTGCCACAACTGGTCGAACGGCTCTGCCAACTGGTGAACGAAATGTAGGGCGAGCCATAGTGTGAGTCTGCCGAGAAGGTTGGCAACTTCTGAAATCGTTCCTCAGATTTCTAAGATTTTTGAAATATGTGACCTGTCTTGAGTCTGTCAATGTGTGGTCAAGACCCTTCAGGGCGTAGGGTTTCTTCCTTGTGAAGAGGCCATACCGAGTTGTCGTTGCCAAGCCTGGACTTGATGGGCATGACAGAGGCGCCAAGACAATCACTAGAGCGCTCCGTGACCACGGGTTTGAGGTCATCTATACGGGGCTTCACCAGACTCCCGAGCAGATCGCTGAAACTGCTTTGCAAGAAGATGTTGATGCAGTCGGGCTGTCGTTATTGTCTGGTGCCCATCTGACGCTGTTCCCACGGGTGATGGAAGAACTGAAGAATCGCAATATGCAAGAGGCTTTGATTTTTGGTGGGGGAGTGATTCCAGATGCTGATGCACGCGCCTTACGCGAGCAAGGAGTATCGGAAATTTTCGGTCCCGGATCATCTTTGAAAGCCATCGCCCAGTGGTTAGAAATCGCTCTGGACGCACGAGAAGACGCAAGTGAGTGAGAGGAAAGATTTAGATGGACTTGTTTGAATATCAGGGCAAGCAGTATTTCGCCCGTTTCGATATCCCAGTCAGTCGGGGAGGCGCCGCCACAACGGTGGATGAGGCGGTCAAAGTCGCAGATGCGTCTGGTTACCCAGTAGTCGTCAAGGCTCAAGTGCAAGTTGGTGGACGCGGCAAGGCGGGTGGCATCAAGTTGGCCAATAACGCTGAAGAAGCGCGCCTGCATGCCAACAACATTCTCGGTATGGACATTAAAGGTCATGTCGTGAAATGTGTGTGGGTTGAAAATGCCAGCGACATTGACGAGGAGTATTACGCCTCGTTCACACTTGACCGTGCGGCAAAGAAGCACCTGTTGATGTTGTCAGCGCAAGGTGGCGTTGAGATTGAAGAAGTCGCCGAAAAAGATCCCGATGCAATTATCAAATTGCACATTGATCCAGTTGATGGTTTATCGCCAGCAGCAGCTCTCAAGGCCGCCGTTGACGCGAAGATTCCCGCTAAGGCCGTCGATGGCGTGGCCAAGATTTTGGTGCAGTTGTATCGCTGTTTCACCGAAGGCGATTGTGACTTGGCCGAAATCAACCCATTGATCTTGAAGCCGACTGGTGAAGTGCATGCTTTGGACGCCAAGGTCACTCTTGATGACAATGCAGCCTTTCGTCATCCTGAATGGGACGAATATCGCGCTACTGAAGAACTTGACGCGCGTGAACAATTAGCTCGTACTCATGGTCTGCAGTACATCGGTCTTGACGGAACTGTTGGCATTATTGCTAACGGTGCTGGTCTTGCAATGAGCACACTGGACGTCGTCAATCAAGTTGGTGGCACGGCGGCAAACTTCTTGGATATCGGTGGCGGCGCCAATGCTGATGTCATGGCCGCGGCTCTCGAGGTCATCAACTTCGATGAAAAAGTTACGTCTATCTTCATCAACATTTTCGGTGGTATTACTCGTGGCGAAGAAGTCGCCAAGGGAATTGTCGAAGCCTTGTCACGAGTAACCCTAAAGGCACCGATTGTGATCCGTCTTGACGGCACGAACGCCGAAGAAGGACGCAAGATTTTGGCTGACGCTGGAATCCCCGAGTCCACATTGATCTCTAAGCCCACCATGCTCGAAGCAGCTCGCGCTGCTGTCGCTATTTCGAACGGTAAGTGAACCCATGGCAATTTTTGTAAACAAAGACACCAAGGTCATCGTGCAAGGACTCACTGGTGGCCAAGGCAAATATCACGGGCTGCGTAATCAGGCCTACGGCACTCAAGTTGTTGGCGGAGTGACACCAGGCAAGGGTGGCACCGACGTTGAAGGCATTCCAGTTTTCAACTCAGTCGCCGAAGCCGTTGCTGCCACTGGCGCAGACGCATCATTCATCGCTGTGCCACCGAAGGCTGCATCGGCGGCAATCTTGGAAGCTGCTGCTGCGGGTATTCGTTTCATCGTGTGCATCACCGAAGGTATTCCTGCTCAAGATGAAGCCAAGGTTTTCAACACACTCGTGCGCGATTATCCGAAGACGCGGTTACTCGGTCCAAACTGTCCAGGCATTATTAGCCCAGGCAAATGCAATATCGGAATCACTGCTGGTGAAATTGCCGAACTGCCTAAGGCAGGCAAGAAAAATGTCGGCATTGTCAGCCGTTCAGGCACCTTGACGTATCAGGCACTGTATGAACTCAAGCAGCGTGGCATTGGCGTCAGTACTTGTGTTGGTATTGGTGGAGATCCAGTGCCGGGTACCAACTTCATTGATTGCTTGCGCGAATTTCAAAATGATCCAGAGACTGACGCGATCATCATGATCGGCGAAATTGGTGGTTCGGCCGAAGAAGAAGCCGCCGAGTTCATCAAGGCACATGTCACGAAGCCGATGAGTGCTTATATCGCTGGAGTCACTGCGCCAGCGGGCAAGAAAATGGGACATGCTGGTGCCATCGTTTCGGGTGGCAAGGGAACTGCTCAGGGCAAGATGGACGCATTGAGCGCCGCTGGCGTCAAGGTGGGCAACAACCCCACTGAGGCTGGCGACTTGATGGCCGAAATTATTGCTGCCCTTGGCTAACGAACTTTAAAGAAACTGATCTGCGATATTTGCCGGTCTGGGGCTATTGTCAAGCAATGCCCACCGCTTTACTGAGTGTTTTCGATAAGACCGGCATCGTTGAACTGGCCACCGCTTTGTCGGAGGCTGGTTGGGATCTCATTTCCAGTGGAGGCACTGCCAAGGCATTACAGGATGCCGGTCTCGTGGTCACTGACGTGGCTGATCTCACTGGTTACCCAGCGATGTTGGGACACCGCGTGGTGACATTGCATCCGACTGTGCACGCCGGAATATTGGCCGATCTTGACGATGCTTTACATGTGACCGATCTCAAAACCCACAACATTGCGCCGATCGCTTTGGTCGTTGTCAACCTGTATCCCTTTTCAGATAATCCGAGTATTGAACTGATTGATATCGGTGGTCCAACGCTGGTACGCGGGGCAGCAAAGAATCACGCGCATGTTGCAGTAGTTGTGCGGCCAAGTGATTACGCCCGGGTCATTGCAGAAATCCAGAGCACTGGCGCCGTGTCTGTACATACTCGCCGAGATTTAGCCGCAATCGCCTTTACAGAAATTGCCCACTACGACATTGCCATTGCGCGTTGGATGGCTGCACAAGAATCTGTCGATGAATTGCTGCCAGAACATTTGTTGATTGGCACGACGCGAGTTCAAGAGTTGCGTTATGGGGAGAATCCGCATCAGTCAGGAGCGCGTTATCGCTTTGATGGGGGCACGAGTTGGTGGGACACTGCAGTGCAGCACGGCGGCAAAGAGTTGAGCTATCTCAACTTGTATGACACTGAAGCTGCATGGCGATTGGTGAATCAATTTGCGAGTGCATCGTGTGTGATTGTGAAGCACGCCAATCCGTGCGGTGTTGCGGTGTCCACACAAGGTTCAATAGCAGAGGCGTACTCGCTGGCCAATGCCTGCGATCCGGTGAGTGCCTTTGGCGGAATTGTTGCAGCGAACCGCGCGGTCACGCGCGAGATGGCCGAAGCACTTGCTCCAGTGTTTACAGAAGTTGTCGTTGCTCCATCATTTGATGCCGATGCACTGGAAGTTCTATTGGCAAAGAAAAATCTGCGGGTGATTTCCGCATCGACGCCCTCTGCGCGTCGCTTAGATATTCGCTCAATAGACGGAGGGCTTTTAGTGCAAAACGCTGATGCCGTGAATCTTGACCGCAGTACCTGGAAAGTTGTCACCAAAACCCAACCAACTGCGGCGCAATGGGAGGATCTCGCTTTTGCTTGGCAGGTATGTGCTGTGGTGAGTTCCAATGCCATCGTGTTCGCCAAGGATCAACAAGCCTTCGGCATCGGAGCGGGTCAACAAAATCGCTTGGACTCGGCGCGCATAGCAGCCGAGCGTTCGGCTGGACGAGCACTTGGCGGAGTGTGCGCTAGTGATGCGTTTTTCCCATTCCGTGATGGTCTCGATGCCACGGCAGCGGCTGGAATCAAGGCTGTGATTCAGCCCGGTGGAAGTGTGCGCGACGAAGAAGTCATTGCGGCCGCTGACGAACATGGCATAGCCATGGTCTTTACATCAGAGCGCCACTTCAAGCACTGAGCTGTTGAGTTCTAAGGATTGCTTTGAGCAGTCTTGGTTTCTTTAGCCTTTTGAATGGCTAGCGGAATAATTCCAACAACCAACCCAGAAATAATCAGTGCTGAGGCGAGGGCGCCTGAACTAGTGGGTTTGATGGTTGCAATAAAAAACCCGCTGATTCCGATGGAAGTGGTTGCGGCGCCCCACCATGTCAAAGCCCGACGCTGTCCGTTGGAACCGACGTAACAGATGGCTATTCCTGCGATGGCTCCAAGGATTCCTGCACCAGCGTTGGCCATGCGCACCGCCATGAGCAATGAACCAATTAAGACTGCGACTATACCTGCGGGGATCAAGGACGTTCCCACTGCGTTGTAACCTCGCCGATCAAGTGTTGCTACGCCAAAAATCAGGGCCGAACCAAGGATGAGATAGACGGCACCCTGCTTGCCAAGGAAGTCAGCAACACCTCCTGGCAAGTCTGAAAAAATCGTGTCCTCAAAGCACTCATCGGGTATGTCTCCACCGTCGTAAAAAAATTCATTACATCGGTCCGCTGTCAAAACTTCCCCGCCTATGAGCGATGAACAACCAAAAATGAGGGCCAATGCGGCAAATGCCAAGAAAATTGATCGCCCGCGATAACCAGGAAGGACCCAGACAGCGATGTGAGCAATTGCGGTCAGGATCAAACCTAACCCAGCGTTCATTTGAGTGTCGACAACCAACACGAGACAAAAAGTAAGAAGACTTGTAATTCCGATTCCCACCGCCGCAGCATGAAGTTCTGTTGATTTGGAAGTTTTGAGGCGGACAGCTAATCCAATTCCAAACGCAACAATTGCAGCAACGTAGGCGCCAGCAGGTGAGTCTGAATCGCCAGTCAGCAATGCAATCCAGCCAAAGGCGATGAGAGCGCCAGCAAGTCCGCAAAGCGCCTGATTGAGACTTGGGTGACGACGCGTTTTTGCATCATTGCCAAGGCTATTGAGGAAGTCCCATAGGTTGAATTTCACCCCTTGTGAGACACCTGTAGCGGGTGTGGGTGGCGATGGAAAGGGCAGATTTGATTCACTCATTATCGCTCCTAGGGTGCTCGCACTGATCGATATGTGACTTCACGCATGACACATAATTTGACTTAAGCATGACACATAATTCGGACGCGATAACAGATTTCGTAGAGAATTTTATAGCAGGAAGCGATCACAGCTTTCGCCTCTAAACTGTCCTGATGGCGCGCATCTCCGACCTCATCGCTGCTGGTCGTACTTACTCATTCGAATTTTTCCCGCCTCAATCTCAGGCGGCCCAAATGTCCTTGGGTCGTGCTATCGCCGAGCTGTCCCCCTTGGCTCCGAGTTTTGTCAGTGTGACATACGGTGCGGGTGGCAGTACGCGCGAACGCACTCGTGAAGTTGTGACCTGGGTGCGCAAAGAAACCGACATCACGCCGATGGCTCATCTCACTTGCCAAGGTCATCGTCGTAGCGAAATCAAAGAGATTCTTGACAACTACGCCGATGCTGGCGTGGAAAATATTTTGGCTCTCGGTGGAGATGTCCCTTTGGATGGGGAAGTCCAGCCCAGCGACTACACCTTTGCTAGTGATTTGCTCGACGATGTTCTTGCGGACGGACGTTTTTCAGTGGGTGTTGCGGCCCACCCAGAACTTCATCCGCGATCACCAGATCGCGCAACTGATCGCCGATATTTAGCAGACAAGCTTGGTCGCTCAGATTTCGCTATTACACAATTCTTTTTTGAGGTCGATGTCTATGTTCGCATGGTTGATGAACTGCGGGCCTTGGGTGTAGATAAGCCCGTTCTTCCAGGGATCATGCCAGTGACCAACAAGAGTCAGATTTTGCGCATGGCAGCGATGTCTGGTGCCGCCTTTCCCGAATGGCTGGCACAGCGTTTGGAGGCCTTTGAAGACCCCGAAGATATTCGTCGCGTCGGTGTTCAAGCAGCGACTGAATTAGGTCAAGCGTTGTTAGACGCTGGCGCTCCGGGATTGCACTTTTATACCTTGAACCGCAGTACGGCGACGCGTGAGATTTATGCCAACTTGGGTCTTCCCGTCGAGCAATAGCAAAACTTACTGGCGACCTATATGGTTGAGCTATGACCACATACGACAAGATTTATATCAACGGTGCATGGGTTCCCTCGCAAGGTAAGGGCGTCCTCGAAGTCACCAACTCGGCGACCGAAGAAATCATCGCCACAATCCCCGATGGAACTGCTGGTGATGTTGACAAAGCTGTGGCTGCGGCTCGGGCAGCCTTTCCCGCTTGGAGCAATCTGCCCAAGGAAACTCGCGCCGAGTACTTGATGAAGATTTACGCCGGCTTAGAAGAGCGAACACAGGAAATTGCTGAAGCAATCGCTCGTGAAGTTGGTATGCCAGTGGGCATGTCCACGATGATTCAGGTGGGCCTGCCAAAGGGCAACTTCGCTATTGCTGCTGGCTTGTTATCAACCTATGAATTTGAGCAACAGATCGGCAACTCGCTTGTCGTACGTGAGCCACTTGGCGTCGTGGGATGTATTACTCCCTGGAACTATCCGTTACATCAGATCGCTTTGAAGATTGCGCCTGCGATGGCCGCCGGCAACACGGTTGTTGTCAAGCCATCGGAAGTTGCTCCGATCAATGCGTTCATGCTCGCCGAGATCATCCACGCCGCTGGCGTGCCAGCGGGCGTCTTCAACTTGGTCACCGGTGTCGGTCCAGTTGTCGGAGAAGCCATTGCTGCTCACCCTGGTGTTGACATGGTCAGTTTCACGGGCTCAACTCGCGCTGGCAAGCGCGTTGCTGTCGTGGCTGCAGAAAATGTGAAGAAGGTTTCACTTGAACTCGGTGGCAAGAGCCCGAATCTGATTCTCGATGATCTTGATGAAGCAGGTTTCGCTAAAGCTGTTGGTGCTGGTGTTGGCAAGTGTTTCGCTAACTCTGGTCAAACCTGCAGCGCTTTAACTCGCATGTTGGTCCCACGCAATCGCTTGGCTGCCGCTGAGCAGATTGCCGCTGCCGCCGCCGCTAAGTTCACCACTGGTGACCCCTTTGACGCTGCTTCACGTTTAGGACCTTTGGTTTCAGCCGTACAGCGCGATCGCGTTCGGGGCTTCATCCAAACTGGTATTGACGAAGGAGCCACACTCGTGATGGGCGGCGCTGCAGTACCTGAAGGTCTTGACATCGGCTTTTATGTTCAGCCAACAATCTTTTCTGGCGTGACTCGGGAGATGACGATTTTCACTGAGGAGATCTTTGGGCCCGTGTTGTCGATCATTGCCTATGACAGTGAAGAAGAAGCCATTGAAATCGCTAACGACACTGTCTACGGTCTTGCCGCTGGCGTCTGGGGCAGTGATGTGGAGCACGCTAAGAAAGTTGCTCGTCGGCTTCAGGCAGGTCAGGTCGAGGTCAACGGTGGATCGTTTAACATCGCCGCGCCATTTGGTGGTTACAAGCAGAGTGGACTTGGACGTGAAGGTGGCACCTTCGGACTTGAAGAGTTCTGCGAAGTGAAAGCAATGCAACTCTGATTCACGGCAGACTTGGGATCTGATGGCCCCGACAACTGAAACTTCTCGATCACAACAGATCAGTCGGGTGCCGTATCTCCCTGGCCTTGACGGTCTGCGTGCTCTTGCAGTCATAGCGGTGATCATCTATCACGCCAACTCGGCCTGGTTGCCCGGCGGATTTCTTGGTGTTGAGGTTTTCTTTGTCATTAGTGGATATTTGATCACCCTGTTGCTTGTCGCTGAAGAAGAACGCACAGGGACGGTGAGTTTGCGCGACTTCTGGTTGCGCCGGGCGCGCCGTTTGCTACCGGCATTATTCACAATGATGGTGCTCTTGATCATGTGGACATCGGTGCGCGAGCGCGATGCGCTTGGTTCATTGCGGGGCGATGTAATAGCGGGAACTTTGTACGGTTCGAACTGGTTTCAGGCCTGGCAGGGTGCGGGCTACACGGCGGCTAATGATTTTGCTCCGTTGCGCCATTTGTGGTCACTTGGAGTTGAAGAACAGTTTTATCTTGTGTGGCCTGTCATCATGCTCATCATTCTTCGACAGGGTCGCGATTCGTTACCCCGTGTCGCTACATGGTTCGTTGGCATAGCTTTCGTGATTGCTGGACTCGTTGCAATTCTGATGCCAAGTGGGCGCATCGGCGATAGTTGCACGTCAACGCCAAGTGCTTTCTGGAATATCGGGGACCGCTGTCTGAGCAAGATCGACTTGCTCTACCTATCAACACCGACGCGTGCCACGGGGCTACTCCTCGGCGCAGCACTCGCCATCGTTTGGCGACCGTACGCCTTGTTGCGCGGTCCGATGAAACGAAAAGGTAAATTGATGGACCCAATCGCCGTATTGGGCCTGATTTTATTGGTGTTTCTAGTCAGCAAGGTACACATCGTGCATCTTGTGGGTGAAGATGGCTTACACGCTGACCCATGGTTGTTTCGCGGTGGATTGCTGCTCACGGGTGTCGCTACGTTAATGATTATTGCCGCAGTTGCTCACCAGAAGGCGTTGACTGGACGCATCTTAGGCAATGTGGTTTTGCGCGTGATCGGCGAGCGTTCCTACGGTTTGTATCTTTATCATTGGCCGATTTTTCAGGCCATCAGACATGAAACCGGGATCGCCCTCAAACCCCATGAGTTTCTCGTTGGCATTTTGATCACAGTTCTCGTCGCTGAAGGCTCATATCGCCTGATTGAGTTGCCGATACGCGAGAGGCGTTTGCGGGAATCTCTTCGTTCGTTGTTGCGCGGTGGTCCGCAGGCAATGCAAAGACGCAGTTCTTTCGCTGCCATCACGGCTTGCTCTTTGCTCTTGCCTATCTTTGCCGTTGTCAGTCTGGCCACGGCTGATGAGCGACCCAATGAAGTGCAGGCTTCACTAGATGCTGGCGATGATGCAGTCACCGATGTTCTTGATGAATTGACTCCCGACATTTCGTTGAGCCCCAGTACTTCGCTTGCTGTGGAAGTGCCAGTTTCTACAACATCTTTTGTGCCACCGTATTATCAAGTCTTCGCCTTAGGTGACTCGGTGATGAAAGGGGCAGCTCCTGCATTGGCCGATCTCGGCATCGTTGTCGACGCGGTTCAAGACCGTCAGGGAAAAATGGGAGCCGATATTTTCAACCAGTTGCAGGATCTGAGGGTGACGATGGACGCGGTGGTGATCCATCTCGGTACCAACGGTCCGATGAGCCAGAAAACTCTTGACTCAATGATGGATGCCGTCGCTGGTGTGCCGAGAGTTGTCGTTCTGACGGGCAAGGCGAATCGCAGTTGGACGGATGAAAATAATAAAAGAATTCGCGCTCTCCCATCGGCATATCCGAACGTCGTTGTTTTGGACTGGGAATTGGTAGCGACCTTATGTGAGGGCAGATGTTTGACTGCCGATGGGATCCATCTCGATCGCGACGGCATGAAGTACTACGCCGCAGAAATCTGGAAGGCCCTTGGGCGCGAAATCCTGTCAAATTAGGCACCTTTGACGCCCAATATTGCTCAGCGTTTTCAGGATTTGCTTCTCGGCGACCTACGCTCTAACACATGACTTTGAAAACTCCCGTACGCGTTGCAGTGACCGGTGCTGCCGGTCAAATTGGTTACAGCCTCCTCTTTCGTATCGCCTCAGGAGCAATGCTCGGACCCGATACGCCAGTGATCCTGCAGTTGCTGGAAATTACGCCTGCTCTCAAGGCTCTTGAAGGGGTCAAAATGGAACTTGACGACTGTGCCTTCCCATTATTGGCTGGCGTTGTCGGCACCGATGATGCTGATGTGGCCTTTGGAGATGCTGATGTAGCCCTTCTCGTGGGCGCTATGCCCCGCAAGGCTGGTATGGAACGAGCAGACCTTTTGAGCGCCAATGGAGGCATTTTTAAGCCCCAGGGCGAGGCGCTTTCCCGCAGTGCCAAGCGCGATATCAAAATTCTTGTGGTCGGTAACCCCGCTAATACCAATGCTTTGATCGCTCAGCAGAATGCCAAGACTTTGGATGCCAGTCGCTTCACCGCGATGACCCGTTTGGACCATAATCGTGCGGTCAGCCAAATCGCCCAGAAACTTGCTCAGCCAGTCACCGCAGTCACGAAGATGACGATCTGGGGTAACCACTCCACGACTCAATATCCAGATTTGTTCCACTGTGAAGTGGGCGGCAAAAACGCTTATCAGGCTGTCAACGATCACGCTTGGGTGGATGGGACTTTCATTCCGTCTGTTGCCAAGCGCGGGGCGGCAATCATTGAAGCTCGTGGTGCATCATCAGCAGCGTCAGCAGCAAACGCAGCGATTGATCATGTACGCAGTTGGGCTCTTGGGACCGCTCCCGGCGATTGGGTGTCAATGGCGATACCGAGCGACGGCAGCTATGGCGTACCAGAAGGTTTGATTTCCAGTTTCCCGTGTGTCTGCAAAGACGGGGTGTACAGCATCGTCCAGGGACTTGATATTGACGCTTACAGCCGCGGAAAGATCGACGCTTCGACCGCCGAACTAGCCGAAGAGCGTGACGCCGTTCGCGACCTCGGCCTCATTGGTTGAACTGGTGGCGGGTTATACCCGTATACGGGTATAACCCGCCACCAGTTCAACCAAGAATGGGTTAACTGACTGCTACTTGGCAGGCAATGCGCAGCATTTGATCGACACCTTTTTTCAAATCCTCGTCAGAGATCCGCTCAACGTTGCCGGCGTCGGGGTCAATCACATCGCTCACGGTCATCATCGCCAGTGCCTGTATTCCCTTCATGGTGGCCACGGTGTACATCATCGAGGCTTCCATTTCGACGCCCAAGTGCCCGAGGCGGCGCCACAAGCCAAAGGTATTTGGGTCAGGATCATAAAACAGTCCACTGGTCACAATCGGACCGACAAAGACGCGATCACTCACTGCGCGACTGAGTCGGGCGGCCTCCTCCACCAGAGAAAATGTTGCTGTTGGAGCAAAGCCTTCCATCCCCGCATAGCGAATCGGCGTGCGGTCATCGGCAGATGCGCTGACAGCGATAATCGTGTCGGCCATGCGTAAATGGGATTGCAGCCCGCCACAGGTGCCCACCCGGACAAGGCGTTTGGCTCCCAACATGGCCAGCTCTTCAAAAATGATTCCGGCACTCGGGGCTCCCATGCCAGTTGTTTGCACACTGATCGGTTTTCCTTCAAAGGTGCCTGTAAAGCCCAACATTCCGCGTTCTTCATTAACCAAACGGGCGCCTGGATCAAAGAAGTTTTCGGCGATGTATTGGGCTCGGCGAGGGTCGCCAGGGCACAAAACGGCTGGCGCGTAGTCACCTGGTTCGGCTCTTAAGTGGATAGGCATGTTTTCACAGTAGGCGCGCCCGTTACTCTCTCAATGTGTTTGCTGAGCAAATGATCAATACCCATCTCTATAACTTGGCCGACTTGGCCTTCATTGAGCATTGCGCGCAACAGATGAGTAACGAAGGGGTATGTATTTTGCCCGAGTTTTTGAACCCATATGCGGTTCAAGTTGTGCGGCATGAGGCAGACGAACTAGTTCCCATTGCATTTCGTTCTTCGTCGAATGCCACGCCATATCTCGGACCAGCAAACGAAGAATTTCCTGTCGGGCACCCGCGTCGCACTTTGACCCAGGGTTCTGTCGAAGTCATCGCCTATGACCAATTTCGCGCCAATGATGCGCTCCGTGCGCTATATGAATGGGAACCACTACTCGAGTTCATCCGAGGTTGTTTGGGTCTTCAAAAGTTGTATCGCTATGGAGACCCGTTAGGTGCTCTGAACTTGGCGGTTATGCGCTCTGGCGATTCTTTGGGTTGGCATTTTGATATGGCCGATTTCGTTGTGTCGATTGCAATTCAGTCGTCGATCAAGGGCGGGGAGTTCGAAAACGCTAAGCAAATCAGGTCAAATGATGATGAGAACTACCCAGCAGTTCAACGCGTGTTGAATGATCAGTCGCCAGATCTGGTGCGCACCGAACCAATGACGCCGGGAACTTTAATGTTATTCAATGGTCGCTGGAGCATGCACCGAGTGACGGCGATTGAAGGAGAACGAGCGCGCTATGTTGCTCTCTTGGCGTACGACACCAAGTCGAACACTGATTCTTCGGAGACTTTAAAAATGTCGCGCTACGGACGTTTACCGAGCACGATGAAGAGCGTGCACTAGGAGATTGATGATGAAAAAAACTTTTCAAGTTGGTGAAGGATTTTTCGGCGAGGGAGTCAATGCCGCGCATATCAACACTGTGTTGGGTCATAAAAGTGGTCCCGCAGGAATTTCTTTTATAAATTCTTTAGCGTCACCAACGATTGGCCATATTCCTTTTTTGGTGGTGTGGAAACCCAATATGCCGGTCTCGCCGGCCACCTTGTTCGTCAACAAGTCAGCCATTGCGGGGGAGCGACATGGTGAATTGACATGGGGTGCGGCACAGGCCGGTGTGGCCCATGGGGTGACTGAATACAGTGCCGAAAGATTCAAAAAAATCGGCTCATCGGACGCATTTGTCCTGCTCACAGCGGTATGGGTGAATCCAGAGGCCGATGATGAGCAAGCTGTTTACGCCAATAATCGCAGTGCAACTTTGGCGGCTCTGCGCCAAGGAGCAGCCACTTCTCAGGAGTCAAAAGCGCTGCTTGATTTTCGATCTGGGGGCGTTGCGGCCAATCCTTACTTCGGTGGTGACTGACGCGCTGACTGTTCATATTCTTGCGCGAGCCCCTCTCTCAGGACTTTCGCGATATTTCCCCTTGCATTGGGGGGTCGTTATCGGTCAGAATGACAAGCATGTAGTTAGACGGGTGGCTCGGCCCTGCGAATTTCGCGGACAGAACCACCCTTGAGTGACCTGCGGGTCAGGATGGCAAGGCAGCCATATGAACGAACCAATGATCGACAACAACTGGCAAAATGACGCGAACTGTCTCGGCGTTGACCCCGACCTCTTTTTCCCTGAGCGAGGGGCATCAACTCGAGAAGCCAAGGAAGTTTGCAAGGGTTGTGTCGTGCGCATGGAGTGTTTGGAATTTGCCCTAGTGAATGGCGAAAAGTTCGGCATTTGGGGCGGACTGTCAGAACGTGAGCGTCGCCGTCTGCGTCGCCAACGTGCTCAGTCAAATCGCCGTATCGCCACTGCCTGATCTGGTTTTAGAAGTGGTAGCCGTGTGATCGGCGATATTCGATCGTTGTCTCAACGCCGAGGCCTAGTTTGTCCCAACGTTCGGAAGAAATTTTCTTCAGCGCGGCTTCGCTCAGTAAACCAACTAGCTCACAATGATCAATATCAGCCTGCATAAATGGGACTAATTGGGCGATACGGTCAAAAGCAATATCGGGTCCTATGCGTAGTGGATCAATTAAATTCATACTGATTTGCCAACGATCACCAACGTTGAGTGCGAGTGTACGAATGCCATCTCCGCGCACCTGGCGCGCTAGAGCGTGAGATGTTTCGGCGGTTGCATCACTGCTCATCCACACGTTGTAGGCAACTAATAAGCCACGCGCCCCAACGCATATCGCTCCCGCAGTTGAGTGTCCGTCGGGACCACCGCGATCGGGCATCAACGACGACCACGCTTGGCGCCGAATGTCCGGCAATGACTTTTCAGTGCCGTATAAAAAACATGGCACGCCGAGCGTCGTCACAGCCCATTGCGCGAACTCATCTCTGGCCTGTGTGGCTTCGAACATCGTTGAACCAACAAGTGGAACAAAGGGCACAACATCAACGACGCCGAGTCGCGGGTGCACACCTTGGTGATTCTCAAGATGGAGCAGTTCAACTGCACATTGACTCAGTCGGCGGGGTGCGGAAATCCCCAGCAGAGTAAACACACTGCGGTTATGGTCGCCATCGATGTGCACATCAAGAAGATCCTCGCCACAAGCTTCTGCAAGAGTGCTCAATAGTTTTAGATTGCGACCCTCGCTGATATTCACGACGCATTCAAGCACGTCAGTACTGTGGCACATCGGTTGCTCATAGTGCTGTTTGGTACGCCAGCACTCACAAAGGGGTAGCCGTGATGAGTCAAGGGTGCTACTCTCAGGACATGATCGCAGCCCTTGGAACTCCTGAAATTCTTGGTATTTGCATTGTTGTCGCCGTTCTTTTTGGCGGAGCAAAGATTCCCAAATTTGCCCGAAGCCTTGGACAGGCTCAAAAAGAGTTCAAGAAAGGCCTTGAAGAGGGCGCCAAAGAAGACGGTGCTTCCAAGTCTGAATGACCACTTGCTGGTCTGAGGATCGGCAACGAGTTGAAATTTTGGGATCAGGCGGCGCGAACAGTGATCCGGCGTCTTTTGCCAATACGGCGGCGCTCACGCTCGCTGCACCCACCCCACACCCCGTGGTCGATGTGGTTTTCCAGTGCATATTCCAAGCATGGTGCCGTGACCGAACACGTGGCGCAGATTTTCCGGGCCCTGTCAACGCCGACGCCGTCGCTGGGGAAAAACGTGTTAGGGGGGTAGGCGCGACATGCACCATCTGCCATCCAAGAGGCAATTGAATCTTCATTCATGTTGTATTTCTCCTTGTGCGAAGGTGGTTTCCGCCCGCTTCGCCCTCTGAGAAGTCGATAACCCCCTAGTCACTATGAGACGTTCATAGTGAACCCGTGAGTTCCCAACCACGATCAGTTAAGCACGCAGATGAGCGCAGAACCAGTCAGGACCCGTTCTCACGGGGCAATGTCGCCGATAGAGTTTGGCTGACCAGCACTTTCCCGAGAAAGATATTTTTTGGTTTCGCCGCCAAAGAAGGCCTTTTGGGGCAAGTTTTGGTCGTTTACCAAGAAGGAGTTCGCCATGTCAGATGTCCAGACCTCACACGAACCGGCACGCGCCCACGTTCGCATCGTGTTTCTCGGACCAGTGTCACCGCACTGGGACATCGTGGGCGATTTTGGTGATCGAACCGTGATTGAGGAATTCCGTACCCGAGCCTTGGCACGTTTAGTTCTATTGCCTTATACGGATCCTCAGTTCAAGCGCAACCGTGAGCGAATTGCGCGAGACGGAGAACGCGAACATGTCACTGTCGAATGGGATCTTGGATTTGACGAGGATCTTTCCTGAACATCAGGTAAACAAGAGCGCACCGTGAGTGGTGTCACTATTGAATGGGATCCCAGTGGATCATCGTTTATTAAACCGAGAACTGAGTTGGCTTGATTTCAATGAGCGCGTCTTGCGCTTGGCCACTGAACCAGGGATTCCACTTCTTGAACGGCTGAAGTTCTGCGCCATCTTCTCGTCCAACTTGGATGAGTTCTTTCAGGTTCGTGTTGCGGCAATGAAAGATCAAGAAGCCGCCGGCATCACCTCGCTGTTACCCGATGGCCTCACACCTGCGCAACAATTGGCGCAGGTTCATGAGCGGGTCCAAGAATTATGTCAACGGCAACAACGTTTGTTATTCGATGTCCTACTTCCGCAACTGAAGCGCGAAGGTGTTGAGTTATGTGAATGGCACGAACTATCAGAATCGGAAGTCGCTTATCTAAAAGATTTTTATGATCATCGGATATTCCCGATCCTCACACCTCTAGCCGTTGATCCTGCTCATCCGTTTCCTTACGTGTCAAATCTCGCTTTCAGCGTGGCGACAATTGTCCGCGATCCCGCGACCCATGAACAACGTTTCGCCAGAGTCAAAGTTCCTACTCTTTTCCCACGGCTTCTGGCATTACCTGGTGGGAGCAGATTCATTCCAGTTGAGTCAGTCATCATTGAGTTTTTAACAACTCTTTTCCCTGGTATGGACATTGACGAGGCGACGATTTTTCGTGTCACACGTAATGCCGACTTGGCTCTTGAGGATGAAGACGCGGAAGATTTATTGCAAGCGGTTGAGGTCGAGTTACGCAAGCGTCGCTACGGACGAGCTGTCCGTCTTGAGATTGACGACCGAGCATCAACCAAGATGCGCGAGTTGTTGCTCGCTGAGCATGATCTAAGTGAAAAAGATGTCGTTGCTGTTGATGGTCTAGTCGATCCTGCCTGCCTCTGGCAGATGCATGCCGTTGATCGCAGTGACCTCAAGGATGATCAATGGCAGCCCGTGACCGCTGGTCGATTAGCAGCAGCTGGAGAATCTGGGCGCTCAATTTTCGCAGTTGTGCGAGAGCGTGCCTTGCTACTGCATCATCCGTATGAAAGCTTCGCCAGTTCTGTCGAAGAGTTTGTTGCACAAGCCGCTGTTGACCCGCGCGTGCAAAGTATCAAGATGACCTTGTACCGCACCAGCGGGGATAGTCCCATCGCTCAGCATCTTATTTTGGCTGCGGAACGCGGAGTGCAAGTGGCGGTATTGGTGGAACTCAAGGCTCGCTTTGATGAGGCCACCAATGTGACCTGGGCGAAGGCTTTAGAGCGCGCCGGCGTCCATGTGGTTTACGGTTTGGTGGGCCTGAAAACGCACGCCAAATGTGTTTTGGTTGTGCGCGAAGACAATGACGGATTACGCCGTTACGCGCACCTTGGCACAGGTAACTACAACTCGCGTACAGCACGGACATATGAAGATCTTGGTTACATCACGTGTGAACCTGATATCACCGCTGATGCTGCTCAGTTGTTTAATCACCTCACGGGATATAGCCGGGCGGTGAAATACAGTCGCCTCATTGTTGCCCCGCACCAATTGCGTTCACGGTTAATCGAGTTGATCCGCAACGAAGGAGAAATGGGTGAGAAAGGTCATGTCACGATCAAGGTGAATTCACTGGCCGATGCCGAAATGGTCCACGAATTGTACGCCGCGAGCCAAAAAGGGGTCAAGGTCGATTTAATCATCAGAGGCCTATGTTGTTTGCGCGCTGGGGTCCCTGGTCTGAGTGAGAACATCAGGGTGCGCTCGGTTTTAGGTCGCTACCTCGAGCATTCACGGGTTTTTCGGTTTGCCAATGGTCAAGGGGAAAGCCAACCCTTGCACCTCATCGGTTCAGCAGATTTGATGGGCAGAAATCTTGATAAGCGCGTCGAAGTACTGACCCCACTGTCGCACCCGAAGCACCAAGAGTGGTTGGATAAAACAATGGACACCTTGTTGGCTGATGACGTGCCTGCATTTGAACTGATGCCAGATGATTCATGGATGCGAGTCGGCCCTGCCCTGTTTGAACCGCATCCCCAGCGACTTTTGTATGAATGGGCGGCACATCGCCAGACTCGGCGCAATCCGCACGATTAGGCCGCACCCAACATGTTGCCAGTAGTTAATCTTGTGTTCATCTGAACATAAGATTAACTACAGATGATCTTCTTAGTGTCTCTTGCGCAGGTTCAAGAACACTTGCCTTTAACTGAAGGAGAAACTTAGATGAAGATTAAGAATTGGGCCCTTGTGGCCACTTGTGCAATAGCACTTCCCCTTGCCGCTTGTGGCGGTAGTGATAGTGCCTCAACCCCCGACTCAACTGGATCATCTTCGAACACAGATGGTGGACGCGTGTTTGTGACTGGCTCATCAACCGTTGAGCCGATCTCCATCAAAGTCGGCGAACTTGCTGGAACCTCAGACGAAGGAAATCTCAAGGTCACTGTTGAAGGTCCGGGAACCGGTGACGGTTTTAAGAAGTTCTGCGCGGGTGATGGAGATGTGACTGGTGCATCACGCCCGATCAAAGAAGAAGAAGCGACTCAGTGTGCCGATGCCGGAATTGAGTATGTGGAACTGGCAGTTGCCATTGACGGTCTGACCGTGGCTACCAGCGTCAACAACACGGCCATTGAATGTCTTGATAAGGCCGCCCTCTACGCCTTGATCGGACCTGAATCAGAAGGTTTTTCAAGTTGGGCCGATGGCAATACCCTCGCCGCTGAACTGGGATCCGCGTATACCTTGCCAGATGCTCCGTTGAGCATCTACGGACCTGGAGAAGAGAGCGGAACCTACGACTCGTTCGTGGAATTCGCCTTTAAGTCCATCGCCGGTGATCGAGGCACTGAAGTTATCGCCCGCGCCGACTACACCGCCAGCCCAAATGACAACGTCATCGTTGATGGCATTGAAAGTGCCGACACTTCACTCGGATGGGTGGGATACGCCTATTACAGGGCTGAAACCGAGCGGATGAAGGCCATTGCGATCGCCAATGATGAAGGTGTTTGCGTGGCTCCCACGGATGAAACAATTGCCGACGGCTCGTATTCCTTCTCACGCACGTTGTACCTCTATGTCAATAAGGCCAAGGCTGTGAAAAATCCAGCCATCGGAACCTTCGTGGACCTATATGTGTCGGCTGCCGGTGTTGAGCAGGTTGTCGCTGCTGGATATGTTCAGCTCGAGGCTGCCGAGCAACAGTCGTCGGTTGATGCCTGGACTGCGCGAGGCTAAGAGTTGTGAATGGGTTGCTGGCTGTCGCGGATCTCTCTGGGGATCCGCGCCGCCGCGCTCATGACCGCCGAATGCAGCGGCTCTTAGGAAGTTCTGCATTCATTACAATTATCATTAGTGCGTTAATTTTATTTGTTCTAGCTCGCGGAAGTATCGACTTTCTCAAGTCGATTGGTTGGGATCTTGGTGTTTTACGAGATTCAAGTAAGGCTCCAGGTTGGTTCCCCCGACGCGAGCGGTTTGATCTCATCACAATTGTGATGGGCAGTGTGTTGATGGGCTCAATTGCGATGTTGGTCGCTGTGCCCCTCGGTTTAGGTACAGCGGTGTATCTCAGCGAATTCGCTCCAACGCGAGTGCGCAAAATTCTCAAGCCGATTGTCGAAGTTTTGGCTGGTATCCCTTCAGTGATTGTCGGATACTTTGCGCTCAAATTTATTGCTCCAAATATTGTTGATCCAATATTTTCTCCAGACCAATCACGCAATATGGTGGTCGCTGGATTAGCCATCGGTGTTTTGGTGATTCCCATCATGGCCTCAATCAGTGAGGACGCGTTACGAGCTGTTCCCTCTTCATTGCGCGAGGCAAGTTATGGCATTGGCGCTCGCAAAAGCACAACCACGATTCGTATCGTTCTGCCAGCAGCGGTTTCTGGCATTGTTGCGGCTTTCATCATCGCTGTATCGCGCGCCATCGGTGAGACGATGGTCGCCGCTATGGCCGGTGGGCGAGATGGCTCGGGTCCGAGGGTTCTTGATCCTTTAGAGCCAGGTCTCACAATGACCGCGGCCATGACTAATGCCGCAGGTGGCACCGATCAAGTCAATTCCGGTGCACCATTTCAAGTTTTGTTCTTTGTTGGACTTTTACTGTTCATGATGACTATGGGGCTCAATGTCTTTGGTGATCGCTTCGTTCAACGTGTTCGGCAGCAGTACTAGGACATCATGCCCATCGTCACCGATTCCCAACGCTCTGCCACGAGGACGCAGGTACGCCAAGCGATCACTCAACAAAACCGTCATCTTCCTTCAATTGCCTTGAGCGTCACTTTGCTGATAGCGGTGACCTTTACATTGCTCACACTTTTTTCTCTGCTGGCACGAATCGTTACTCAAGCGATCCCTGCATTCAGCGAAAGAGGCGTTTCTTTCTTGAGTGGCACCATTGGCTCAGAGCCCGACAAAGTTGGAATTTGGCCTGGTTTGTTTGGCTCATTTTCTATCGGGATTGGTGTCCTTTTAATTGCCGTTCCCCTCGGTATTGGTGCTGCGATTTATCTTGAAGAGTACGCCGAACAAAATCGCCTGAACCGATTCGTTGTAGTGAATATTCGCAACCTCGCAGGGGTACCAGCAGTGATTTATGGAGTTCTCGGGTTGATTATTTTTGTGGGCTGGCTCAAGCCTGTCACCAACGGTGGCACTGTTGTGGCTGCTGCTTTAACTTTGGCGATCTTGGTTTTGCCTGTGGTGATCATCACCAGCATGGAAGCCATTCGAGCAGTGCCTATGGGATTGCGTGATGCTGGTTACGGGGTCGGTGCCTCGCGCTGGGAAGTCACGCGCGATCATGTGGTGCCCTATGCGATGCCAGGAATTCTCACCGGCACGGTCTTGGCGTTGGCACGCGCCTTAGGTGAAGCTGCACCCTTGATCATGATTGGGGCGATAACGGGCCTACTGCCAGAGACATCTCTCTCAGGAAAATTCACGGCAATTCCGATGTTGATTTACAGTTGGTCTGGTCGACCCGATTCAAGTGGGGGAAATATCGGTTGGTCCAATGCAGCAGCTGGCGCAGGGCTGGTTCTTTTGGCTCTGGTTTTGGTGTTTAACATCATCGGGATTTTTCTACGAAATCATTTTGAGGCAAAGCGAGTAGGTACCTAATGAGCACATCCGACAGTCCGCAAGAATCTGTTGCGCTAGGAGGCGGTGCAGACGTATCGACGTCACTTGCCCAAGAGCAGCAGATGAAAAGTGATTCCATGGATCTGCCTATTTTTGCAGTGCGCGATCTGAGCGTTAAATATGGGGAATTCCGCGCCGTTCGCGATGTCACACTTGACATTAGCGAGCATGAAATTACTGCCTTCATTGGTCCATCTGGTTGCGGCAAGACCACTGTTCTGCGTTGCCTGAACCGCATGAATGACTTTATTGATTCCGCAAAAGTTGAGGGTCGCATTGATTATCACGGCGTTGACTTATATCACGAGGATGTGAATCCGAATGAGGTTCGGCGTCGTATCGGTATGGTGTTTCAAAAACCGAATCCCTTTCCGAAAAGCATCTTTGACAATGTGGCGTACGGGCCCCGTTTGACAGGCGGTATGTCCAAGGCAGATCTCAATGACCTCGTTGAAAAGTCACTTCGTCGCGCTGCGCTGTGGGATGAGGTTAAAGATCGACTCAAGGCATCAGCTCTCGGTTTGTCGGGAGGTCAACAGCAACGTTTGTGTATTGCTCGTTGTATTGCCGTTGAACCAGATGTGATCTTGATGGATGAACCATGTTCGGCCCTTGACCCAATTGCCACCGCTCGCATTGAAGATTTAATGCAGGAGATCAAGAAGGATTACACGATCATTATCGTGACCCACAACATGCAACAAGCTGCTCGGGTGAGTGACCGCACTGCTTTCTTTACGACTGAGATGAACACGGAGAGCGATCGACGTACTGGCGTACTTGTTGAATATGACACCACTAACAAAATGTTCTCGGTACCCTCTGATGAGCGGACAGAGGCTTACGTCACTGGACGCTTTGGCTGAAGATGGATTTGAGATGACAGAAGCACGTAAAACATTCCATAAAGAATTAGAAGATATTCGTCAAGAGCTGGTTCGTATTTCCGCTGGCGTGGTTGAAAGCATCCCGAAGTGCACGGCGATTTTGCTTGAACAGAACCTCACTGGTGCTGAGGAAATGATTATGGCTGATGATGAAGTCGATATGCGAACGATTGATTTAGAAGAACGCTGTATCCAGATTCTTGCCCTGCAGGCCCCCGTAGCGGGAGAATTGCGGCAGGTCATTTCAGCGTTGAAAATATGTGCAGAAATTGAGCGGTCTGCTGACTTAACGGTGAATATTTGCAAGGCGGCGCGTCGCATTCATGGGCATGAGTTTGATCCAAAGTTGCGGGGACTAGTTCTGAAAATGTCCGAGCAGGCGCGACACCTGTTTAGTGAAGCGACCAGCGCCTATCTGTCAATGGATGACGCGCGTGCAGCGGCCATTGATGACATGGACTCATTCTTGGATGATCTGCAACGACAATTTATCCAAGCGATTTTTGAGTCACATGCCGCTGGCAGGATCGATCTCCAAGTCGCCATTCAACTTGCTGTGGTGGCACGTTTCTATGAACGCATTGGAGATCATGCTGTGAACATCGGCGAGAAAGTTCGTTTCCAAGTCACCGGATGGCTACCTGAACACTCCGGGGCGGCTCGGCACCGGGAGAAAGTGGTCAATGATCCGACGCCCATCTGGGGGCTACAAATTCCCCGCCAGGATATAACAACAGATGATTGAGTTTGTCCGTTGTCCACCTCCACTTCACGAGATAGCGACTTCTTGTTTAGACGGATCGGATACTTTTTGTAACCGTAAGTTCACCCAACAAAAGGGTCAATAACACATGAATCGCGTTGCTCACGAAGAGTTATTAGAGATGCGTGCTGAACTTTTACGTATCACTGCAAGTGTGGTGGAGAGCATTCCCCGAGCTACGCAGATTTTACTAGATCAAGATTTGGAAGGTGCGGCCTATCAAATCTTGGGTGATGATGAGATTGACGCACGCACGATCGAACTAGAAGAGCGTTGCGTTTATCTGATGTCTCTTCATTCCCCTGTCGCTGGCGAACTTCGTCATGCCGTGGCGATTATGAAGATGTCCGCCGACATTGAACGTTCGGCGGATCTATTGGTCAATATCTGCAAGGTTGCGCGCCGGATTCATGGTGTTGAACTTGACCCCAAGTTGCGTGGACTGATCGGGCGGATGGGGTCCCAAGCCCAGATTCTTTTCCGCCAGGCGATTGAGGCGTATGCCGATCTAGATTTACCCATGGCCAGAGCCGTGGATGACATGGATTTATTCTTGGATTACTTGCATAGGCAGTTCATCCAAGGAATATTTGAATCTCACACTGCAGGCAACATTGACTTACCAATCGCTATACAAATGGCGATGACTGCGCGCTTTTACGAACGTATTGGCGATCATGCAGTGAACATGGCCCACTCAGTGCAGTATTTGATTACTGGTGTCATACCGCCTGCGGGAGATCATCGTCGTGCGGGCCGCACGCAAACTGACTTTGATACTCCGAGTGGAGTCTGACGATGGGCTGGGTTCTTGTCTTCGCCTTCGGCATAGTTGTGGGTGTTCTCGTCAACAAGTTTCTCACGCGGCCAAAGAGTGCCGCCAACGTCTTATCTGATTCTCAGGAAGAAAAAGTGAGAGTCAAGTCAAGCGATGCTGAAAAGGCATTTGCGGAGACATTTCGTGATGCTGTCAACTCATTGACGGTGGGAGTTGTCGTTGCAGGTGCCGATGGCACGGTGATTTTTCGCAACTCTTTGGCGCTTGGTTTGACTGGCGCGGTGCATTCAGATGTCCTCGTTGATGAAGCTGTCGAAGTTCATTTGTCTGGGGCCCTAGCCGGGCGTACAGGTCGCCAAATCATTGATCTCTTCGGTCCTCCTCGTAAAGTAGTGGCAGTTTCTTCTTTACCTCTGGAAAGCGGCGGTGCCGTGGCGATGATTGAAGACATCACTGAGCAGCACTTGGTGGACACGGTACGAACCGATTTCGTCGCCAACATCAGTCATGAATTAAAGACGCCTGTTGGCGCATTGGCGGTTTTGGCTGAGGCTCTGGCAGAGGAGGACGATCTGGATATCGTTCACCGATTGTCCGAAAAAATGGTGGATGAAGCCATCCGTGTCGGGCGCACAATCGATGACTTGCTTGAATTATCACGCATTGAGTTCGGCGGTGAAGCAGTCAAGGACCCTGTGTCTGTCGAATCAATTCTGCAGGAATCAATTGAACGTGGTCGCTCTATGGCTACTACTCATTCAATCAAAGTAGTGATGAACACGCCTGATGCTGACATGCAAGCGATTGGTGATCGGCGTCAACTCGTATCGGCTGTCAGTAATTTGGTGGAGAATGCGGTGAAATATTCAGAGCCTGATTCGTCCGTCGAAGTTTCTGCACTCGTCGATTCAGATTGGGTAGAGATGCGCGTACGCGATTTTGGTGTGGGGATTCCATTGCGTGATCTTGATCGGATTTTCGAGCGCTTTTATCGGGTTGATCGGGCCCGATCGCGTGACACCGGTGGGACTGGGCTCGGACTCGCCATCGTGCGCCATGTGGCGAATAATCACGACGGTGAGGTTTCAGTAACAAGCATCGAAGGAGAAGGTTCAACATTTGTGTTGAAAGTTCCAAGGTTTACTGTGAAAAAGGAGAATCCCTGATGGGAATGCAAACAATATTATTGGTTGAAGACGAGGAGAGTTTTATTGATGCTCTGACGATCGGATTGAAAAAAGAGGGTTTTCGTGTTGAAGTAGCTCGAGATGGAATGGAGGCACTAGCCAAGTTTGACTCGGTGCGTCCGGACCTCGTTCTACTTGACGTGATGTTGCCGAAAATTTCCGGAATTGACGTCTGCCGTCAGTTGCGTAAAAAATCTCAAGTTCCGATCATTATGGTCACGGCCAAAGGTGCCGAAATCGATACTGTCGTCGGTCTTGAAGTTGGGGCTGATGACTACATCACCAAGCCGTATCGAATGCGCGAATTAGTTGCACGGATGCGCGCTGTCTTACGTCGTTCCTCAGATGAGAGCAACAACATGGGCGATTTGGATGGCAACGCTATGGAAGTCGGGACTATTGCACTGGATCCCGACCAGCATCGAGTTTTGGTACATGGTCAAGAGGTGACGATGCCGTTGAAGGAGTTCGAGTTGCTTCACATTTTGATGGCCAATGCCGGTCGAGTTCTACCCCGTGAGACATTGATCGATCGGGTGTGGGGGACTGATTATGTTGGTGACACCAAGACCCTAGATGTGCACATTAAGCGTCTGCGGAGCAAGGTTGAAGATGATCCAGCAGTGCCGACTCGAATTGTGACGATACGTGGGCTTGGTTACAAGTTTGAAAAGGTCCGAACATAGCCTTCACGGTTCAGAGTGGTGCTACTCGCCTAAAGTGGTGTCGTGACTGATTTACCCGAACAACAATTACCTGGTCGGGGTAAGGGCAAGAATTACATGCCGCCGCGTCATCAAGATCGGTTCACAGTCGCCCCCTTCACCAGGCTCGTGAGAGGCCATGCGCTGATGGCTGCGGGTGAGGCGGCGATGGCTGTGGCGCTGGCGGATTCTTTATTCTTGTCAATCACTCCAGGTGAGGCTCGTGGTCGAGTCTTGCTTTTTCTTGGGGTGAGTTTCGCTCCATTCCTAGTGTTAGCAAAGTTCATTGGTCCTGTTATCGACCGCATGCCGGGCGGTCGGCGACTTTTGGTAGTGCTCATTGCATTCTTGCGGGCAGTGACGATGATTTTGATGATCTCGCAACTGGACTCATTGTTCTTGTTTCCGTTGGCCTTCTTGGCCATGGTCCTCAATAAGACCTACGCAGTTTCCAAGTCCGCGCTTGTACCTTCGTTAGTGAAGTCAGGCAAAAACTTGGTGGAAGCAAATGCCAAGTTGGGGGTTGCTGCAGGAATCGTCGGCTTTGCGGCTGCTATTCCAGCGGGAATTTTAAGCCTCATTTCCCCCAAAGTCACCCTTGTTTTCGGCGCATTTCTGTTCACTCTTGCGGCGCTCAATGCCTTTAAATTTCCTAAGCAGATTGTGGCGACCGAGAAGCCAGGCGACCTTGAAGTCAACGAATTACATCAGCCAGGCTTGATCATCGCCGTGACGGCTATGGGTTTGGTCCGAGCAAGTGTTGGTTTTGTTTTTTTTCATCTTGCTTTTTGGTTTGCCGATCCGCAGCGCGCTATTCCCCTTAAAGAACTTGATACTGGTTTGTGGACGCCCGTGCAGTATCAGTTCGGTCCCCAATTTGGCACGATATGGTTTGGTCTGGCGGTCAGTTCAGCGGCAATCGGGACTCTGCTCGCAAACCTCAGCGCTAAGCGCTTGAAGGCCCTCAAGAGAATTGAATATTTACTGGTCACATCGTTGCTGATCATTGGTGTGGCAGGATTATTTACTGCTATCACTAGAACAACTGTGACCGCTATTTTGTTAATGGCTTTTGTCAATTTTGCGGCTGCAATCGGCCACATGTCCTTTGAATCCATTGTCCAGCGAGATGCGCCAGATGCCAACCGTGGTCGGGCACTCGCCAACTATTACACGCGTTTCCAATTGATGTGGGTGGGTGCAGGCATCATTCCGGTTCTGCTTGAACTCCGTGGAGTGATCGGCTTTGGCATCGTATCTGGAATCGGATTTTTGGGTTCTGCTGTGTATTGGTGGGGACTGCGACAACTCGCCATAGGTGGCATTGATGCCTCGATGGTGTCGCACTTACGTAAGCGGTTTAATCGCTCTCGCTGATTTCCAAACGAGCTAGCCACAGTCCCGGGGCATCAAGTTCGGCTGGTGTCGGCAGGTTTTCTGCTGAGACATAGAGCGGTTGCAAGCCATCAATGCCGACGCGTTCAATTACCCCTTGCACAAATGATTTACCACGCTCAACTTGCTGGCGGTTGATGTGCAGACCGAGAAGTTTTTCCACAAAAACGGTTTCGTCCCCTGATTGCACACGTTGTCTGCGAGCGGCTTCGGCAATCCGCGCTGGATTACCGAGCACCTTGGAGCCAACGGCATCGGTCATATGATCTGACCAACCAATCACGAGACCCAAGAGAGCATCAATACGTGGTTGTAAGTTGAGTTGCTCGTTTGAGCGCACGGCACCGAGTAGAAGTTCTGGGTCCCCGAGAATCTTTTGCAGCGAAGCCATCATGTCGCTGGGGTCGCTACTTTCGATGGTGGACAACTTGTCGGTGATTGCACTGGGGTCGGGGCGAAAGGCAGCAATATACGATTGCACCAAATCAGTCACTGCGGTTCGAATGTGCTCAAGTCCGTACAGTTGATGAACCACTAATTCGCGAATCAAGGTCCACATGCGGACATCTTCAAGGGGCAGATCCCACTGCGATGCGAAGGTATCAACATTCGCAGAAATGATGGCGATTTCCTGACCGACTGGTCGCGGTAGAGGTAAGTCGTATTGACCGAGTGACTTCTTGGCAAGGTGACCAACCATTGAGCCCACGGTCATTCCCATTGTCATCGGGGCGATCATGCCGGTGATACCAGCAAACATGGCAGCGAAAGGATCTTCTTGTTGATCAGAATCTTGCGCTTCTGCATTGTTGCTACCAAGGGCCGTGGCGAGGTTAGTGAATAAGGGTCGGTAATCCTCAAGTGTCCGTTGAGCCCAGGTCCCAGGAGTCATGATGATTGGGTTGACTGTGGAGGCGTCAGAAATATCGCCCAATCCCGTGATCAAAAAAACTTGCATCCCGGCAATGCGCGCCAAATTGGCATAGTCAATGCGCACAAGGGGATCAACATTAGGTTCGGCCTCGCCATTGGTGGCGGTCATTGAGGCCACTTGCTGAGCGGTCTCCCATTGAATGGGTCCCTTCTGCGAGAACATTTTCATCATGTCCCCGAAAAGTGGCAAACCCTCAAACATCTTCCCGAAAATGTTGGCTGGATTATCAGAGGACGAGTTTTCATCATCATCTGGGAATCCGAAATCAAAAGGATCGGGTATGTCTCCGGGCACATGGTGAGCCTAGGTCTAAACCATGGGGTTCTCACAGCAGTATCGTTTGCTCTATGTCACGGATCGTCGCCCTCACTCCAACTTTGGACGAGATTGATGCATGTCCAGTACAGGTCACCAAAGTCGTTGTGACGGGGGCCTTGTGGCCACTCGGCCGACGAGTCGTGCAATTACTTAATGCAGACTCCGCCTTTGTAGTGACGCAGATCAGTCGCGGTGACGGTGCCATTGAAGACGCTGTAGATGTACTCGTTCATTTGGCGCCAGGTGATCACGATGCTCTTGCCGCAGGTGGACGCAGTGCCGTTGTCGGGACCCCAGAACTTCTCGAAGGGGCATCACGATTTGGGGCCACCCATGTCGTCCTGTTGTCCTCGGCCATGGTCTACGGCGCATGGCCCAATAATCCAATTCCGCTCACCGAGGACACCGTTTTACGTCCTGATTCTGGTTTTGCTTTTGCGCGTCAGTTAGCCACGGGTGAGCAATTGGTTGATGATTGGCGCGATGCTCTTGAAGGCCGCGAGGCGTGTGTCTTGCGACCAGTGCCGGCGATGGCATCAGATGGATCATCAAGTTTGGTTCGCGCCTTGGCAGCGGGCATGGGCGGTCGGCTCGGAGAAGACGATGTACCAGCACAGTTTTTGCATCTTGATGATCTAGCCGATGCAGTTGTCTTGGCGGTGAAGAAAAGGCTCAATGGTGTGTACAACGTTGCCCCCGATGGGTTTGTGCCAAGTTCGCGAGTGCGTTCCTTGTGGGGTATGGCTCCGCGATTGCGCTTACCTGATCGCCTCAGTGAATCCTTGAGTGATTGGCGTTGGCGATTTCAGCGCGGTCCGATTCCGCCCGGTCTTCGTCCTTATGTTCGCTCAACATGGCTGGTGTCAAATGGACGTCTGCGTGCCGAGGGTTGGGCTCCAACTGTGACTAATGAACAGGCCTTCGTGGAGGGGACCAACGCCAAATGGTGGACGATGTTGACGCCAAAGCGCAAGCAAGAGATTTCGCTAGGTGTGATGTCAGCCGTCGCAGTGGTGATTGTGGTGGCCGCCTTTCTTTCACTTCGTACATTTCGTCGCCAGCGCTCAGGCGTGAGTTGATTTTCACGGAGTGAGTGCAAGTAGCAGACTCACAACAAGTATCGAACCTGCGAGACACGAAAAGACAACCAGTCCTCGCCCCCGCCGACCAATATCTATGGGGGCATGAGGGCGATCCGCTATAGCCACAAAACCTAGTTCGGATGGGTGACGCCACTGGCGCTCATGGAGTGGCATTGGCGCCGGAGGGAAATGCGCAACGGGATATTGGTCGTCAGAGTTATCCGACGGTGACCCGAAGTGATTTTCCATATCCACAAGAGAGGCAGGTTAGTCATGATTTGCCCATCACTGAGCGCGGTCAAGCACTCATGGCGAGCGCAACCGCTACGCTCAGGATGTGCTTGTTCACCAAAATGCTGATGAGTGGTTCGCAATTACTGCCGAACCTCTATCCATTGGGGATGCCTACGATTGGGCAGTGCGATCGGACTGTGGTGCCGTTGTGGTGTTCTCGGGCACCGTGAGAGATCACGCCGTGGAAGGAAATGACATTCGTACAGGCGTGCAGTTTCTTGATTATGAGGCCTATGAGGAAGAAGTGATTCCCCGCTTCAAGGCAATCGCCGTCGAGGCTCGACAACGCTGGTCTACTTTGGGTCGAGTTGCTCTGTTGCATCGCGTGGGACGCATTGAACTGAATGAGAGTTCTGTGGTCGCCGTTGTTTCGGCACCTCATCGTCCAGAAGCCTTTGCCGCTGCTCGGTTTATGATTGATGCTCTCAAATCAACTGCTCCGATTTGGAAGCATGAAACATGGGACGGCGGAAGCGACTGGGGTACTCGGGCCTCATCTTTGACTGATGTATCTGTGGTTCCCACTGTTGAAGGGTCAGGCATCTGATGCGCGTTGTGCTGATCATTGTGATCTTGATTTGTCTTGTGATCTTTGGATTTTTGGCAACAAGTCGTCGTACCCCAATTAGTGACGACAGCGTCGATGACTTCAATAAACATCTTGACGCCTTATCGCCCGAGACACGAAAATTTAAAACGGAACCAACGAAAAAAATAGAACTTGAGGATTCATCCGATGGCACGTGACTTAGCGATCGATCTCGGCACCGCCAACACCTTGGTCTATATGAAAGGCAAAGGCATCGTTCTTAATGAACCTTCGGTGATCGCCATGAATCGCCAAACTGGTGAGGTTTTAGCTACGGGTCATGAAGCGTGGCAAATGATTGGCCGAACCCCTGGCTACATTGTGGCCGTTCGCCCACTACGTGGTGGGGCTATTACTGACTTTGATGTCACCGAGCGCATGATTCGGCTTTTATTACAGCGTGTTGGAGTTAGTCGTTTTACCCGTCCAAAGGTTGTTATCTGTGTGCCCTCAGCAATTACTGAAGTCGAACGGCGCGCCGTGACTGATGCGGCTCGTCGAGCGGGAGCAGCGGACGCACAATTGATTGAGCAACCTATGGCCGCGGCTATTGGCGCCCAATTACCCATCGATGAACCGATCGGAAACATGATCATCGACATCGGTGGCGGTACGAGTGAAACGGCGGTCATCAGTCTCGGTGGCATCGTGGCCCTGGAAGCAGTCCGAGTCGGCAGTTTTGATATTGATGTCGCTATTCAAAACTATGTGCGTCGTGAACACGGTATTGCTATTGGCGAAAGAACAGCCGAAGATATCAAGGTTGCGATTGGTTCAGCAGCGGTCACTCCCGACGAAGTTGAAGCCGAAGTCAATGGTCGTGATCTGATGCAAGGTTTACCGAAGACCGTGGTGTTGACTCCGGAAGAAATTCGCTACGCGATTGACGATACGGTCACGCAAATTGTGCAATCGGTTGTGCGTTGCTTAGCGAAAGCTCCAGCAGAATTAGCTCAAGATTTTTTGGGTCGCGGTATACATCTTGTTGGCGGTGGTGGTTTGTTGCGCGGTTTGGCTCAGCGCATTGAACTAGAAACGCATGTTCCTGTGCTCATGGCTGATATGCCACTTGAAGCGGTCGTCCTTGGCGCTGGTCATTGCATTGAAAACTATGATCAACTGAAGCGCATGTTTATGGGTCAACGACGCTGAGATTACGATTTTTTGGTGATCGGCACAGCCTCACCAGATAGTGAGAGAACCCACAGTTCACCGTTGGCATCGGGCATCACAGCAACCGCTTGGGGCACGTTGCCGAGTGACAAAATGCCGCAAGATGTCAGTTCATCGGTCACGCATAATGCTTGAACATTCCCACTGCAGTAATCACTGAAGATGTACCAAGTGCCAACACTCGCGGCCTGTGTGCCGCGGTACACGGCCCCACCTGAAATAGAGCAGTTGTTGTCAACATGTTCGTATTCATGTATCGGGGCAACCTGAGTAAAAGTATTGTTGAGCGCCTCTTGATCGGTGTTATATGGGTGTGTTGCTTCAACGGCGCTCCAACCGAAACTGACACCTTCTGTCGAAGCGTATGGCAGGACATTGATCTCTTCCCAAAGATTTTGCCCGACGTCAGCGATCCACAGATTGCCACTGACACTGTCGTAACTCACACGCCATGGGTTGCGTAATCCCACAGCCCATACTTTGGCCGATGTCGTCGGGTCTTGCGCAGGTGCTGTTGCGAGATCAATCATCAGAATCTTGCCGAGATAAGACTCGAGATCAAGGGCGGCCCGTAGTGGATCTCCACCCGCTCCACCATCACCAGTAAAAACGAGTAGCGCACGACCGTCGGGCGAAAGTAGAAGGTCGCCACCGTTGTGATTCGGGAATGGTTGCTTCAATATCAATAATGTTTGTCGTGAAGACATGATAAATGTGCCGTCGGGATCAACGTTGAACTGATCAATAGTGGTGTCGCCGGCAAGGTCGGTGTAATTGACAAATGCTCGGTTCCCATCAAGGGAAAAAGTCAAGCCCAGGAGTCCTTGTTCACCACCAGGTTTTATCAACTCCGAAAGATCGGCCACTGGATCGGCGCTCGTACCGTCAGGGTAAAAAGGTCTAATAGTGCCGCCCCGTTCAACTATGAAGGTAGTCCCGAGATTGGTGACGACACTTGGGCGAATTGCTAAATCAACGGGCTCGGAAAATCCAGTGATTGGTGAGCTGAGAGTTCCGTTGAAGGAAGGTTCGCTGGGGGGAGTCGTGGCGATCTCGGTAGTACTCGTGATGCTGGGTTGATTGGTGGTCACCGGCGCTGAGGAATCAGAGACATTTACTCTGTCCGATGAGCAACTAGCAAGAGCAAGAACAGTTAGCGCGCCGAAGACTCCTTGAATCTGGGAACTGCGACGCCTCATGAACGCTCGCGTCGAATGAGTCCCTCTTGGACGACCGTGATGGCGAGTTGCCCGTCATGGGTGTAGATCGATCCAGTCGCCAGTCCGCGGGCTCCTGAGGTCGTTGGTGTCATTTGGTCGTAGAGCAACCATTCATCGGCACGAAATGGACGATGAAACCACATCGCATGATCAAGGCTGGCCATCTGCACGCCGCTGTCGGTCCAGTTCAGACCATGTGGCAGCACGGTGGTATCTAAGAGTGTCATGTCGCTGGCATAGGTCACGATGCAGGCATGCAGGGTGGGGTCGTCGGGGAGAGTGCCATCGGCACGCAGCCATACCTGTTGGCTCACAGTCGGGGTGCGAGATCGCGACATCGGGTCACCTTCGACATAGCGGATATCGATCGGTCGAGGTCTGTCGTACCACTCGCCTAAAACGGCCTTATGTGGTTCCATACGTGTCTTGAAATCAGGCAAAGTATCGGCGGCTGGGACTTGTGGCATGGGCACCTGATGAGTGAGACCATCCTCATGGGCATGAAAACTTGCTTGCAGGTTGAAAATGGCCTGTCCATGTTGGATCGCTACAACTCGGCGGGTGGAGAAACTTTTACCGTCGCGGATTCGGTCTACATCGTACAAAATCGGTGTCGTTGGGTCTCCCGGGCGCAAGAAATAGGCATGTAGCGAATGGACTCGGCGGTCACGATCGTCAATCGTGCGTGAAGCAGCGACGAGGGCCTGGCCGGCAACTTGACCGCCAAAAACTCTTTGTCGATTTTCTTCGGGTGAACGACCACGAAAAATATTGACTTCAATGACTTCTAGGTCAAGCAGGGAAATGAGATCGTCGAGGGCGTTAAACACACCTCCATCATGCCATGAAAACCGTGGTACATGAGGGCGTAATCGTTACCGATTATTGGCTAAGGTCTTTTCGTGACACTTTTACCTTTAAACCCCGATGAACTTTTATCAACCACTCGCGCCGTACGTAAGCGCCTCGATTTTGAGCGCCCGGTTCCCGATGAACTGATTCGCGAGTGTGTCGCGATGGCCATGCAAACGCCTTCTGGCTCAAACAATATGACAATGCGCTTCATCATCGTCAAGGATGAGGCCAAGCGCAAGGCCATCGGTGCTGTGTACCGCGAATGCTTCTCGCAGTACCAAGCGATGGACGGCGTGTATATCCGCTCCATTGATAAGGGCGATGTTGACGCCAATAAGCAACAAGCGCGTTCGGCTGATTCGGCTGACTATTTAGGTGACCATATGGGTGATGCTCCAGCCTTAGTCATCGCCTGCAATATGGGCGGTCGAACTGAAGCCGCTGGTGGACTTGGCATGATGGCATCATCGGTGATGGCAAATATCTTGCCAGCGATGTGGAGTTTCATGTTGGCTGCCCGTGCTCGTGGCTTAGGAACTGCTTGGACCACTGTGCATTTGATGATGGAACAACAAGTTGCCGACATCTTGGGCATTCCGTTTGACACAGTGCAGCAAACATGTTTGTCCCCATTGGCTTTTACAAAGGGAACCGACTTTAAGGCTGCAGCTCGTCCAGACCCTGAAACGATTATTCATTGGGATAAGTGGTGATCTCTGCGCAACTGCGTGAGTTAGCACTTGTGACGAATGGCTTTATGCCAATGGACGAAGGTGACGCGCTACATGAGGCAGCGATAGTTGCTGCTCGCGCTTTACCTGGTTTACCGATGCTGGAAGTCGGCTCATATTGTGGGCGTTCGACGATTTGGTTAGGTGACGCGGCACGCCAATGTGACACTGTTTTATTTGCGGTGGATCATCATCGAGGGTCTGAAGAAAATCAGCCAGGTTGGCAATGGCACGACGATTCACTAGTTGATCCAATCATCGGCAAAATGGATACGCTTCCATTTTTTCGTCACGCCATGTTTCGCGCCGACTTAGAAAATCATGTCCTCGCCGTCGTTGGTCAGTCACCAGTTGTGGCGAAGTATTGGACAACCCCACTGGCGTTCTTGTTTATTGATGGTGGCCATGGTGTCGAGCCCGCTCGTTGGGATTATGAAGGCTGGACACCACATGTTGCGATCGGCGGCACCTTGGCGATTCATGATGTGTTTCCGGATCCCGCTGACGGTGGGCGACCGCCGTACGAACAGATTTATTTGCCAGCACTCAGCAGCGGCACATTTGAAGATCTGTCAACGACGGGCAGCCTGCGCGTATTGCGGCGAGTGAAGTAAGCGCTTCAGAGAGGGCGTTGGGCAGCACGAAGTCCAGCCCAAGCCAGTTCGCTCACTTGACGAGCGATTAATTCAGGATCGAAGTCGTTGCCCAAGCGAATGAGGCGTCGCGAAACCCCTTCGGCAAGTCCGACTATCGCGTGAGCCAAAGTGCGGCGGTGCTCAGTGTCAATATCGGCGGTGATCAGTGGCTCAATGGCATCTGCCACGCGTGACTGAAATTTTCCGGCGGCTTCGCTGAATTCGGCATCTCGTCGTGACCCACCACCGAAGAGTAATTGGAACGAATCGTGATCGTCATAGACCCATTGGAAGTATGCCAAAAATCCGAGTTCAATTCGTCGACGACCGCTTGTCTCAGTGATGCTCGGAGCGGTGATGATATGCAGAAGACGCCCGCCAGCTTCTTCAATCAGGGCCAGATACAACTCACGTTTTGATACAAAGTGTTGGTACAGAACTGGTTTGGTGATTCCTGCTGCTTCGGCAATTTGATTCATTGATGTTTGGTGATAACCCTCGCCAGCGAAGACATCAAGCGCGACTGAGAGCAACTGTTCACGTCTTTCAGCAGCTGGCATCCTCAGAGACATGATGTCCTCAAAGTTGCATGGCGAAAGTTAAACATCATTTCAGCGACCCTGTGCCAGATCATCTTTTTCAGCGGCCTTGAGTCCGTAGCCCAAGACGATGGCTGGTGCTAACAAGATCGAACCAATGGTCATGCAGATGACAATCAGGGTGACCATAGTGTCGTTGAAATCTCCAGTAAAAGCCACGATAAATAAGACGATGGCGGCCGCAAATAACAGATAGCCAACACGATTGGCGCGTTGGGTCCAACGAGTCATCAGAGCACGACGCTGGCGCACTGGATCGGTGCGCGAGTTTGAGTGATTTTGCATTGACATAGCACTTCAGAGCCTACGGGGGAGAGAGCCGTGCGCTATCTACGGGCTACCGTTGTGTCGTGGCGATTATCCTGGAATGGTTCGGTTCAGTATGCAAAGTGGTCATTGATCGCCCCGAGAAGAGAAATGCTGTTGATCTGGCGACATTGCTGGATTTGCGGCAGGCACAAGAATCAGCATCCAGAGGTGGTGCCAGAGTTTTACTGCTCACGGGCACCCCACCAGCCTTTTGTAGTGGCGCAGATTTGGGCGGGGTTGAGCTTGGAGAATTTACCGAGACCCTATTGGCAGTTCTTCACGGCTTTGGACGATTGGATTGTGTCACCTTGGCGGCCGTCGATGGACCTGCTCTCGGTGCGGGGTCGCAACTTGCGGCATCCTGCGACCTGCGGATAGCCACGAGCTTGAGCAAGTTTGGGGTCCCAGCAGCGAATTTGGGATTGGCGGTTGATTCGTGGACGGTTGAACGGATCGGTCGCGAGGCCGGTTGGAGTGCTGCTCGATATATGTTGCTCTCGGCTCAACCGATGCTGGCGCAAGATCTGTTGGGAGGTTTTGTGCATCGTCTCGGAACCGTTGATGACGCCATGGCGTGGGCTCAGGAAATGTCGCAGTTAGCACCGCTGACTATTCGGGCGCATAAGAAAGCCCTCGAAAGACTCGGTGGCATGGAGATTTCAATGAAAGAAGTTGAGCAAGCCCGTCTGGCGGCATGGGCGAGTGACGATGCCGCCGAAGGGCGTCAGGCTTTCTTAGAGAAACGTCCGCCGAATTTCACTGGTCAGTGATCATGTGGACTGGCGATCACGGAGGCGCACAGCCAAGTAGACCCGCCAAAAAATGATTGACATTCCACCAAACATGATCGCAAATAAGAGGAGTTGTTGCCATCCACCGCGATCACCCGAACTGGTTGGCTGGCGTCCGCAACCTGGCAACGGGTTTGAACTGATACAGGAAGTGACGTCCCGCTCAAGATCCATGAAGTCATTGGTGTCTGGTGGTTGCGCGCTGAGGGTCTGCATTTCAACGGGTTCCGAGCCCTCTGGGGGGCTCGCGGAATACGCGGATACCGACCCCGCAGACCCCATCAAGGCCATGGCTATGACTCCAAGGAGGACGGTCTGTTTCAGCGCTTTGATCACCTCTCTATCGTGCCACTTTCTTAGTGTTCACGGTCAAAGGAGCAAGGTGAAAAAGATGATTTTATTTAGGACTTGGATATCTCATCGGAGGAAAAAGCGACTTAATGTTTCGTTGGCGAGGGGGCATCAGGCCCTCTGCCGTATCAGAAGGGATAGGTCATGTTAGAAGATGTAACTCTAAATAATCTCGTGTACAACGCACTATCGTTTGGAACCGCCGTGATGTTTGGCGCGTTCGTGTACTTCCTCACGCAGATCAAGAGCGTTTCGAAGCAGTACCAAACAGGAGTAGCGGTATCGGCAGTTGTTGTCGGAATCGCTGGCTATCACTACTACCGCATTTGGCAGGGTTGGTCAAT
>ERZ889217.159-NODE-159-length-44082-cov-17.823449_pt1 | contig 44082 bp, 50 predicted proteins | sample MGYA00521098_ERZ889217 | MGnify/ENA primary metagenome ERZ889217 (study PRJEB32303, sample SAMEA104408613) | aquatic metagenome | biome: Brackish water; feature: Pelagic; material: water | place: Baltic Sea | collected 2014-06-10T22:04:00 | depth 2,362 m ... | reverse complement strand
GCCTGGCTGCGGGCACTGAAGTTTCCCCTGGTCTGAAGCTACGCGAAGGGGTGCCGCAAAGCCATAAAGTCGCGCTGGTGGACTTGGCCGCAGGCGATGCGGTCAAACGCTACAACGTGGTCATTGGCTACGCCAAAGAGGCTTTGCCAGCCGGCAGCTGGGTCAATGAGAATCGCCTGCGTTTGCCTGACGCTCCGAGCTTGGCCGATTTACCCATGGCGACCGCGCCCAAGCCCGACTGGGCGCCATTGGCCGGCTATACCTTCGAAGGATTCCGTAATCCCGATGGCAGCGTGGGCACGCGCAATATTTTGGCGATCAGCACAACCGTGCAGTGCGTGAGCGGCGTGGTGGATTTTGCGGTTAAACGCATCAAAGAAACGTTGCTCCCACGCTACCCCAATGTCGACGACGTGGTGGGTATTGAACACACCTATGGCTGCGGTGTAGCCATCGATGCCCCAGGTGCTGAAGTGCCGATCCGTACTTTGCGCCACATCAGCCAGAACCCCAATTTTGGGGGGGAGGTGATGGTGGTGAGCCTAGGCTGCGAGAAGTTGCAACCCGAACGCTTGATGCCGCCAGGCAGTATCCCTTTGACCGTGGGCACAACTGCTGCTGCTCAACCCAAAGACAATAAGTCGCCCTGGGGTGCCCTTGACGTGGTGTGTTTGCAAGACCAACAACACGTTGGGTTTGCATCGATGATTGAACACATCCTGCGACAAGCCGAGCAACACTTAAAACGACTGAACGCCCGTCAACGTGAAACTGTACCTGCCAGTGAGCTGGTGGTGGGCATGCAGTGCGGTGGCAGCGACGCCTTCTCGGGCATCACGGCCAACCCCGTGTTGGGTTTTGCGAGCGATTTGCTAGTGCGAGCCGGCGCCACGGTTATGTTCTCTGAGGTCACTGAGGTCAGAGACGGTATCGCGCAGCTCACCGCACGCGCCGCGACCCCAGCAGTGGCACAAGCCTTGATCAATGAAATGGATTGGTATGACCAATACTTGGCTCGAGGGGGTGCCGATCGCAGTGCCAACACCACCCCAGGCAATAAGCGTGGCGGGCTTTCAAACATTGTCGAGAAGGCCATGGGCTCAATCAGTAAAAGCGGTAGCGCCCCGATCTCTGGGGTGCTGTCACCGGGCGCACGGCTCAATGGCCAGCGCGGCTTGGTGTATGCCGCCACACCGGCAAGCGACTTTATTTGTGGCACCTTACAGTTGGCTGCCGGCATGAACGTACACATTTTCACCACAGGCCGCGGCACGCCTTACGGCTTGGCGGCCTGCCCGGTAATCAAAGTCGCCACGCGCAGTGATTTGGCGCGGCGCTGGCACGACTTGATGGATGTCAACGCAGGTGAAATTGCCGATGGCATGCAAACCATTGAATCCATGGGTTGGGCCATGTTTGAGTTGCTGCTTGATGTCGCCAGTGGTCGGCACCGCACTTGGGCCGAGCAATGGCAGTTGCACAACAGCTTGGCGCTTTTTAACCCCGCGCCGGTGACATGAGATGACCGACGAACGTCAAATTGTGGTGCCCGCGTCATTTCTCAAGCTCTACACCCCTGCGGGTCGGGTGCGACCGACACCACCGCGCGAGTGGCTCGAAGAGCGCCACGATCTGTGCGAAGACCTCTGCTCACTGCTTCAAGAAACCGTCAAAGAGAAGGTATGGACCCTTGGTATTACGCAAGAGGATGCGCTCGAACGCGTAGCGCTCGGACTGGCTGAATTGCCACTTGAACTCAGTGAGCTCGAAACCACTTGGATCAAGACCCGGTTGCAAGAAATGCTTGAATCCTAACCGCCTTTTTGCCTTGTGCGTGAGTTGGGCGTAATGACTTACACTTTGAGTCTAGACAAGGGCTTCATGGGAGTGTGGTGATGGTATTTTCTAAACTCAAACGGTGGATTTGTGCGGCTTTGGCAAGCTTGATGATGGCCAGTCCTACGGTTTCTTTAGCGTGCACCAGCTTTTTATTGCCCGGCTCCGACGGTGGATTTGTGTATGGTCGCACCCTTGAGTTTGGCATGGACATCAAGTCCCGAGGCATTGCTGTGCCTCGAAACCTAGCCATGCAAGGCACGGGTATTGATGGCACGGTCGGCTCGGGCTTGAAATGGACAACCAAGTACGCGGCCTTTGGCGCTTCTGCACTGGGATTGCCTATCATGGTCGATGGTATGAATGAAAAAGGCTTGGCCGGTGGCATGCTTTATTTACCTGGCATTTCTGAATATCAAGAGGTCAGCCCAACCGAATCAGCCAATTCGATTGCGTCTTACGAAATGCTGGTTTACGCCCTGACCAACTTTGCCACGGTCAATGAAGTGCGCGAAGGCTTTCGCAATATCAAAGTGAACCGCTCACCACAAAAAGACTTCAAAGGCGTGGTGCCCTTGCACCTGACCTTGCACGACGCCAGTGGCAAGAGCTTGGTGATTGAATACATCGGTGGGGAGTTACAAATCTCTGATAACCCGACCAGCATTCTGACCAACGCCCCTCAATTCTCCTGGCACCTTGCAGGACTTGGCAATTACGCAGGCCTCTCCACGTCAGACCCCAAACCCATGCAGGTCGGTGACGCGAAGTACGGGCCACCGAGTTCGGGCGGCGGCATGACGGGTTTACCCGGCGACTTTTCTTCGCCTTCACGATTTGTGCGAGCCTTCTTCATGAAAGAAAACGCCCCAAAAAACATGACCACCCGCGAGCAAGTGGGTACAGCCTTTCATTTTTTAAACAACTTTGATATCCCACCGGGTTTGGTATCGCTAAGCAGTGGGTTCGGCGGCAGCAGCGGTGGCTATGAAATAACCTATTACGCCGCAGTCTCGGATCTTAAAAACAAAGTGTTTTACATCCGCACGCATGACAATCCCTCGATCCAATCCATTGAGATGGCCAATCTTGATCTTGATGCCACAGCGATTCGCTTTTTTGACCTGAATACCAAGTGGCAGGTTCACCCATTGACCGGCCAATAATATCCGTCGTCCGTGGCCAAGCGTGATTGTTTCAGATCACCTTGCCTCGGTTGAGGATGTTCTTGGGGTCAAGCGCCGATTTGATGGTGCGCATCAATTGAATTTCCGCCTCACTGCGCGTGTGACCAAGCCATGCTTTTTTGCGCGTGCCAATGCCATGCTCAGCAGACACTGAGCCAGAAAACTGCTGCACCAAGTCGTAGACGATCTGCTCAATCTGAGCCTTAGGAAACGTGGCACGATCGCCCGGCACGTGAACGGCAATGTGCAAATTGCTGTCACCGATGTGCCCAAAGTAAACCGATTCAGCGCTCGGCAATGCGCGGCTGAACTGTTGCTTTAACGTCGTCACAAATGTGCCGATGGTTTGAATCGGCAGACTCACATCGAAACTCGTATAGGGCGACCAAATGAGCGGAAACTCAGACACCGAATCCCTGATTCGCCAAAACGCATCGCTTTCTTTGCCCGATTGGGCAACCGCCGCATCGCTTAATTCGCCACTCTCGAGCCCCGCTTCCAAAAGCGACTCCAAGGCCTCTGCCGAGAACCCCCCGGCGCCTGTGGTGCACTCCATCAACACCAGCATCGAATCCGGTGCCGGCAGAGGGCGCGCGTTACCTGGCACACGCATGGTCATGAAATCGTAGAAGTCTGGCCACATCACTTCAAAGGCCAACAACGAGGCTTGTGCAGCTTGTCGCACGCGCCTCAAAAATGCCAAAACGCTCCCATCATCAGGCAAGGCGCACAGCACTGAAGTGGTCTGCGCTGGCATCGGGTGCAAGCGCAAAACCGCGCGTGTCACCACGCCTAGCGTGCCTTCGCTGCCAATAAACCAATGCTTCAAGTCGTAGCCGGCGTTATTTTTAAGCATCTTGTTTAAGCTCGTGACGATCGTGCCATCAGCCATGACCACTTCCATACCCAACACTTGTTCACGCATCATGCCGTAGCGAATCACTCGATTGCCACCCGCATTGGTCGAAATGTTGCCACCCACTTGACAGGAGCCGCGCGCACCAAGATCAACAGCCACATACAAGCCTTGATCCGCGGCCGCTTGCTGGGCCACTTGTAATGGGGTGCCGGCCCAGAGCGTCATGGTGCCTGCGGCTTGATCAATTTCTTCAATGCCTTGCAGACGCTCTAGGCTGATCACCACTTCACCGTTGTTGACTTGGCTGCCACCCACCAGCCCAGTCATCCCGCCTTGGACGGTGACCGGTTGGTCATGCTGATGACAAATCGCCAGCGCCGCACTCACGTCTTCGGTGTGGCGTGGTTTGACCACCGCCACGGGCTCACAGACCAGGGCACGAGACCAATCAGTTTTATAGCGTGCATCGATTTGCTCACCCACCAACACTTGGGCCTGGCCCAAGCCGGTTTGTAACGCAAGGACTAAAGCATCAGACATAGCAAGGTCCTTCAATCAGGGGGTGAGCATTAATGAAGTCCACATCGACTGTCACACCAAAACCCACACCCACACCACTGCCTTCGGTTGGCTTTACGCAGCCGGCGGCGTCCAAGGTATAAGGGCATTGGCCGCCAAGCAAGTCACGAAATGGGTTCAATGTCGTCACGTCGCCTTCAAAGTAGCCGGGGTTATCAACTGCCGCTAACACATGCAAGCTGGCTGCCATGTTCAGTGCCGTTAGCGAGGTGTGGGGATTACAGGTCAGCTTCTTGGCGCTTGCCATGGCAGCGATGCGCATCGTCTCAGTAATGCCGCCAGTCTTAGAAATATCAGGCTGCACATAACCCACGCAGTCATCTTCCAAGAGCGTCTCAAACTCGTAACGGGTGTAGTGATTCTCGCCACTGGCCAGGCTCACCGGTGCCAAGCGGGCCAGAGAACGATAGGCATGGCGGTCGTGCGCTGGAAACGGTTCTTCTAACCAAACCACCCCACACTCGGCGAAGGCGGGCATGACGCGCCGAGCGTCAGCCAGCGAGTAGTTGGTGTTAGCGTCTGTGAGAATGTCGATCTCGTTGCCAAGGGCTTTTCTGACGGCGATGACCCGTTCAATGTCCAGTGCTGGCGTGTCACCCACGCGCAGTTTGATGGCTCGATAGCCGCTGGCCACATGGGCTTGCGCCTCTTCAACGAGCGCGGCCGTGGGCTGCCAACCCAAGGCAATCCCACCAGCGTAGGCTTTGATCGGTTTAGATCGACCACCGAGCAAGCGATAAAGTGGCCAATCGGTCATCTGACACCGGATATCCCACAATGCCATGTCTAAGCCACTCAAGGCCATGGCGGCTCCCGCCCCCAAACCATGGCTGGCAATTTGCATCTTATAAACCGATTGCCAAACGCCTTGGGTATCGGTTGCGTCTTGACCCACCACCAATTCAGACAAGGTCGTGTCAATCAGTTTGGCAATGGCGCCAGGACAACGGCCATGATGAGCCTCACCCCAACCCACCAAGCCCTCATCGGTGAGCACTTGCACGAGCACCGCATCGCGTTTCACGCTGCGCCCAATGCCCAGCCGAACAGATTGGGCGGCTGGCACAGGAAACGACACGGGGTAGGCTTTGATGTGTTTGATTTTCATGGGAATGGTCTTTGGTTATTTGTTTTGGTTCTTCACCACATTACTGGGTCGATCACCGTTGAACAAGGCCAACATGGTGTCGACCGCCCACTGGCTCATGCCAGTCAGGCTAGTGGCCGTGATGCCCGCCAAGTGCGGTGTGAGTAAAGTATTCGGTGTGTCAAAGATGGCTTCTCCACCACTCAAGATGGCGGGCTCATGCACGTCAAGAACGGCACTGGCCAAGCGATTTTCTTTGAGCGCTGCAATGAGCGCAGGCGTATCGACCACTGGGCCTCGAGCCACGTTGATCAAGCACGCACTGGCCTTGACCTGTGCCAAGGCTGCCGCATCAATCAAGTGATGCGTCTGCGGGGTGTGTGGGCAGGCCAACACCAGCCAGTCTGATGTTTTGAATAGGGTGGTTTTGTCGACTGCCTTAACACCATCGGGCAACGTTTCGGGTCGTCGGGTCAACCCCAAAACGTTGACACCCAAGACATTTAAGATTTCTGCCAACCGTCGGCCAATTGAACCCACACCGACAATGCCACAAGTGCTGCCGCCGATTTCTAAGCGGTGATTGGACATGGGCTTGGCAGCCGCCCAGCCCTCAGCGCGCAAAGTACTGTCTGTCGGCACCAAGCCGCGCGAGACCGCAAACATGGCGGCCAGCACATACTCAACCACTGCTTTGCTGTTACTGCCCGGCAGGTTGGCCACCAATATGCCTTTGTCAGCAGCGGCTTGCATTGGAATCATGTCAAGCCCAACACCGTGGCGAACAACGTATTTCATGTTGGGGGCGTGATCAAAGACATCAGCCGCCAAGTGACTGCGCACCATGATGCCATCACAATCGGCAATCAAGCGCGCAATGGTTTGGTGTGACACATCGGGGGCCACCACCACATCAACCGCTTGGGCCAAACGCGCTTGCTCGACGGGGTGAATCGGATTGGTTAACAATACTTTGGGGCGAGTAGCTTGAGTCATGTTCAAACACGGTGAGATAGAAGATGACTGCAATGTAATGCACAGGCGGGCTCAACCCAAGCCCAACCTGCCGTGGCGGCGTTTTACGCTTGGCCCGTTGCAACCGGTGCCTGTTCGCGCGAGCACCACTCACTCCAAGAGCCGACGTAAAGGGGCGCGGTGCCTAAACCGGCAAGCTCAAGGGCTAAGAGGTTGTGACACGCTGACACGCCGGATCCACATTGCATGATGAGATCTTCGGCACGACGCGCACCGATCACAGCGGCAAAGCCTTGCTTGAGTGCCTCAGGGGTTTTAAAAGTCCCGTCTTCGTTGAGGTTGTGGCGATAAAACCGACTCACAGCACCCGGGATGTGTCCACCCACGGGATCAAGCGTTTCGTTTTCCCCACGGAAGCGGTCTTCTGAACGCGCATCCACCACCAAACGGTCTTGGCTGTGAACGTTGGCCAATACCTCCTCAAAACTCACCACGCTAACCGTGGTCGGGCGATCCGTTAAGGTGCCCTCATGAGGTGCTGCGGGCACGACCTGCGTCAAGGGCTGGCCTTGGGCTTGCCACGCCTGCACACCACCATCGAGGATAGCGACTGATTCGTGACCTAGCCAGCGCAAAGTCCACCACACTCGCGAGGCGTGGGTGCCTTGGCTGTTGTCGTAGATCACGACTTGGGTATCGTCGTTGACGCCCAATCGGCGAAACACAGCCAAGGCGTCCTGTCGCTTGGGCAAAGGGTGGCGGCCGTTATTGCCTTCTTTAACGCCTCCCATTTCTTTTTCCATCGACACAAAGTGTGCGCCGGGCAGATGGTTTTGGGCGTAGGCAAGGGCGCCTGCCTGCGGGTCAAACAAATCATGGCTGCTATCAAGTACCACCACACGGGTGGGGTCACTTTGCTGCAACGACAAGAGCTGAGCAACAGAAATCAGGTGTTGATATGACATGGGCATTTCCTAAAAGAGTGTTCGATTCAGATTACAGCGTTGCCGCTCAACTGGCAAATGCGCGCAATGCACGCGTCAAGGGATCGCGCAACGTTGTCATGCCTCGATATGCCACAAAAGCCGGTGACATTGAATCAAGGGCGTCGGCCAACGCACAAGCGCGGCAAGCGTCAAACCGCAACACCTCAATCAGTGGACAGACCATGACGTGAATAAAAAACACCGCGCGTTTTATTGCCGGTAACGGTAAAGTGGTTTGTCGTTCAACACGAAAATAAACTTGCGACAGCAGTGAATGTTCACCCTGGGCAGCATTGGTTAATGTTTGGGCCCAACGGGGGGCCCTTTCATTGGGCGCCTGCCAGAGATCAGGGCTTGGACTGAGCAACCAGACATGACGGCGCATGGGCGTTTGGCGAAATGCAATCGTTTCAATACCTGCTCGCGCCGCAAGCAAAGCACGGTTATCAGCCACTGGCGCATGCACCGCCGCGAACCCAAGGCCTAGCTTGTCAGCAGGCGACCAATTGGAAGCAAAACACACCGACAAATATCGCACCACAAAACCCACTTCAGGCTCATCGTGAAGAATCACAAAATCCTCGGGCAGGTGTTTTGACAATGCCATGGGATCAGCCGCAATAAGCTGTCCAGTTTGTTGATTTTCTTGGGTGGCGATGGCATCCAAGACTCGGGGATCAGGCTCACCCGCTTGGCCATCACTTTGGCCCAAACGCAGTGCTTTATACGCTCGATAGTCCGGCAATCGACCGTGCCGCCACAAAAGGGTGTCAGGGTCAGGCTCGGGATCGCCCAAACGCCTCAGTCCAGGCGCCACTCTAAATGGCGTTTGAACCGGCCAAGGCATGAGCTCTGCAGGCGTTTGCCACGAGATGGGCATGATAAGCGCAGGTTTGTTTGTCATGATATGGACAGTTTTAGCATCCAGCGTTTGCGATAAGTGTTTACTCAGTTCCTAAACATTGCTTTATAATGTTATGTAATTTGGTATAGCTTATGTTTTTAAGAAAAAAATACGGAATGATTTAGGGTTTTAAGGACAGGTTTTTAAGCTTTTAGAAAGTATTGCGCATTTATTTAGCCAAAAGTAATGCTTCAGACCAGGTTCAAACCCGCATGGTCAACAAAGATAGTGGCCTATTGGCGACATTTTGCGATGACTCATTCCCTAAACTTTGCTTTATCTTGTTATTGAAACTGGAAATCGTTATGCTTTTTTAATTGCTGTTTTTAACATTATCTGGTTTTCGTTTTGTGCCCCTTGCAGGATCGATAGTGACCCAAAATACCCACATCTAAAGACAGATGATCTCTTGACACGGGTCGGCTGATGGCGTTCGATGATGAAATGAAAACTAACCAGTAGTAAAAAAACCCTTAAGTCATGGAAACACCTTTTCGTAGTTTTTCAGTGCAATGGATTGTTGGTGAACACCGCTTCACCAATGAGTCGCTGAACAACGCTTATCCTGACCAAGATATTCAATGGTTTAACCACCCACCAAGCTTGGGTGATGCGGGGTTTACCAGCTTAAAACTCGCCAGTGGCATGTCGGTGCACCATTCCATTTTCCGGTTTCCAAAATCAGGTGTTCCCCAGCACGGTCCCATCGCCTTAGTGGATGTGACCTTTCGCGAGCCCACGCTGGTTGTGCAAGCTGTTTTGTCGGGCAACACCACTCGCCGCGAGATCAGCGGTGATGCCCTGTTTCGCTCACCCTACACACTGAACCCCAATCACACCTTGATTAAGGTGGAGTCACACAGCACTTTTGAGCTGGCGGTCGACCCGAGTGCTGATGTTGAGATCATTTACCTGCATGCCAACGCCTCCTCTTTGGCGCTGTTACTTGGCGACAGCTTGGCAGAGAAACTGTTTGCCGAATTACGCCAACAACCGCAACCCACGCGCACACTGCCAGCCCAAATCATCAGCCCATTGAAGTTTTGTTTTGATCAGCATTTGGAAGGTCCAATGCTGAAGTTGCATGCGCAATCCAAAGCCATTGCGTTTTTATCTGGGCTCATCCGTTATCGTGCAACCGAACAACGTTCAGCACGCTTGGCCAAAGACCATCGGGCGCAAGCCATTCGGGATCATATTTCCGCTTGCGGATTGAATTTGCCCAACAATCAGCAGCTATCACAGATGTTTGGCTTAACACCTCGCACACTGAACGCCGCTTTTCTGAATGAATACGGCATGACCGTGGCGCGTTACATCAAAGAGCATCGCCTTTTGATTGCGCATGAGCAGCTGGCAAACTCTGATATTTCAATTCGGGAAATTGCAAGCATGCTAGGCTTTAGCCAAGTCAGTAATTTCAGTGCCACATTCAAAGCACAGTTTGGTTATCCACCCACGAGCCTTAGGCGCAAACCCGCATCACGATCGATGGGTTGATCGCAAGGGTTAACCGTGCCGGAGTTTCAGCATGCGCTTTGGGCTTAAACTGTGTTTCACTTAGAACTCAGGACGTTTCTCTGCGCCATGACGCTCGCCCAACGCTTCACCACTGAGTACGTTGATTTTGAAGATCGCATACGCGTTAGCCATCAACTTGATTCTGGTGAAGTGGTGGTGACTTGGCTCACGCGACGTTTAACCGATCGTCTGGTCGCACACTTAACCACTTGGCTAGAAAAAGAAACCGAACAAATCCCAAGGGCCGATGTTGTGCAGTCATTTGCGCAAGAGGCAGCCGCTCTGAAGCTCGCACAAGCCGCGGCTACACAGCCCCAAGCAGCCGTTCAGCCACCGCCATTGCCTGTGGCTTGGCTGGTGCGAGAAATCGATATCAATACTGAAACTGCGGGTGTCGGTTTGCAGCTGCGAGGTGCGTCACCACACGAGAAACAACAACTCGGGCTCAGTCGACTACAACTGCGCCAATGGCTCAACATCATTCGTTCGCAATATCTGCTGGCGCAATGGCTGCTGTCAGCGTGGCCTGATTGGTTGCAGCCCAATGAAGCGTCCTGCGTTTCGGCCCAAGCCAGCGGCCCTGCACTGCATTAAAAGGAGCGCCCGTGCCCACCCACAGCACTGTTGAAATCAAAGACCTAGCCCTTGCGACCCGAATTGGTACCTTTAAACCAAACGAGGCAGCCCCCAAAACGCATCTCCTTGACCTGACTTTGTCCATTGATCCCCGTCTGGTTCTGATTGCGATCGATGACATGGCTCATGTCTTTGATTACGACCCATTGGTCGCTGAAATTGACCGCGTTGCACGCGATGGTCACTATGAGACCCAAGAACGATTGATCACCCGTATCGTCCAAGCCTGTGCGACACATGACGCGATCACCGCACTTGAAATCTTTTTAAGAAAAGGCCCAGTGCTTGCTGGCAGCGGCATGCTGGGCTTACGCCTGACAGTTGATAGGGCTGGGCTGGCTGCGATCAGACAAGCCCTATAACCGAAAGCGCGTCGCAAAAATCGCGAAAAATTCGCTTAGGTTTTACTTGTAACTCAGGCGTTGGTCAGAAAACTGTCGGACCCGGGTGCGCCAAGCGCGATAACTGCCCGGTTTCAGATTCGCCCGCATCAAGGCTTTAACTTGATCAGGCCCAAGCCCGTGCAGGGTCTTGATTTGCGCAAAGCTCACGTGGTCGCTTAAGGCCATTTCAATGATTTCACTGACGACTGCGGCATCGGGTTTCATGACTGGTATCTCGGACTAAAACTTGTAACCCACACCCACCAGAAAGTTATATGCGCTTGAGCTGGGACTAGCTGACACGGTGCCACCAGGCCCATCGGCGTAAGTCGATGACAAGCTGGACTTCTCGTAGGCGTAATAGTTGGCCTCTACAAAGGCGTAAAGGCCCTGCGTGATGGTTTGTTTGTATCCCAAGCCCAAGACATAACCATTAACGTTATCCGTATTGGAAGGCGCGGAACAACAATTGGTCTGGGAATACTTGATGCGTTGATTGGTGTAGCCCAACTTCACGTAAGCCAGTTTGTCGCGGTCAATGGCATAACCGGGCGTGACGAACAAGCTGAAACGGTTTGATACCGTGAAGTTGTAGTTATAAACGTTAGTAGATCTGGTGCCGGGGTAATAGAAGCCCACGGTGTTGGTGGTCTGAGTCAGCGCTGAGTAGTCAACACCCAAGCCCAATGTGAACTTGTCTTTGACCAGAAACGTGTAACCCAATCCCAACACCAGTGGTGCTGAGTTTGCGCTTGGACTGACAGTGTTACTAACGTTGGCGACACCACCAAAGTCTTGTCCCGTCGCGGTTGCATTTTCAACAACATTGTGCTCAAAGCCCGTCGATACTTGACCGTAAAACCCCTCAAAAGCGCTTTGCGCCACGGCATGGCCTGACATTGTGAGACCGGCTCCCGCGATTACGGCAACAAGTGTTTTGATCTTCATGAGATACCTTTTTGCTAGGCGTGGCGTGGCGTGGCCATGCTTTGGATTGGATGACGACTTTCAAGCATTTTTAAACTCAAGAGCCATTTGAGAACAAACTTTTATCGGTCGATTGTGTTCGAAATATTGTGACCTAAAACCGCCATAAAACAAAGCCCCACTGACACCAGTGAGGCTTTGTTAGGCCATGCTTTATTTTTTAGAACTTGTAACCCACACCCACCAAAACGTTGTATGACGTTAATGACTTGGTGTTTGATGCGGTAAAGGATGTACCAGAGAAAAAACTGCTTTCGGTTTTTGTCTCGCTGCCGTAATCGGCATAATTCGCCTCAACAAAACCGTAAAGGCCGCCTTTGAATATGTGGCGGTATCCCAAGCCCAACGAGTAGCCAGTGAAGTTGTAATTCAATGACTCAAAGGCCAAGACCTTAGCGCCTGTAAAACCAACCTTGGCGTAAGCCATGCCATCGGTGCCCACTAAAACGGCGGGTGACAAGTAAAGGTTGTAAGAATCTTTCTTCTGATAGCTGTAGTCGTTGACAATGAGGTTTTGCCCTGGCAGCGCGCGAGCCGTTGACACCGTTGTCGTGCCACCCGATCCTGCAAAAGGTGAGTACTCAGCACCGACGCCCAAGAGAAACCCTTTGGCAACATCCTGATACCAACCAATACCGATGGTACCAACCGCACTGTTGGTGCTGGTAATTGAGGTGTTGATCGGAATGTTAAAGCGGTTAACTGACAAAGTGCTGGAGCCGGCACTGGGTTTGACGTTTTCGTAACCCACGCCAATCTGTCCAAACGCCCCTTGAAACTTCGACGACTGGGCAGACGCGGTGCCTGCAGCCATCACTGAGACAACCAATAACGCGTATTTCATTTTCATCATGACTTTCCTCAACGTGAATCGGTTTTGATCACAGTCAACCATTACGGCGGACTGCGCCTCGAATGCACTAAAAATTTCTTATTCGAAGTTTTAAAACTCTGCACTACTGGCACACCAGATGCGTGCAAACCCTTGCAAATACTTGCAGATACTTGCAAGTAAGCGGTGTGGACCAAGCCGGGTTAAACGAACCGTGCCAACACCACGCCAGTCATCACCATGTGGGAAATGGTGATAAAGACAGACAATTTGTGAAGCTTATCGAACAATGCTTTGGCGCCGCTGTCCGTGGCGCGATTGATCGCAGGCATGAGGAACTGCCGCGTTGGAATGGTCGTGATGGCAATAATGGCTAGTAATGTGGCTGAAACCCTGTCCGAAGGCCACAAAAAGGCCGCGGCAACGGCAGAAGTGACCAGCACAAACACATAGAAGTGGGGAAACGCTCGACGGATCGCTGTTCTTGCAAGGTCAGCAGGAAAGGCGGCAAGAATAAAGGTGGCAAAGCCAAACGAATAGAGAACCATGCCACCAAACAGCAGCGCCGAGACCAAGAGAGCCGCAGTTTGCATTTAAAAAACCCCGCCTATTGATTGTTAAAAAACAACAATTATAGAAGAGGATCGTTTGTCTGTTCTTGCATCACCACCGGATCAAGAGTGCTAATTGACCGTTGATTAGCAGGGAAACCGCTGCGTCAAAAAGCGCAACATGGTCTGCGCCGCAGGAACATTGGCCAACTGTGCGTCAGCCTTCGCCCAAGTGACGTATTCTTTAATGACAGTGTCACGTGAGGGTGCAGGCTGCTTGACACAAATGATCCTTGGTAGTTCGGCGGTAGCCACTAACACACGGTAGGTGTCATACACGGCTTGCGCATAGATCTCGCAAGTGACGCCTGAGCCGCCAGTACCTTCACAGTAAGTCAACATTTCGTCAGTGCTGATAGCCTCTTCGGCCTGTGCGCCACTAACCGTAAAAAGTGACAGCGCGAAAGCAACAGAAAGCATTGTTTTGTTTTTCATGAAATTTCCTTAGTCTATTCAGTCAATTGGGTTTTAAGTCAGCTTATCGACGGCCGCCGCCAAAATGCGCGCCGCCGCCCCCTCTAGACCCAAAATGTTCGCCACCACCAAAACGAGCTCGGTCGACATTCCCAAAACCACTACCGCGATCGTAGCTTCCAAAACGCTCGGCATTGGCACGTGGGCGATCGTTCGCTGCGCCCCCATTGGCATCAAGGCGACGGTCGCCACCCGCTTGAGGTCGGTTGTTCGCATCGCGGCGTTGATCAGCGTTATTCATCCAACCATCTTTGCTGAGGTTTTGGCGCAATTGCTCACGCTGGGCATCGGCTCGAGCGTTGTTAGCCAAAGCACTGCGGTTCTGTGCCAACCGCTGCGAGTCGGATCGCCAATTGGAGACATCTGTCCTGCTGTTGTTTGACCAGTTGCGAACAGTATTTCTGTTGAAGTTATTGAAATTGTTATTGTTTACAGTGATCGATCCGCTACCCCAGTGACAGCCGCCCCAGAGTGCAGCGCCCACAGCCATACCCACCCCAAATGAAAGCAACGCAGTACCGGCCACGTAGCCTGGCGGGTAATACGCCACTGGCGGATAAGCAGGATAAGCCCAGCTGCCATAAATGACCGTGGGATTGTAAGTGGGTACGTACACGACTTGTGGGTTGGTGGGTTGAATCACCACCGTGGTGTTGTTGCCACTGCCTTCTGTGGTGACGGTTTGTTGCTCAGTAGAAGCCAAATGACCCGCAGCTTTGGCCTTTTTACGCAGGTTCTGAATGGCACTCATCACGTCTTTTTGCTGCGCCAAAACAGCATTGCCTAGCTTTTGTGTCCATGACAGCTGCGAACCCATCATATCGAGTACTGATGGGAACGAAACCAACGATTTAACTGAAGCGTCCCAGGTCTGATCTTGCAACGCTTTATCAAGGGCACTACCCTTCAATGATGCGTTTGATTTAAGCCAGTTGTAGGCTTCAGCCACCTCAAGGGGATACGTTGCGGCCATGAGGACCTGGGCCACCAGCGGATCAGGATAAAGGGCAATAGGCGCCACCAAGGCTGCAAGCTCAGCTTCGCTGAGTTGTTGGCCTGCCGTTTGCGAAGTGCTTGTACTTTGAGCCCAAGCCGAGGGCGGTAGTGCCGGTAGGACTAAGGCCGCAGAGACAACAGCCGTAAAAACTCGACTAGATAGCGAATGGTGACGTTGGGTCATTGGCGTTCCTGATCAGCATAATGACCGGATTCTAAACCAGGCAAATGATTAAAGCGATGACTTTAGGGACAAAGTGTTACCGATGTCTCGAGTATGAACACAGCTTAAAGTGGTGCCGGAGAAAGGAGTCGAACCCTCGACCTTCGCATTACAAGTGCGCTGCTCTACCAACTGAGCTACACCGGCACGGGATGTCCCTTCGATCAGGGACATTTAAGAGAGCACGTATTGTATGAGAAAAATAGAAAACTTACTTAACGATCTTCAAATGGGGGCGTTTGGGCACTTCTTCAGCGGCAGCAGGCTGTGCCATTGTCGTGGCGTCTGAGGATTGCGCCTGTTCGACAGCCTGGACTTCAAAACCCATGCCAGTCCCTGTTTCCCTGGCATAGATCGCTGAAACTGCCCCAATGGGCACCCAGATCATTTCGGTCTTTCCACCAAAACGCGCCTGGAACTCAACAAATTCGTTACCGATTTTGAGCTGTTGCGTGGCTGCATAAGCCACATTTAATGTGATTTGCCCATCTTGCACAAAAGACATCGGCACGCGTGTGTTCCCGTCGACTTGGACCACCAGATGTGGCGTCAAACCGTTATCCGTACACCACTCGTGTAGTGCACGTATGAAATAGGGTTTGGTGGCGGTTTCAACCATCACTGACACTCAACCGATGTTTTAAAAATCAACGACGCATGACTTTTTCAGAAGGGGTCAGCGCCTCAATGTAGGCTGGGCGCGAGAAAATGCGTTCACCGTACTTTTGAATGGGAGCAGCCGTCTTTGGCAATTCAACGCCGTAGTGATCCAAACGCCAAAGCAAAGGCGCCATTGCCACGTCGAGCATGGAGAACTCTTCGCCAAGCATGTATTTGTTTTTAAGCATCAACGGGGCTAACTGCGACAAGCGGTCGCGGATGGCTGCCCGTGCTGCGTCTTGACGTTTGGTATCAGCGCGGGCCGAGCGGTCTTCTAAAACCGAAACGTGCACAAACAATTCTTTCTCAAAGTTGAACAAGAACAAACGCGTGCGTGCGCGCATGACAGGATCAGCTGGCATCAACTGAGGGTGTGGAAACCGCTCATCAATGTATTCGTTGATGATGTTTGACTCATACAAAATAAGGTCACGCTCAACAAGGATCGGTACTTGGCCATAAGGATTCATCACACTGATGTCCTCTGGCTTGTTGTAAAGATCAATGTCTTGAACCTCGAAGTCCATGTCCTTCTCATACAACGCAAAACGGCAACGGTGTGAAAAGGGGCAGGTCGTGCCAGAATAGAGGACCATCATGGGAGCTATACCGTCCAAAAATCGAAAGCAGATTAAAAAAACAAAAGCCAGCACCAGCCTAGGCGGGCGCTGGCTGACACAAACTTACTTATTTGACGTGTTTCCAATACGACGCATTCAAACGCCAAGCAATCACGAAAAATATACCCAAGAAGAGTAACACCCAAACACCAATTTGCTTACGCTTAAGTTGCGATGGGTCAGACATCCAAGTCATGAAAGCAGCCAAATCAGCCATATCACTATCATACTGGCGGGCGAGTTGTGGATCGAGTGCTTTGAACCGATGTGTTTCAGAGGCAGAGCCATTGTAGCCAACCAATGGCTCAATGTTCGATGTCCAATAACCCTCAGGGCCATAAACTGTTGTGACTTTTTCCCAAGCAGGTTGACCATCTTTCTCAACTTGCTTAACCACAGTCGAAGTCAATTCACGTGGCCCCTGCATATCCCACAACACATGCGGCATACCGGCATTGGGAAACGCCAAATTGTTCCATCCGGTTGGTTTGGTTGTGTCGCGGTAAAAGGTTCGCAAATAGGTGTAAATGTAATCACCGCCTGGTGGGCCAGCGTTTAAGGATTTAGACCGGGCCATCACCGTCAAATCCGGGGCTGCAGCGCCAAACCACATCGTGCCATCAGCACGCGTCATGGCAATGGTCATCATGTCACCAACCCGCTCACCGGTGAACAGCAAATTGTTTTTGATCTGCTCATCGGTTAAGCCAATTTCACGCAACTTGCTGTAACGCATTGACTTGGCGCTATGGCAGTTCAAACAGTTGTTGACGAATATCTTGGCCCCATTTTGTAGGGCCGCGTTATCGTTCAACCGGTTGGGCGCCTTATCCCAAGGGTAATTACCGCCTGCTGCCATCGAGACAGCACAAGTCAACGAGAGCACAACGGTACTTAAGAACTTTGTCATCATTTTCATTACGTCTCTCACGACTTAGTGGGCATGGAACACAACGCGATCTGGCACGGGTTTAAATTCACCCATCCGACTCCAAATGGGCATCAAAAAGAAGAATCCCAAGTAAATCACTGTGCCGATTTGCGACATTAAGTTAAAGACATCGGTTGGCGCTTTCGTGCCCAGGTAACCCAGAATCACAAAGTTGACAAAGAAAATACCGTAAATCGTTTTGTGCCAACCAGGACGATAACGAATCGAACGCACGGGGCTGTGATCTAACCATGGCAGGAAGAACAGCAGCACAACCGCACCACCCATGACAACCACACCCCAGAATTTGGCGTCGACAGTGCGCATCGTCACGGCAATCAATAAAAGGATCACGGGCACTGCAATCTTCCAAAATCCCTTGGTCTTGAAGAACATCACGACGGCGGCAATACCAGCGCCGGCAGCCATGACCCAAGTGAATTGGTCTGTAACGGCACGTAACATGGAATAAAAAGGCGTGAAATACCAAACGGGTGCAATGTGTGGTGGCGTCTTCAACGGATCAGCAGGTATGAAGTTGTTGAATTCCAAGAAATAGCCGCCCATTTCTGGCGCAAAAAACACAATCGCCATGAAGACAATGAAGAAGCCTGCAGCACCCATGATGTCATGCACCGTGTAATACGGGTGAAAGGGAATGCCATCAAGCGGTCGGCCATACATGTCTTTCTTGGCTTTGATGTCGATGCCGTCGGGATTGTTTGAACCCACTTCATGCAATGCCACGATATGGGCGCCTACTAGGCCAAGCAAAACCAATGGAATAGCGATGACGTGAAGGGCGAAGAATCGGTTCAAGGTGGCATCAGACACAACATAATCGCCGCGAATCCAAATCGCAAGCTCAGGACCGATAAACGGTATGGCCGCAAAGAGGTTAACAATCACTTGCGCACCCCAAAACGACATTTGGCCCCAAGGCAATAAATAACCCAGGAAAGCTTCTGCCATCAAGGTCAAGAAGATGCCCACACCAAAAATCCATACCAACTCGCGTGGCTTACGGTATGAGCCGTAAATCAAGGCCCGTGTCATGTGAAGGTAAACCACCACGAAGAACATCGAGGCGCCGGTGGAGTGCATGTAACGCATAAACCAGCCACCTGGCACTTCACGCATGATGTACTCAACAGAATCAAAGGCGTATGCCGCATCTGGTTTGTAATGCATCACCAAGAAAATGCCAGTGACAATCTGCAACACCAAAACCAACATGGCCAAAGAGCCAAAGAAGTACCAAAAATTAAAGTTTTTGGGCGCGTAGTACTCAGATAAATGCGCCTTGATTGTCGACGTTAACGGAAAGCGGTGGTCTATCCACCCCAATGCCCCTGTCGTCTCGACTTGCTTCTCGCCAGCCATGTTACGGCTCCTCTCAAACTTTCGATGTCAGTTTTTCAACAACAACAGCCATGCCGTTTAGGCAGGGTTGTTCTCATCCACGCCAATTAGAATTCGGCTATCAGTTACATATTGGTAGGGCGGTACTTCCAAGTTATCTGGTGCGGGTTTGTTTTTATAGACTCGGCCGGCCATGTCAAAGTTCGAACCATGACATGGGCAAAGGCTTCCGCCTTCCCAATCGGCGGGCAGACTGGGTTGCGCGCCAGGTGTAAATTTTGGTGTTGGCGAACAACCCAAGTGGGTGCAAATGGCCACACCGACCCAAATCTCGGGCTTGCGTGAGCGCCAATCGTTTCTGGCGTACTCGGGCGTAATGCCTGGGCGCTCTGAATTGGGGTCGGCAAGCTGGCTGTTCAAAGCAGGCAGTGCCGCTATTTGTTCTGGCGTGCGGCGAATCACCCAGACGGGTTTCCCGCGCCATTCGACAGTGCGCAATTCACCAGGCCTCAAGTCACTGATGTCAACTTCGACCGCTGCGCCAGCGGCTTTCGCTTTTTCAGACGGGGCAAAGCTACCCACAAATGGCAATGCCACAGCGGCGCCTGCGACACCACCAACCGCACAGGTTGCACCAATCCAATAACGCCGCGAGGGATCTGGCGGCAACGTTAAAGGTGCTGAACCTTCTTCGCCCTGCTTTACAGTCGTATCCTGACTCATCACATCATCCTTGTGTTGCATTGACGACGCTAATGGTCGCCCGGTCATAGATCAATTAATATTTCGCACCGTAGTATAAACCCTCTAACGTTAACTCGCCCGTTACCTCAAAAGGAATCGAAATGTCCAAAGCAACCGGAATTATCAAGGAATTCAGAGCGTTCGCCGTTCGCGGCAACATGGTCGATCTTGCCGTTGGCGTCATTATCGGGGCGGCATTCTCAAAAATAGTCGATTCACTGGTTAAAGATGTGGTCATGCCGATTGTTAACTTCTTGGTTGGTGGCAAAGTCGACTTCTCAAACAAGTTTTGGATTCTGTCAGAGCCAGCCAATTACAATGGCTCAAGAACATATGCGGCTTTAAGTGAAGCCGGCGCTACGGTCTTGGCTTGGGGTCAGTTCTTGACCATCATGATTAATTTTATTCTGCTGGCCTTCATCATTTTCTGGATGGTAAAGCTGGTCAACAAAGCCCGTTCAAGCATAGAAGCAGAGAAACCAGCACCGGAACCTGCACCCACGCCAGCTGACGTCGCACTTTTGACCGAGATCCGAGATTTGCTAAAAAAATAAAACCAAGGCGATCAGGCTGGGTTGTCGATATCAATAAAATGCACGGGAATATCAAGCGCTGCTTGAAGCGCTTGACCGAGGGCTAGTACACCATAGCGCTCCGTGGCGTGATGGCCTGCGCTGATAAAAGCAACGCCGTTTTCTCTTGCCAAATGGGCGCAGGGCTCTGAAATCTCACCTGTGATAAAGACATCCGCACCGGCTTCGATGGCTGACTCAAACATGCCTTGAGCGCCACCGGTGCACCAAGCAATCCGTCGACAAGGCTGATCGGGATCGCCCACCACGATGGGTTCACGACGCAGTTTTTGCGCGATATGCGCTGAGAACTTAGACAAACGGCAGTCGTCTCTAGGTTGTCCCCACCAGATCAGCCCACTGGCACCTGTGGTGACTGGCGCGTCTTGGCTATCACGATCGATTACCCACTCAAGCTCTCGTGCCAGCTGTGCGTTGTTTCCCAGCACGGGGTGGGCATCAAGCGGTAGGTGATATGCGATCAAATTGATGTCATTGGCCAGCAAGCGTGCCAGCCGTGCACGACGCTGTCCCCGCACGGTTGGGTCTTCACCCCGCCAAAACCAGCCGTGGTGAACCAGCACCGCATCGGCACCAATATCAATCGCCTCATCAATCAACGCCAAGCTAGCTGTCACACCAGTGACCATTCGCTTGACGCGATCTGTGCCTTGAACCTGCAAGCCGTTTGGGCAATAATCCGCAAACATCGACGGTTGTAACGTGTCGTCGAGCCAGCGCAATAGGTCTTTCGTTTGAATGATGGTCAACTGTTTTCTGCCACCGCTTGCAAGGGCATTGGCTATGCGTGCGTCACTGGTGCATCACTGACAAGCAGTGCTTCGGCTCGCGCGACCAAGCCACGGCGATTGTCAGGGTCAAGCTGATGAAACACTTCTTGCAAACGCGCAAGGTCCTCGTCTTCGGTGTAGAACCAGCTAACTGGTGTTTGTAAAATCTCAGCGACCTTACACATCAGGCGATAATCGGGCGCATGCTTGCCACGCTCATATTGGTTCATCCGTGCGCTTGCTGAGGTTGGATCAATGCCGGCGAGTTTGCCTAGCTTCTCTTGTGACAAACCTGCTCTTAGCCGTGCTGTTTTAAGTCGTTCACAAATCATCATTTCCCCCTAAAGTGAACTGCTGGTTTCAACGTATTGATGCCCTGTATTGCAGCTGCGGGCTATGGTTTTATGTGTGTGTATACATATACTAAAAATTTTTCTAGTATTATGTCTACTAATATTAACTGATAGACAATATCATTTTTAATGATAACAGTGGCTGTTTTTTTAAAACCGATGGCTTAACCCGGCGGTTGACATGGACCTCAAGCAGATACAGTATTTTGTGGCGCTTTACGAAGAGCAGTCGGTAACTCGTGCCGCTCAGCGTCTAAACATCGTGCAGCCCGCGCTAAGCATGCAAATCGCTAAGCTTGAACGCGACGTCGGGCGCCAGCTGTTTAGACGCAGCGCTCGAGGCATGACGCCAACGCCCGCGGGCGACGAAATGCATGCCACTTTTGCGCCCATCGTTTCGGCATTCACGACAGCACGCGCCAAGGTTGTTCGCAGTGGCGGACAGCTCTCAGGTCATGTTCAAGTTGGCGTGGTAGCGAGCTTGGGCCACAGCGTTCTACCCAACACATTGATTCAATTCATGGCTGAACACCCTCGGGTCACGCTTTCGTTCACAGAAGGATTAACAGAAACCATTAGCGAGTCGGTGGCTAACGGGCAACTTGACCTCGCCTTCATCAACCGCCCAACTCGGCCAACAGGCTTGGCCATTGAACATGTGATTCAAGAAGAGGTGGTGCTCGTCTCCTCGCACAACACACCCATGAATATTGCCGATCGAATTGGTCTGGACGAGGTCAAGGATCGGTCTTTCATCATGCCGACCAAATCTCATGGGTTGCGTCAACTGATTGCGCGAGCTTTATCCAAAAGCAACTTTTCGATCATCCCAGTGCTGGAGATTGACTCTTTCATTGCCATCGCGACGCTGGTCAATGAGGGGCCGTATTTGACGTTTTTTCCAGAAGACATTGTGCGTAACTTGAAATACCGTGCCTCAATTGACTTACGAACACATCACTTGATCGAGCACGCCATGCACCGCGAAATCGTTTGCGCAACCAATCCGCGCCGGCCGCTAAGCCCAGCGGCAGAGAAACTGTCTACCGCATTGATCAGTGCCATTTGTAAAGCTCACGCAAGTATTCAGGCGAACCCAGACGCCAGACCTGCCAGCACCAGCTGACGACTCAATCAGGCTTGTCTGATTTTTTGCTGGGCGCATCGACCCCAACACCGTCTGTATCATCCACATCGTCGACATCGTCTGGGTCAGCGGCTCGAGGCTTAACTCGAGTGGCCACTAGGAGTCCAACCTCATACAGAATCCATAACGGCACGGCCAGCATGAACTGGCTAATCACGTCGGGCGGGGTCACAATGGCGGCGATCACAAAGGCCACCACCACCACATAACCACGTATTTCACGCAGCTTTTTAATTGACACCATGCCCATACGGACCAACAGCACCACCACAACGGGCACTTCAAACGTGATGCCAAACGCCAAGAACATCGACATCACAAAATTTAAGTACGCTTCAATATCAGGCGCAGGCGTGATTGATTGCGGTGCAAACGAGCTGATAAAGGCAAATACGGTTTGAAACACAACAAAATAACAAAATGCCATGCCCACCAAAAACAGCAACGAACTCGACACAATCAAAGGCATCGCCAAGCGTTGCTCGCTGCGATAAAGACCAGGTGCGACAAACGCCCACACCTGGTAGAGCACAAAAGGCAAGGCCAAGATGAAGGCCGCTAGCATGGTCACCTTGACAGGCACCATGAAGGGTGTAATCACACCCGTGGCAATCATCCGAGTACCCGGTGGCAAAGTGGCCAGCATGGGTTGCGCCAAAAAGTCATAAATGACCGAAGCACCGGGGTACATAAAGAGCACCACAAAAATCGCGACCACGGCACCAGCGGCCTTGATCAAACGATCACGCAGCTCAACCAAATGCGAAATGAAACCTGTTTGTAGGCCTTTGCCCTCGCCCTCTACTTCCTGCGCATTACTCACGTCTTGGGCTCCTGGGGCGCGGCCGCGGTCGCGCTAGCCGTTTGGGATGCGGCTTCAGTCTTTATGGGCTGATCATCTGAAGCGGCCGAGACCGCCTGAACTTTGGCACCAGAAGCCGGCACGGCACCCAAACCATTCAAGCTCTCAGCCGCGGGCTTCATGATCGGCTGATAGTCATAATCGAATTCGTCTTTGGGGTCGTTTTTGACCTCGCCAACAGAATCATCTTTAAGACTCCCAGCACTATCGGCCAAGCTGTCCTTCTTCAAACCTTCGCCCATTGAATTCACGTCGTCAATGGGTTCTTGAAGGCCTTGACGAATCTCAGACTCGGTTTTTGTGAATGAGCTTTGCACAGACTGCGCCGCAGACTCCATTTCTTGCTTCATCTTGCGTAACTCGTCGATCTCGACTTCACGCTGAATGTCGCCTTTGACGTCATTGACGTAACGCTGAGCACGACCGAGCAAATGCCCGACCGTACGAGCTACCTTTGGTAGCTTTTCAGGGCCGATCACAATCAAAGCGACAACGCCAACAAGCATCAACTCAGTAAAGCTGATATCAAACACACCAAGCCCTTAGTCAATCACGCCAACCCAAGGCTGGCGTTCAGAAAGTTACTGAGACGAAGAGCCAGATTTCTCTTTGGCCTGGACATCAATCGTCTCGCCCGAAGCCACGCGCTGTGTTGGCGCCGCGTCAGCGCTTTCCTTATCAGCGTTGTCATTGGCTTCTTTCATGCCATCTTTGAAGCCTTTAACCGCACCACCCAAGTCTGTACCCATGTTGCGCAATTTTTTGGTGCCGAACACCAAAGCGACGATCAGCAAAACAACCAACCAATGCCAAATACTAAAGCTGCCCATAGAATTTCTCCGGTCAAGCGTTGGGGGCGGCGCGTACAGCCCAGGGACGCGGTCCACCCATAATATGAAAATGAAGATGACCCACTTCTTGCCCACCATGGGCACCTGAGTTGATCACCACTCGGAAGCCACCCTGAGGGCCAGGGTCACACCCGTTGTCTGAAGCAATCTTCGGTATCAATGCCATCATTCTACCCAACCACTCGCCATCTGCGGGACCCACATCCTGTAGGGAAACCACGTGGTGTTTAGGCACCACCAAAAGGTGTATGGGGGCAGCCGGATTGATATCGCGAAAGACCACACAATCATCGTCTTTAAAAACGATGTCCGCGGGGATCTCACCGCGCACAATCTTGCAAAAAATACACTGATCACTCATGTCTTGCTTACTCCTTGGGACGGCTTGCTTTCTCTGCCAGACCCGATAAACCTTCGCGACGCGCGAGCTCGGCGAGCACTTGCTCGGGTCTGAGCCCATGGTGCGTCAGCGCCACTAGGCAATGAAACCACAGATCAGCCATTTCAGCGACGACCCTGTCTGGGGCGGCATCTTTACTGGCCATCACCAACTCAGTAGCCTCTTCACCGATTTTTTTTAAAATCGCGTCCGGCGCTCTGCTCAACAGCTTCGCCACGTAGGATGACGTCGGATCGCCCCCCGCTGCTGGCCGGCGGGCTTCCAACACATCGGCCACTCGGGCCAGAACCTCATCAGTGGCTTCTGTGGCCAACGGCTTTGTCATGATTTGTAAATTTGTGCGGGGTCTTTTAAGACCGGATCAATCACTGTCCACTGCATTTTGCCATCTTTATTGACCAACTGCCGATAAAAGCAGCTTTCTCTGCCCGTATGACAGGCCATGTGACCGACTTGTTCTACTGACAGTAAAATAACATCCGCGTCACAATCCAAACGAATATCAAAGACTTTCTGGGTGTGCCCAGATGTCTCACCCTTGCGCCAGAGGGCTTGCCGTGAACGGGACCAGTAAACGGCTTGGCCACTGGCCACGGTTTGCGCCAAGGACTCAGCATTCATCCAAGCCACCATCAGCACTCGACCGGTTTGGTGGTCTTGGGCAATGGCCGGCAGCAAACCTTGTGCATCAAACCTCACCTCACTTAACCATTCAAGCGTTTTGATATCTGCGTTTTGGCTCATCGGCTTGTCCTGACAGAGATACCCTGCGCGGCCATGTACTGCTTGGCCTGTTCAATGGTGTACTGCCCAAAATGAAAAATGCTGGCCGCCAACACTGCACTGGCGCCCCCCACGGTTACCCCTTGGACCAAATGCTCAAGCGAGCCTACCCCACCTGAGGCAATCACCGGCACGCTCACCGCATCAGAAACGGCTCGGGTCAGCGCCAAATCAAAGCCAATCTTGGTGCCATCGCGATCCATACTGGTTAAAAGCACTTCGCCCGCGCCGGCTTGAACCATCTGTTGCGCCCAAGCCAACACGTCCAAACCCGTGGCTCTTCGTCCGCCGTGGGTGTAAACCTCCCAACGGGGCGCCTCATCAGGCGAGTCGGCCACGCGCCGTGCATCAATGGCGATTACCACGCATTGCGAGCCATGGTAGTCGGTGGCGCGCTTGATCAAATCAGGGTCAGCAATGGCGGCGCTGTTGATCGACACTTTGTCCGCCCCAGCATTCAAAAGCCGTTGAATATCACTGACTTTACGAATACCACCACCGACTGTTAGCGGGATAAAAACTTGGCTAGCCACCGCCTCAATGATCGGCAATATCAAATCACGGTCATCACTTGTGGCGGTAATGTCTAAAAAGGTCAGCTCATCGGCGCCCTGTTCGTTATAACGCTCAGCGATTTCAACAGGGTCGCCTGCGTCAGTCAGGTCAACAAAGTTCACCCCTTTCACCACTCGACCCGCGGTGACGTCTAAGCACGGGATGATCCGTCGCCCAAGGCCGTTACAGTGTGCGTCAGCGCTTGGCAGGGCACTGGATACCACTGTCATGGGCACAACTCGTCGGCGCGCAATACCGCCGCCTGAAAATCCAACGTGCCTTCATAAATACTACGACCCAGAATGGCGCCTTCAACGCCATCTTCCTGAACAGCGCATAAAGCATCCACGTCGCGCATATCCGTGATGCCGCCTGAGGCTATCACTGGTATACGAACGTGGCGCGCCAATGCCACTGTGGCCTCAATGTTGACGCCAGTAAGCATGCCGTCGCGGCCAATATCGGTATAAATGATGGCTTCACAGCCGTAATCTTCAAATTTCTTGGCAAGATCTGTCACGCTGTGCTTGGTGAGTTTGCTCCAACCGTCGGTCGCAACGTGTCCATCTTTGGCGTCCAAACCGACAATGATCTGACCCGGAAAGGCGGTGCAGGCATCTTGTAAGAACCCAGGGTTCTTGACCGCGGCAGTGCCAATAATCACATAAGTGATGCCAGCATCGAGGTAACGCTCGATGGTGTCCAAATCTCGAATCCCACCACCAATCTGCACCGGCACATCGCCACCCATGGCATTTAAGATCTCGCGAATCACGGTCTCATTGCGCGGCTTACCGGCGATGGCGCCGTTTAAGTCCACTAGGTGAAGTCGCTTGGCACCCATATCGGCCCAACGCTCAGCCACCTCAACCGGGTCGTCCGAGAAAACTGTGGCGTCATCCATATCGCCTTGGCGAAGGCGAACGCACTTACCGTCTTTGAGGTCAATGGCAGGTATGAGAAGCATAGCGGGCGTTGAGATTTAGTAAGGTTTAGGGCCTGAGGCTCTCAGCATCAGGGTTTTAAGGATTCCAGTCTACAAAATTACGGTACAGACGCAAACCATCTTGTGCACTTTTTTCTGGGTGAAACTGCACGGCAAAAATATTGTCTCGTGCTACCGCGCAAGTAAAGGGGTAGCCGTAATCGGCCTCACCCACTGAAACCGACGGGTCAGCCACCACAACATGGTAGCTGTGTACAAAGTAAAAAGGCGCGTTGTCGGCAATCCCAGCCCAAAGGGGGTGTGACTGCGTTTGGCGCACGCCGTTCCAACCCATGTGGGGGATTTTTAACCTCTCGTGGCCGGCAGACGCCTCGAACGCTGCCCCCGCAAAGTGCAAGACCTCACCAGGCAAGAGGTTCAAACAATCAGTGTCACCTTCTTCGCTGCGGGCAAAAAGCATTTGTTCGCCCACACACACACCAAGCAAGGGCTTGTTTTGTGCGACATTGAGCATCACTTCTCGCAAACCCGCTTCTTCAAGCGTGCGCATGCAGTCAGCCATGGCCCCTTGGCCCGGCAACACAACACGATCGGCATTGCGGATAACGGCGGCATCACCCGTTAGGCGCACCTCGGCCTCAGGCGCCACGTGGCGCAGGGCACGCTCAACCGAGTGATAATTGCCCATACCGTAATCAACGATTGCGATGACTGTCATGTTGTTTGGTCTGAATCGTGCCGCTGGCGGCGTTTACAGCACGCCTTTGGTCGAGGGAATTTCACCGGCTTGGCGAGGATCGAGTTCGGCTGCCATGCGCAAGGCGCGTCCAAAGGCTTTGAAGACTGTCTCGCATTGATGGTGAGCGTTACCACCGCGTAGGTTGTCAATGTGCAAGGTCATCAAAGCGTGGTTGACCAGCCCTTGAAAAAATTCGCGGCTCAAATCGACATCAAAATCGCCGACACGCGCACGCGTAAACGGCACATCAAAAATCAAACCTGGGCGACCTGAAAGGTCGATCACCACGCGTGACAAGGCCTCATCAAGTGGCACATAAGCGTGACCATAGCGACGCAAACCGCGCTTGTCACCCCAAGCTTCAGACAATGCCTGACCGAGCGTGATGCCAACGTCTTCAACCGTGTGATGCGCGTCAATGTGCAAGTCACCAGTGGCCTTGATGTCCAAATCAATCAGACCATGGCGAGCAATTTGATCAAGCATGTGGTCGAGAAATGGCACACCGGTGTCAATGGTCTGACGGCCAGTGCCGTCAAGATTGATGGCAACCCGGATTTGGGTTTCTTTGGTATTGCGGGTAACGTCAGCGGTTCGCATATTCACACACATTAAGACTGAAGCTCAGTCACATAAAAACCATATTGTACGGGCGAATCCACTTGCCGGGCAGCTAGCCAACAAACAAACCAAAAGCGTCGAGCCACTGGGACGAAGCCGATCGGGTTAAACCTTAATCGTTGCCTGACTGGTCTTGCATCCGATAGCGGGCGCTTTGGGCATGTGCCTGCAAACCTTCCCCCATGGCCAACGTGTCGGCAATGGCACCCATGGTCTGGGCACCGGCGCTTGAGACATGAATAATGCTGGAGCGCTTTTGAAAATCATAGACTCCAAGCGGTGATGAAAACCGCGCCGTGCGTGATGTCGGCAACACGTGATTGGGGCCAGCGCAGTAGTCGCCAAGTGACTCTGAGCTGTGGCGCCCCATGAAAATGGCGCCAGCGTGACGCAACAAGGGCAGTAAGGCTTCAGGGTCGACGACCGAGACTTCTAAATGTTCTGGGGCAATTTGGTTGCTGATTTCGCAGGCCTCTTCGAGGCTGGCCACTTTGATCAACGCCCCACGGTTTTTTAAGCTGGTAGCAATGATTGTCGCGCGCGGCATGGTTGGCAGCAGACGTGCAATCGAGGCGGCAACCGCATCGAGGTAATCGGCATCAGGGCACAGCAAAATGGCTTGCGCCAATTCATCGTGTTCAGCCTGAGAAAACAAATCCATCGCAATCCAGTCTGCCGGCGTCTGGCCGTCACAGATGATCAAGATTTCGCTAGGGCCAGCAATCATGTCAATGCCAACCACCCCAAAAACCCGTCGTTTGGCAGCTGCCACATAGGCATTACCTGGGCCCACAATCTTATCAACCGCGGTAATCGTTTCCGTGCCATAAGCCAAAGCACCCACGGCTTGGGCGCCACCAATGGCGTAAATGCGGTCAACACCACTGATGGCTGCTGCTGCCAACACCAAGGGGTTTTGTGTGCCATCAGGCGTGGGGGTCACCATGGTGAGGACAGAGACACCGGCCACCTTGGCTGGAATGGCGTTCATCAAAACCGATGATGGATAAGCGGCTTTACCGCCAGGCACATATAGACCTGCACGATCCAAGGGCGTGATTTGCTGACCCAAGCGCGTACCATCGGCTTCCACATAAGACCAGCTTTCTTGTCGCTGCTTTAAGTGGTATTGACGGACCCGATCGGCTGCTGCTTCTAGGGCTTTGCGCTGATCGAGCGGCAGATTGTTCAGTGCTTGCTGCCAAACGGCAGGATCAATCTCCAACTCAGCCACGGTTTTGGCATCAACCCGATCGAACTGTCGGGTGTAATCCAACAAGGCCGCATCACCGTGCTCGCGGACATTAGCCAAAATGCCGGCCGTGGCGGCTTCGATGGAGTCGTCTTGTGCCGCATCCACATGCAACAGCGTCTTGAGCTGCGCTTGGAAGTCAGGGTCACTTGCGTTCAAACGGGAGATGAGTGCACTCATGGCTTGGCCAATATCAAAACAATAGGTTTAGAAAGTCAGTACAGCATGATTAGGTGGTCTTGACGCTTGCGGCTTCGAACGCATCAATCACCGGCTGCAACAGCGCGTGGCGGGTTTTAAGCGCGGCGCGGTTCACAATCAACCTTGATGATATCGGCATTATGTCTTCAACCGCCAAAAGGTCGTTGGCTTTGAGGGTATTTCCCGTTGAGACCAAATCCACAATCGCATCCGCGAGCCCAATCAAGGGGGCAAGCTCCATCGATCCGTAGAGCTTGATGAGGTCGACGTATACCCCTTTGCTGGCAAAGTGCTGACGGGCAGCCGCCACGTACTTGGTGGCGACGCGCAGCCGTGCACCTTGGCGCACGGCTGCCTCGTAGTCAAAGCCATTGCGTACCGCCACACACAAGCGGCAATTGGCAATGCCCAAGTCAATCGGTTGATACAGGGCGCCTGGATGGCTGGCCGCGTGTTCAATCAAAACGTCTTTACCGGCAATACCAAGATCGGCGGCACCGTATTCGACATAGGTCGGCACATCAGAGGCACGCACAATGATGATGCGCACGTCGGGCCGGTTGGTGGGCAATATCAGCTTGCGCGACTTTTCTGGGTCTTCGGCCACCTCAATGCCAGCGGCTTTGAGTAACGGCAAGGTTTCTTCAAAAATCCGGCCTTTGGAAAGCGCCAGCGTTAAGGGTCGGTCTGATGCCATGTTCATCGGATTTCTCATGCCGTGAGTCGTTCAATCTGTGCGCCAAGTTGACTTAACTTGCGCTCCATGTGACTGTAACCGCGATCCAAATGATAAATGCGCTCGACAACCGTTTGGCCACTGGCGGCCAAACCCGCAATCACCAAGCTAGCGGAGGCGCGCAAATCGGTTGCCATCACGGTGGCCCCAGACAAGCCCATCACCCCACGCACCACCGCCGTGTGGCCATCGATCTCAATATCGGCACCCAACCGAATCAGCTCTTGCACGTGCATGAAGCGATTCTCAAAAATGGTCTCCACCACAATGCCCGTGCCTTCAGCCAAAGTGTTTAGCGCCATGAACTGCGCCTGCATGTCTGTGGCAAAGCCAGGGTATTCGTGCGTGCGAACATCAACGGCTTTGGGGCGTCCTTTCATTTGCGCCGTAATCCAGTCTGAGCCAAGCTCTAGAGTTAGACCAGCTTGAGCCAATTTGCTCAACGTTGCCCCCATGGTGCCAGGTGCAACTTGAGTTAATCGAATCTCACCACCTGTAGCGGCCACGGCGCACAGGAAGCTACCCGCCTCGATTCGATCGGCTATGACCGTATGCTCAGCCCCATGTAATGCGGGCACGCCTTCGATCACGATACGATCAGAACCATGACCACTGATTCGAGCACCCATTTTGATGAGTAAGTTGGCCAAATCCACCACTTCCGGTTCACGCGCTGCGTTCTCTAACACGGTCGTGCCTTCAGCCAAGGTCGCAGCCATCATCAGGTTTTCTGTGCCGGTGACGGTTACCATGTCAGTGCGAATGACCGCGCCGCGCAACCGCTTGGCTTTGGCAATCACATAGCCATGCTCAATGCGTATCTCAGCCCCGAGGGCCTCTAGGCCACTGATGTGTTGATCGACTGGCCGCTGACCAATCGCGCAACCACCGGGCAAACTAACGCGTGCCTCACCAAAGCGTGCGAGCAGCGGCCCCAAGACCAAAATCGAGGCGCGCATGGTTTTCACCAAATCGTAGGGTGCTTCAAGCGAGCTGACCGTTTGCGCGCATATCTCAACGCGCTGCGCATCATCGCGCACGCTTTGAACACCAAGCTGCTTCAGTAGGCGCAACGCCGTGGCAATGTCTTTGAGGTCTGGAACATTGTGAAGTCGTAAGGGGTCTGGGGTTAACAGGGCGGCACAAAGGATGGGCAGGGCGGCATTTTTAGCGCCCGAAATCTCGACCTCGCCCTGCAAGGGCACGCCACCGTGAATACTGAGCCGATCCATTAGGCTTTCGCCCCATACTCTTCGGGCGTCAGTGTTTTCATGGACAAAGCATGAATCTCATCTTTCATGCGGTGGCCAAGCGCTTGATAAACCAACTGGTGACGCGCGATTGGGCGTTTGCCCTCAAATGCGGGGCTTACGATCAGCGCCTCAAAATGGGCACCATCTCCGGTGACCTCAACCCGATCACAGGTCAAGCCCTCTTCGATGTAACGACGAATGTCTTCAGGGGTAGGCAACATGGGGCAATCCTATCAAAGTCTCATCTTGTACCCACTGTCGAGCAATCGCATTGCCACGACCGTGAGCACCACAAACACAAACGACACCACCGCTAGACTTAACCAAGGTGAACTATCGGACACCCCAAAAAAACCGTAGCGAAAGCCATCTATCGTATAAAAAATTGGGTTCCAGTGCGAGACACCCTGCCAAAATGGCGGCAAGATGTGGATTGAGTAAAAAACACCCGACAAAAATGTAGCGGGCATGATCAGGAAATTCTGAAACGCGGCCAACTGATCAAACTTCTCTGACCAAAGCCCTGCGATCAAGCCCAAGATACCCATAATTGCGCTGGCCAGCATCGCAAACACAATCACCCAAACGGGTGCGACCACTGGCAAGGGAAAGAACAATAGGGCAACCAACCAAACCACGGCACCAACTGACAAACCACGCACCACAGCCGCCAGCACGTAAGCAGAAAAGAACTCTCGGTTTGATATGGGTGTGAGTAGCACAAACACCAAATTGCCGGTCACGCGACTTTGGATCAACGAGGATGACGGGTTGGCAAATGCGTTTTGCAACATCGACATCATCATCAAGCCCGGTATCAAAAAGGTGGTGTACGGGATTTCGCCGTAGACCTGCACACGATCTTGTAACACCTGGGCAAACACGATCAGGTATAACAAAGCCGTGATCACTGGCGCGGCGATAGTCTGAAACCCCACTCGCCAGAAACGCAACAACTCCTTGTAAAGCAAGGTGTAGAAGCCCGAGCGCACCTGGGGATTGGCTTGGAACGGTGTCATGCAACCCCCCTGGCATTACGATCGTCACGCATGATCTGAACAAAAGCCTCTTCCAATCCGGCACCACCGACGCGCGCCAATAAGGCCTGTGTCGTGTCGAGCGCCACCACGCGACCCTCGCGCATCATGGCAATACGGCCACACAAGGCTTCAGCTTCTTCAAGGTAATGCGTGGTCAACAAAATGGTGTGTCCTTCTTTGTTTAGCCGCGCAATGAACTCCCAAAGACTGCGACGAAGATCCACGTCCACCCCTGCGGTGGGCTCATCAAGCACAATCACTGGCGGGCGGTGAACCAGCGCTTGGGCCACTAACACGCGACGCTTCATGCCGCCCGACAAAGCCCGCATGTTGGCATTGGCTTTTTCAGTCAATCCCAAGTTATGTAGGACCTCGTCAATCCAATCATCGTTTTGCCGCAAGCCAAAGTAGCCGGACTGGATTCGCAAGGTCTCGCGTACGGTAAAAAATGGGTCATAGACCAATTCTTGCGGCACCACCCCCAAAGAGCGGCGCGACTGCCTGAAATCGGTCACCACGTTGTGGCCACACACCCACGCTTGACCAGAGGTGGCGTATGAGAGACCTGCCAAGATTGAAATTAACGACGTCTTGCCAGCACCATTGGGACCGAGCAAGCCAAAAAACTCGCCGTACTCAATGCGCAGATCGATGTCTTGCAATGCCACCAGACCACTGCGGGGCTTTTTTAACAACCGGTCCCACCAGTGTTTGTAGGGGGTCACATAGGTTTTGTGGATATGCTGAAATTCGATTGCGGCAGATGACATTCTATTTATTGATTATTTCGCTTGTTTAAAGCCGCGATCAGTCCGTCTATACCTGATCGGTTGATTTCTTGCGAAAACTGGCCGCGGTAGTTTTGAATCAACCAGATGTTCTCGACGTTGAGGTCGTAAATGCGCCAACCTTCCGGTGTTTTTTCAAGCCGATAGTCGATGCGAATCGGCTGAACGTTGGTGCCCTGAACCACGCTTGAAGGAACCACCACGTCTTTGGCGTTTTCATCACCACGAAAGGTCAACACTTCCATACTGGTGCCATTGTCGATCTTCGATAAAGCGCCGGCGTAAGTGCGCACGAGCGTCGAGCGAAAGGCTTCAACAAGCGCTGCACGCTGCTCTGGCGTGGCATCACGCCAATGCTTGCCGGCTGACAGTCGCGTGGTTTTTTCAAAATTAACGTAAGGCATCACGTTGGTTTGCACGATCTCATTAATACGAGCCACGTCCTGGTTTCTAACCGCTGGATCGGCTTTGAGCACACTGAGCAGCGCATCGGCCACAGCCTGCACAAAGACCGGCGGGGGATCTTGCGGGTTGGGTGCAGCCGCAGCCGCTTGGCCACCAAATGCCACGGCAAACGTCACCAACAACCAAGCACTCAATTGAGCACCAAACCGACGCTGACCCAACAACTGAAACATCTTACTCATGGTGATTTCTCCGGTGTGATGCCAAGCGCTTTTTCATCCGCTTTCACATCTTCATAATCTTCGTAGTCTGGTAGCGACTGAGCATCTGCGTCACCCAACACTTGGGCCTCGCGACGCTGCAAATAAGCGTCCCGTATGAAGCTATAAGGATCGAGTGCGGTGCTGTCGACCGTTTTGCTGACCGTGAGCAAGGCTTCGCGGCGAACCACAAACTCCAAGCCCCACAACGAATTACGCACGGGCACATTTTTAATCATGCCAATGGTGTCGAGCTGATTACCCACGAGGTTCACAACATCACCCGCACCATCACGCACTGAACTCGCGCCAATAATGGGCAGCACCAAATAGGGACCTTGCGGCACACCCCAAACACCTAAGGTGACACCAAAATCGTTTGCGATGCGTGGTTGTCCGTTCATGCTGGCCACATCAATACAACCACCCAAACCTAGGGTGGTGTTGAACATAAAGCGACCCATGGTGTTAATCGCATCAAAATGACGCTGCTGCAAGGCGCTGTTAATGGCCGACCAAATCTCACCAATGTTCAGGTAGGCATTGCGTATGCATGTTCGCACCGGACGCGGTGTCACAAAGGCATACAGTTCGGCCACCGGTCTGAAGAGCCCGCGGTCAAGCTCATCGTTAAACGCATAAACACCGCGGTTCATGCTTTCCCACGGATCAGCTGGGTCAGTAGGCCCTTGCGTTGACGCACAGCCACCCAAGGTCACGATTGTCGAGATTAAGAAGAGGCGCTTAAAACTGGCAAAGCGAGCATTGGCCATCGTCATTAACCTGTTACTCAGTTGAAATGAAGTCAATCGACCGCCCCCTCTCGTTCGGCGCTACCGTAAAGAAACTGGCTAATCAATTGCTCAAGAATGATCGCACTCTGCGTCAGTGTAATGTCATCGCCTGCAACCAACATGCGGTCATCGCCACCAGCGTCTAAACCGATAAATTGCTCGCCGAGCAGACCAGAGGTCAAGATGCTCGCTGACGTATCAGCGGGAAACTCAAAGTGGCGCTCGAGGTTGACCGTTACCACTGCCTTGTACGTTTGATCATCAAATTGAATATCAGCCACGCGCCCGACCACAACGCCGGCACTTTTAACGGGTGCCCGCACCTTCAGCCCGCCAATATTGTCAAAGCGGGCTTGAACAGCGTAAGTGTCGGCCAACGAAAAGCTACTCAAATTGCCTGCTCGTAGCGCTAAAAACAATAGCGCCACAATGCCCAGCATGACAAATAGACCAACCCAGACATCAACCTTTTGATTGGACATGCGGCTTACCTCATTAGTGACTAAACATAATGGCAGTCAAGACAAAATCCAGACCCAGCACCACCAAAGAACCTGCCACCACTGTGCGGGTGGTGGCGCGCGACACCCCCTCAGGGGTCGGGCGGCATTGCCACCCTTCAAACAACGCAATCAAAGTCACTGCCACGCCAAACACCACGCTTTTGATGACCCCATTGAGAACGTCATTGAAAACATCAACGCCGTTTTGCATTTGCGACCAAAAGGCACCGGTGTCGATGCCAATCAAAACCACGCCAACGAACCAGCCACCCAAAACACCCATCATGGAAAACACAGCTGCCAAAATCGGCATGGCGATGATGCCACCCAAAAACCTAGGTACCAAGACCCGTCGAATCGGATCAACCGCCATGACCTCCATGGCTGACAATTGCTCACCAGCTTTCATCAAGCCAATCTCAGCAGTCAGCGATGTGCCCGCGCGCCCGGCAAACAACAACGCCGTGACAACGGGCCCAAGCTCACGCACCAACGACAATGCCACCAAAAGACCCAACGCTTCTTCAGAACCGTAGCGGTTTAGGGTGTAGTAGCCTTGTAAGCCCAAAACGAAGCCCACAAACAAGCCAGACACCAAAATAATCAGTAGCGAATAGTTGCCGATGAAGTGTACTTGCTGGATGACCAAACGCGGGCGCTTAACCACAATCCCCAGGCGGACGACCAGCATGCCAAAGAACCGTGCCACTTGACCCAGCACCACCAGCTTTTCAAGGGTGAAGCGCCCCACGGCTGCTAGCGCATTCACCGGCCAACCCCTTTGCGCTCGGCCCAGCGCTCAAAGTCTGGTGTCACGGGGTAGTCAAAGGCAACTGGCCCGTCGGGTGCGCCATCCAAGAACTGTCGCACATAGGGGTCACTTGACTCACCGAGCGTGGCCGGTGACCCGTGGGCTTTGAGCGCTCCTTGGCCAACAAGATAAACGGTATCAGCAATGGCAAACGACTCAGCCACATCATGGGTAATGAGCACTGAGGCGCAGCCCAAACGATCAGATAAGCGACGAATGAGACGCGCTGTAACGCCCATGGAAATGGGGTCTAAACCGGCAAACGGTTCGTCGTAAAACACCAATTCAGGTTCACGCACCACGGCGCGTGCCAAGGCCACGCGGCGGGCCATGCCACCTGATATGGCTGACAGTTTCAAATGAGCCGCTGCCTTCAAACCAACCGCATCAAGCGTTTCCAATACTTTAATGGTCAACGCAGCTTCTGAAAGCGTCGTGTGTTCGCGCAACGGAAACGCCACGTTCTCAAACACATTTAAATCTGTAAACAGGGCGCCGTGCTGAAACAACACGCCCATGCGCTGGCGCAGTGATTGTAGCCCCGCCCCCCCTAGACCTGTGAGGGATTGCCCAAAAACGGAAACAACCCCAGCTTGAGGTGGCAATTGGCCGGTTGCTGCTCTCATGAGTGTGGTTTTGCCTGACCCTGAACCGCCCATGACGGCAACCACCTCACCGGCCTTGATTTGCAACGACAAATCAGCCAGCACCACGAAGTCGCCATAGCCCAGCGTTACGCGGTCAAATGACAACAAAACGTTCGGATCGGACAGCTTGGCTTCGCGCTCGGCAGAAGCGGTGCTCAAAAGGTTCATAACACCATTGTACTGTGGCGCCATGAACCGGTTGAGGCAAGTTTGAACAATCCGCGCAACTAGCGTGGTAGTTCTGTCACGCCCATCAAGAACTCATCAACCGCGCGTGCGCACTGTCGACCCTCGCGAATAGCCCAAACCACCAATGACTGACCACGACGCACATCACCTGCAGCAAAAACCTTGGGTACGTTAGTCTGATAGTCGTCGGTGTTGGCCCGTGCGTTACCGCGCGGATCCATCTCGACGCCAAATGATTGCAACATTTGGTTAATTGGCGACACAAAACCCATGGCCAACAGCACCAAGTCGGCTTTGATCTCGAACTCTGAGCCCGCCACTTCTTGCATTCTCATCTGACCGGTGGCCTCATCGCGCAACCACTCGACCTTAGCGCCAATAATTTTGGTGACTTTGCCTTTCTCACCCTTGATCGACTTAGTCGTGATTGCCCAATCGCGATCCACACCCTCGTCATGCGAAGATGACGTCCGCAGCTTGGCGGGCCAGTAAGGCCATGTCATGGCCACGTTTTCATGTTCGGGGGGTTTGGGCATCAATTCAATTTGTGTCACTGACACCGCACCATGACGGTTGCTGGTGCCCACACAATCTGAACCGGTGTCACCACCGCCAATCACCACCACGTGCTTGCCTCTTGCCAAGACTTGTCCTGAAACATCATCACCGGCCACCACTTTGTTTTGGGGGCGCAAGAAATCCATGGCGAACATCACACCATCGAGCTCTCGGCCTTCGACTGGCAAATCACGCGGATTTTCACATCCGCCTGACAAGACCACGGCATCAAACGCTTCGTTTAGCTGCGCAGGGGTCATGACCGTCAGACCGGCGGCCATGGTGTCATCTGGCGAACCGATAAAGGTCGACGGGCAAAAGGTCACGCCTTCAGCTTGCATTTGCGCAATCCGCTGGTCAATCAAACGCTTTTCTAGCTTGAAGTCAGGAATGCCATAACGCAACAAACCACCAATGCGGTCTTGCTTCTCAAACACTGTCACGTCGTGACCCACGCGAGCCAACTGCTGTGCTGCTGCCATACCGGCGGGACCAGAGCCCACCACGGCGACTTTCTTACCCGTGCTTTTGGTCGGTGGTTGCGGCACAACCCAACCCTCTTCCCAGCCTTTGTCTATGATGGCGTGCTCGATAGACTTGATGCCAACCGGGTCGTTATTGATGGTCAAGGTGCAGGCGGCTTCGCAAGGTGCTGGACAAATACGACCTGTAAACTCAGGAAAATTATTGGTCGAATGCAACACGCTTAGGGCTTCGCGCCACTGCTGGCGGAACACCAAATCGTTCCAGTCGGGAATGATGTTGTTAACCGGACAGCCTGTGTTGCAGAAAGGAATGCCGCAATCCATACAACGCGCGCCTTGCTTACCAGCTTCGGCGTCGGTTAAACGCACCACAAACTCGCGCCAATGCTTAACCCTTGACTCAGGGGCTTCGTAGGCCTCAGACAGGCGCTTCAACTCTAAAAATCCAGTTACCTTACCCATGATTTCTATTTCCCCTCGTTAAGCAGCTTTGGCTGCTGGGTTGGCCTTGTCCCACAATTCACCCAAGGCACGACGATATTCAGTTGGCATAACTTTCACGAAAAAACCGCGAGCGCTTTGCCAATTACCCAAGATGTCACGAGCCCTAAAGCTGCCGGTGTAGCGGAAGTGGTTTTCGATCAAGCGTTTCAGAATGACTTCATCTGTTTCGCGCTCTAGGTCACGACTGGAACTGTGCCAGCCTTCTATACCTACTTTTTCTTTTTGCTCAGCCGCTGTGAGCACAGGCTCAAGCTCGACCATACTCAGGTTGCAGTTCTCAGCAAACTGGCGCTCAGGATCGTAGACATAAGCCACACCACCTGACATGCCAGCAGCAAAATTACGACCGGTACGACCGAGCACCACCACGGTGCCGCCCGTCATGTACTCACAGCCGTGGTCCCCCGTGCCCTCAACCACGGCAAGGGCGCCCGAGTTACGAACCGCAAAGCGCTCACCCGCCACACCACTCAAGTAAGCCTCACCGAAGGTGGCGCCGTAGAGCACGGTGTTGCCCACAATAATTTGCTCAGGACCAAACCCACGGAAGTCATTGGGGCTGCGCACGATAATGCGCCCGCCTGCCAATCCCTTACCGACGTAATCGTTGCCTTCACCCACCAAATCAAACGTCACGCCATGCGCCAAAAACGCGCCAAAGCTTTGTCCGGCGCTGCCGTTGAGTTGGATGTGGATTGAATCATCGGCCAAACCGTCATTGCCGTGTCGACGGGCGATTTCACCGGACAACATGGCACCAACGCTACGGTTGCGGTTACGCACCGGCGTGATAAAAGACACCTTCTCACCATTTTCGATGGCTTGCTTGCTGCGTTCAATCAACTGGTGATCTAACGCGGCCTCAAGGCCGTGGTCTTGTGTCTCAACGTGATAGCGTGGACTTGAGCTAATGGGCTGATAAAACACCTTGGTGAAGTCCAAACCGTGCGCCTTCCAGTGCTCGATGCCTTGGCGGGTATCGAGTAAATCAGTACGACCAATCAGCTCATCGAATTGACGCACGCCGAGTTGGGCCATCAGCTCTCGCACTTCTTCGGCAACGAAGAAGAAGTAGTTCACCACGTGCTCGGGTTTGCCTTGGAATTTCTGGCGCAAGACTGGGTCTTGCGTAGCCACACCAACCGGGCAGGTATTGAGGTGGCATTTGCGCATCATGATGCAACCTTCAACCACCAATGGTGCGGTCGCAAACCCGAATTCATCAGCGCCCAACAAAGCACCAACCACCACATCACGGCCGGTTTTCATTTGACCGTCTGCTTGCACCCGGATGCGGCTTCGCAGGTTATTGATCACCAACGTTTGCTGGGTTTCAGCCAAGCCCAGTTCCCAAGGTGTGCCCGCGTGCTTGATCGATGAAATGGGTGATGCGCCAGTGCCACCATCATGACCAGCAATCGTCACGTGATCAGACTTGGCTTTGGCCACGCCCGCTGCCACAGTGCCCACACCGACTTCAGAGACCAATTTGACCGAAATCGAGGCCCGCGCATTGGCATTTTTCAAATCATGTATCAACTGCGCCAAATCTTCGATCGAGTAGATGTCATGGTGTGGTGGGGGTGAAATCAAACCAACGCCGGGTACCGAACAGCGCAACTTGGCGATGTATTCAGAGACCTTGTGACCAGGCAACTGACCGCCTTCGCCTGGCTTTGCCCCTTGCGCCATTTTGATTTGGATTTGATCAGCGCTAGCCAGATATTCTGCATTAACCCCAAATCGGCCTGAGGCCACTTGCTTGATTTTCGAGCGCAACGAGTCGCCTTTGCGCAAGGGCACATCGGCTTCGATCCGGTCTGTACCCAGCACAGAGGCCAGTGAGTCACCGTCTTGAATATCACTACCACCCGTTTGCATTTCTCGGCGGTAACGCAAATCGTCCTCGCCGCCTTCACCGGTGTTTGATTTCCCACCGATACGGTTCATGGCAACCGCCAAAACAGCGTGCGCTTCTGTCGAAATTGAACCCAAAGACATGGCGCCCGTTGCAAATCGCTTGACGATCTCCTTGGCGGGCTCGACCTCTTCCAAGGTAATGGCTTGGCTTGGATCAAACTTAAACTCAAACAAACCGCGCAAAGTCATGTGACGCTTACTTTGATCATTGATCATTTGTGCGTACTCTTTGTATGTCGAGTAGTTGTTTGCACGGCTGGCATGTTGCAATTTTGCAATCGCATCAGGCGTCCACATGTGCTGCTCACCGCGAACGCGGTAGGCGTAATCGCCGCCGGCCTCTAACGCGTCGGCCAAAATAGGATCTTTGCTAAAGGCAGAACGATGCACACGCAAGGCTTCTTCGGCAATCTCAAAGACATCAACGCCTTCAATGTTGCTGGTGGTGCCAGGAAAGTACTTTTTGATGAGTTCTGAATGCAAACCAACTGCTTCAAAAATCTGCGCACCGCAATATGACATAAAGGTTGAGATGCCCATTTTGGACATGACCTTGTTTAAGCCCTTGCCGATAGCCTTGATGTAGTTCTTGACGGCCAAATCGCCGTTTTCGGCTTTGGCGCGGACCGTCTCAAGCGAGAGGTAGGGGTGGATGGCTTCAGCACCGTAACCGCCAAGCAAAGCAAAGTGATGCACTTCACGTGCCGAACCCGTCTCGACCACCAAACCTGTGAGCGTACGAACGCCAGCGGTGATAAGGTGCTGGTGAATGGCCGATGTTGCCAGCAGCGCAGGAATCGCGACACGGTCAGCATCAACCAAACGGTCAGACAATATCAGCACGTTATAACCGCTAATGACAGCATCAGCGGCGCTGGCACACAAAGCCGCAATGCGAGCCTCGATACCCTCAGAACCCCAAGCGGCTGGGTAAGTGATGTCTAGCTCAAAGCTTCGAAATTTCAAACCAGTGATGTTATCCACGTCGCGTAACTGCGCCATGGCGTTTTCATCAAGCACCGGTTGGGCAATTTCAAGGCGCAAAGGTGGGTTGACGTTATTGATATCGAGCAAGTTTGGCTTGGGTCCGATGAACGAGACCAAAGACATCACCATCTGTTCGCGGATCGGGTCAATCGGTGGGTTGGTTACCTGTGCAAACAACTGTCTAAAGTAGTTGTAGAACGGTTTGGCACGATCTGACAACACCGCCAACGGCGCATCATTGCCCATGGAACCGGTCGCCTCTTCACCGGCGTGAGCCATCGGATCCAAGATGAACTTGTAGTCTTCTTGGGTCCAGCCAAATGCTTGCTGGCGATCGAGCAAAGAAATAGACGAGTGGGTCTGGGCCTTGGCTGCGGCACCGGGTGTGGGCAAGCTTTCGAGCTTGACACGCAGGCGGTCAATCCACTGGCGATAGGGACGGCTGTTGGCCAGCTGTGACTTGATTTCGTCGTCGCCAATGATTCGGCCCTGCTCTAAGTCGATCAAGAACATCTTGCCGGGTTGCAGACGCCATTTTTGAACAATGCGGCTTTCCGCGATCGGCAACACGCCAGCCTCAGATGCCATGATCACCAAATCGTCGTCGGTAATCAAATAGCGTGCTGGACGTAGGCCGTTGCGGTCAAGGGTGGCACCAATTTGGCGACCGTCGGTAAAAGCAACAGCCGCTGGACCATCCCATGGCTCCATCATGGCGGCGTGGTACTCGTAGAACGCGCGACGCGACGGATCCATGTGCGAGTGTTGCTCCCAAGCCTCGGGAATCATCATCATCATGGCGTGGGCCAAGGAATAGCCAGACATCACCAACAATTCGAGACAGTTGTCAAAGGTGGCGGTGTCGGATTGCCCAGGGTAAACAATGGGGTAGAGCTTGGCGAGGTCATCGCCGAGCACGGCTGATTCCATCGTGCCCTCACGGGCGCGCAACCAGTTGTAATTGCCTTTCACGGTGTTTATTTCACCATTATGGGCAATCAAGCGATAAGGGTGGGCCAGTGGCCAAGCCGGAAATGTGTTGGTCGAAAAGCGCTGGTGCACCAGTGCCAAGGCTGACACGGCTCGCGGGTCACTTAAGTCACGGTAGTACTGGCCCACTTGGTTAGCCAGCAACAAGCCCTTGTAGACGACCGTGCGAACCGAAACAGAAGGCACGAAGTACTCGGTGCCGTGCGCAAGCTTCATTTTGTAGATCGCGTGGCTGGCTGTTTTGCGGATCACATATAGCTTTCGCTCAAGCGCATCAGGCACCATGACATTGGCACCGCGACCAATAAAGAGCTGACGAATAACGGGTTCGCAGGCTTTTACCGTTGGTGACATGGGCATGTCAGCGTCTAACGGCACATCGCGCCAACCCAGCACCACTTGGCCTTCGGCGTTGACGGCACGCTCAAGCGCTTGCTCGCAGGCTAAGCGTGAGGCCATTTCTTTCGGCAAAAACACCATGGCCACGCCGTACTCACCAGGCTCGGGCAAAGTTACGCCTTGGGCGGCCATGTCTTCACGGTAAAGCGCGTCGGGGATTTGAATCAAAATACCGGCGCCATCACCCATCAACTTATCGGCGCCAACTGCGCCACGGTGGTCGATGTTCTCAAGGATCTTCAGACCCTGAGCAATGATTGAATGCGAGGGCTGACCCTTTATGTGAGCCACAAAACCCACGCCACAAGCGTCGTGCTCGTTGGTGGGCGAATAAAGGCCTTGCGCTTCTGGGGCACGCGAGAGAGGGGCGGCGGGTTTCTGTTGAAACTTAAGCGGAAAAGTAGGCATATTTGGCTCCATGGCAACCGCAACATATTGCAACGCGGAAGACGAAGATACTGCTGTCCTATAAACAATGCAAGCGAATAATTGGGGGTCTGTCCCCATTAAAATTATTCCGTTTATTTTAATCAGACAATTGGGGACACATCATTGCTCCTCGACTTTCTTACTCGACTTTTTTACTCGATGGCTTAACAACGGCCTTGCTTGGCCGCCCCCGCTGCCTAGGCGAGGCTCGGCGCGAGGCCACGTTTTCTAGGCTTTTGGCAAAAACCGCTGACCCCAATGCCCACTGCCCTTTAATTGCGAACTCAATTTGTTGTGATTGCGCTGAGTTCAAGCCCTTTAGCAACATTGCTCGATAGTTGGCCTGCCGGTCAAACGGTGTGTTACCACAGCTCCAAAAGTCGTGATGATCTTGAACAAATGCGCGATGCGCATCGGACTCACCACAGTGTTGCGCCGCCGAAGACCACCGCCAGGTTAGTGCAATGGGGGCGCAGCCAGCCACCACTGGCGCTGTTTCAAGCCAAACTAGCGCGGGCAAGACCCATTGGCCTGATTCTAATACAGTGTTGCGGTAACGCCCGACAAACACACCCCCGCACTTTAAATGCGCTGAAAGGTGTCTGCCGATGTTTTGCACCAATCGGCTAATAGAGGCCCTATCGGCTGGGGTGGCCAGTAGCAATAAGGCCTGTGGCGTGATGGACCAACCATGCAAACGCACGCCCTCAGCCAGTGCAAACTGGCGCAACCAATCAACCAGCAGACCAAAGGGTGCTTTCTCAAGCGATTGCTGCCAAGTTTGTGCCAGATTGGGCACAAAACTGGCCTGCACCAATTGGGGCAATCCAGGGGCATAAAGACGAGCGAGCCGCATGGGCCATTTCCTCGCATTGACAAAGATTTTGTTTAATTATGCTACCGATTTCACTAAAAAAT